>Ga0080007_1075007_pt1 | contig 15048 bp, 10 predicted proteins | sample OctOCTMetagenome_FD_69210 | JGI IMG/M metagenome (GOLD analysis project Ga0080007, IMG submission 69210) | Hot spring and microbial mat streamer communities from Octopus Spring Streamers, Yellowstone National Park, USA - OCT_B (SPADES... | ecosystem: Environmental > Aquatic > Thermal springs >...
GATTAAGTAAAGTTCTTATTGTGAGAGAATCGACTTTTCTTGCTTCCTCTATATCTAATATTGAAGAAACCATACCGTAAGAAACAACTCTGAGAAGGTCAAGTTGAGCATATCTCATTTTTGCCATAATATATCCCAGAGCGAATAGACCATCTTTGAATGAATTGGCTTTTATGTAAGGAATACCGTTTTTATCTATGAATATATAAGCAGAATAATTTGGATTCTTAATTTCCTCTTTCTGGATATTTTCTGGTATAGAGAATTTTTGATTTGATTCTTCTTTTTTTGAACAGAAGACAAGAATAAAAGAGAAATAAATGAGGATAGTAAGTGAGAAAAGCGGAACAATAAATTTTCTTTTAGTATTTTTATTTTTAATCACACCAAAATTCTTCTTAATATCTCCTCTCTGGCTTCTTCTTCGGTTTTTATAACTTTTGTTACCATAACTGCAGTTGCTTCATTTATAACACCTGGGATGCCAACATATTTAGGAACATCTTGTATGTATACGAGGGCAGAAGGTTCGTCTGGAGCTGTGTTAAGCTTTATCAGATCTCCCTTTTTAAGATTTAAGAGCTCGCGCAAAGTTATTCTTGCTCTCCCAAGTTCAACTCTAACAGATACTGGACACTCAGAAAGACGATTAATCAGTCGTTCCAACCACTTTCTATCTATACCAAGACCCGATGGCTGATATCCAGTTTGAAGCTGTGTTCTTATTGGTTCAAGAGTAGAATATGGGATAGCAATATACATCTTCCCAGTCACTGTACCCAAATCAATATCATATCTTGTTGAGACTACAAGGTCTGCTTCTGGGACTATCATTACAAACTGAGGATGGTTTTCTAAACGCACAATCTCCGGCTCTATGCGTAAAATTGGTTCCCAGGAATGCTGATAGACTTTAAGAAGGGTCAGGAGAATCCTTCTCAATAGTCTCTGTTCTATCCTCGTGAATTCCCTTCCCTCAGCTTTCACAGGTTTTCCCATTCCCCCGAGCAATATATCTATAATAGAAAGAACCAACGGTCCTTCCAGAGCCCAGACAGAAAGCCCGCGGAGAGGATTTAAAGACACAACCACAAACGAAGCAGGAAGAGGAATGTTGTCAAGAAATGACCCGAACTCACCAACAGAAACACTCACCATGCTGATATCTATTATTTTTTGCAATGCAGCTGATAAAATAGACCTTGCATCATTTGCGAATCTTCTATGAATTACTTCCAAAGATGGGAGTCGCATTTTTGAAATGAAGCGACCAACTTTTCTGAAATCATAACGAGGACTTTTCTCTTTCTCCTCATCACTTACTTCCTTTTCTTCCCTTATGGGTATCTTTCCTACTCTGAGGCTTCTGAGAAGAAGGTCCACTTCTTCCTGTGATAAAACTTCTTTTGGTGTGATTTCCGTTTCTCTCCTTTCTTCCACAATTTCCTCCTGTGATAAAGCTTCTTTTGGTGTAATTTCCGTTTCTCTTTTTGATGTGATTTTCGTTCCTCTCCTTTCTTTCATAATTAAAATAATTTTAATTTTTTATGGAGAGAATTTCTATGATGCTGTTTTACTTTTCTCCAGATCCCTCCCAAGGTTCCCTCCACAAATTGAAAGAAAAAAATCATCTCTCTGATTGTGACAGGGTATTATTGGACTATAAATTCCGTAAAGTATATATTTATAACATTTCCTGTTTCTAAAATAGCATTAATTCTTGAGATAAGTTCTTCTTTTAGGAGGTTTTGTCCTTCGTAGCCTCTTATATCAGACATAGTTTTTGATGCGAGCAATCCAATTATCGCATCCTTTATTATAGCATCTTTATCATTAATTTCTGCAACGGTTATTCCTCTATCTACTTCAAATATCATGGAAACTTTGAGGAAGCGTGGAACATTTGCATCTGCCAAATTGACAACCAGAGAAGGTCCTGGGATCATTATTCCCTTTTTTGCGACAACCTTTGCAACCTCAACTTCTTCCTTTGCTTTCTTCGTTCCAAAAAACTCCCTGTACCCAAAATATCCTGCAACTGCAATAATAGCAACAAATGGTATATATAAAATGAATGAGGGAATTCTGAAACTCAGGCGCCTTTTCTCTTTCCTCCCCTCTTCCCCTCCTATCTCTTCTATTATTTCTATTGTTTCCTTTTCTTCCATAATTATAAAATTAATCGCAAAACTTTGTTTTTTATTGTTTTTTATTTTATTTTTTGTCTGAAATTACTCAAAAACAATTATTACTCAAAAACAATCGTTGTATCTCCGTAGAATATATTTTCAAATCCTCCGTCCTGCTTTTGTAAAACCATAGAACCATCATGATTTATACCAACACATACTCCAACAAATTGCTTTTCTCCCTCAATAACTTTTACTTTCCCTCTCCACATATTTAGTTCCATTTCTGTTTTGAGTTCAAACCATTTTCCCTTCAAGAACTCCTCGTAAGTTTGATTGAATATATTTATAAATTTCTTTGTAAAATCAACAAGTAAATTCGGTTTTTCACCAACAAGCTCTTTTAAGCATATTGCTATATCAAGGGGGGAATTTTTTATGTTCACTCCAACTCCACATATTGTGAAATCTATTTTCTCTGCTTCCCCGAATGATTCTGCAAGAACTCCGGCAAGCTTTTTTGTCTTTTTCTCACTAACTACAAAAACATCGTTTGGCCATTTTATTTTTACGCTCTCCGAAATCCTATAAGTTTTTACTGTTCTCAACACCGCAAGACCACCTAAAAGGGAAATCTTTACAGTTTCCTTCAAAGGCAAATCAGGTTTCAGAAATACCGAGCCATAGAAATTTCCCTCAGGCGATTCCCATCTCCTTCCCATCCTACCTTTACCCCTTAATTGTCTCCCAGCAATTACCCATGTCCCGGCGGATATTTTACCCTTGAGAGCAAGTTCCTTTGCTTTCTCTTGCGTGCTATCTAACTCCCCGAAGAATATAACATTATCTCCATCCACCTCCCAAGGGAAAGGTATGTCTGGTTTTTCTATCAACCTATACTTTTTTTTTACTTCAAATTTATATCCAAGTTTTTCAAGGTGCTTTACTATTTTAGATACTGCTGACCGGGATATTTTTAACTCCTCAGAAATCAGTTGCCCTGAAATTCCATCAGGACTCCGTGAGAGTATTTCCAAAATCTGTTTTATATTTTCATTGTACAAAATTGCTCTACTCATTTCTGTTTTTATTTTACTTTTCTTTTTTACTTTTTTTACTTTTCTAATTTTTCTTTTTCTGATTTTTCTTTTTCTTTTTCTTTTTCTTTCTTATCTTCTTTCGTTTTGCTCTCTTGTGGTGGTACCTCAATAAATGGACCTTGTATAGCGTCTTTTAAAACTTTTATCTTCACATCCTTTGAAACTTCAAGGAGCACGGTTTTTGGTTGTATTTCTATAACTTTACCAACTATTCCGCTTGATAAAACTACTATTTCTCCTCTTTTCAGATTTGCTATAAATTCTCTTCTTTTTGATTCAGTTTTTGCCTGCGGTCTTATAACTAAAAGATAAAAAATTAGGAAAATAAATATAATTGGAAATATTGAGAGAAGAAGATCCATGATTTCCAATTTTACTTTATTTTGAGGTTTTTTATTTTTTGCAGTTTTTCTCCTTTTAAATCTTCTCCTTTAAAATTTTTACTACTATGCTTATTTTCCTTTGGATACTTGAAATAATAATAGGAGTTTTGCTTGTGATTGCAGTTTTGCTTCAAGTAGGAAGAGGTGAAACTTTTTCTCTTTTTGGCGGAGGTTTCCAATCAATATTGGGTCCAAAAGCCCCTGCTACAATTTTAGAGAAAATAACATATGGGCTAATAGGAGCCTTCTTTGTCGTAACCTTACTTATAGCTAAATTTTCTGTATCAGAAAGAATTGCTCCGGTTCAAGAATTACCGAAAGCTCCATCTCCCGAAGAGGTTTTACCCGAAAGTCAGCAAAACATAACAAAGTAAGATTAACTATGTTCAGATTATGCTAAATAATTTTTGGTTTTTGCATATATGTACTATTCTCCTATTTTTATTTTCTGTAAATTCTTGTTTTGCTATGAGACTTTTTCAGAAGGATTGGGAGTGGAGACCAGATGTAAAGAAAATAGAGAGTTTCCCGGAAGGAGATTTTTTAGTTTGGCTTGGACATTCTACTTTTTTGATAAAACTTTCTGGCTATGTTTTTTATACAGACCCCGTTATTTTTGATAAGGTTGTAATTATAAAGAGACAGATAAAGTTCCCCGTTGAGCTGGAAAAACTCCCACCTCCTCACTTTATATTGATAAGTCATAATCACTATGATCATATGGATATTCCTTCCTTGAATTTCCTTTCCGAAAAATCAAAGAAAAACGGAATAAATCCGTATATTTTTGTTCCTCAAAATGCTTCAATATATCTTAAAAATGAAAGTTATAAGGTTGTAGAGTTAAAGTGGGGAGAGAAATACAAAGTACGAGATGGTTTTGAGATTTGGTCTATTCGTGTAAAACATTTTTCAGGAAGGAATCTTTTTGACTGGAATTTTTCAAAGTGGAATGGCTATCTTGTTGTTTCAGATGGCGTAAAAATCTTCTTCGGAGGGGACACAGCATACTTGAAACTTCCAAGATTTGAACCTGATATTGCTTTACTACCAATAGGAGCTTATTTGCCAAGACGGTTTATGAAAAGATATCATGTATCTCCATGTGAGGCTGTGAAAATGGCTTACGATATTGGTGCAAAGATTATGATACCTATGCATTATGGAACTTTCAAGCAGGGGCTTGATACTCCGGAGCAGGCTATTTATGAGATGAAGGAATGCGCAAAAAAATTTGGAGTCAAAACTTTAATACCTTCCCCAGGTGAAATAATTCTAATTGAAGATGTGATAATGATGGAAAAGTAAAAAGAAAATATCTGAAAAATCAACTTATCTATGAAAAAATCAATCTATTATTATCTATTCTATTCCGAGTATTTGTTTTGCTTCTTCTGACATCATAGAGGGGTTCCAGGGGGGATCCCAGACGAGCTCAACATTTACATCTTTTACTTCGTCTATTGCTGATACAACAGCTTTTACAGCTTCTTCTACGCTACCTGCGAGGGGACATCCGGGGGTTGTTAATGTCATCTTTATATCAACCTTTCCGTCCTCGCTTATGTCTATGTCGTAAATGAGACCGAGATTTACAATATCTAATCCTATTTCCGGATCGTAAACTCCCTTCAGGGACTCAATTATTTTTTCTCTCATTTTTTCTTTATCTATCATATTTTTTTATATTAATGTTCCTTTTCTTCGGTTATCTTAATTTCAGTTGCTTTGATTTTTTTGTTTGGCTCTTTGTTTGTTTATTCTTTATTTATTTATTCGTTTAGCTTTTTTGCCAGTTGGAGGAAACTGCTACTAAATTTTTGATGTGGGAACTTTTGATGTGAAAACTTTTGGTGTGGAAATCATTTTTGAAAGGCGATTTCCTGTCAATTCTTTTTTATATCAATCATTTGACGATGATTTTGCTGAAAAAGAAAACCTGAAAGTTTCTCGTGTTGATGAAGCTTCTTTTCGTTATAGTTCATCTGATTTTTCGCCTCCAAATTGCTTTATCTTTGTAGATGGAACTATTCAGAATATTACGGATGGTAGAATCAAAAAGGATAGTTTTGAACTTTTATTTAATGTTTTCCTCATATGTGTTGGAGCAGGATATGAGAATGGAGAACTTATTGAAAGCAAAATTTCAAAATACCTCTTTTTACACTCTGAAAACGGACCCATCTTTGATGATATTTTCGGTAATATGAAGGAAAAATTTCAAAATGTTGATGATGAAAATAGATACGAGATTTATCAATTATCAAAAGGTAAAGATATATTAGAATATGCTATGAATTTGTTGAGAGAAAAAGAATTTGAGTTCATTGACGAGCTTTGTGAAAAGCTCTACGAAAAAAATAATTTATCAGAGAAAAAATATGCAATCGTAATTGATGGTAATATAAGGCTACAGAAATTGAAAAATAAAATTGAAAATTTTTTAGTTGTTGGTGTAGTTAAAAATCCGCTTAACCTATATCAATCTGAAAATGATATAATGAATTTGAAACCAGGAGATAGAACGAATTTATTTGAGGTAAAAGATAATAGATCTTCAAAATCTAAATTTTCTTTCTTCTTGAAGCTTATGCAAAATAAGATGAAAAACAGCGAATCTGAATTTATCCGAGTTGATTTTTCTGGTATTCAAGATCCGGCTTGCGCTGTTCAATTTTCTGATTTCATCAAAAGTAAGATATTATCTTTTTCATCTTCAATTGGAGAGAGAGCTCCGCAAAATCTTGTCCCTTTCCGCATATTAGAAAAAAGAATAAGAGCAATCTTGGGAGATGAAAAGATAAGAAAAAGAAAAATACAAGAGGAAATAATGGAAATCATGAGTTCCAGATAAAATCGTTTTGAATAAAATCGTTAGATTAGAAATGATATGTCTATAATATATTTATTTTTAGGTTTAGGTTTTATTTTAGGGTTTAGGTTATGTATCATCCGGAAAAATTAAAGAGTTTGATGAGAAAATTTATGATGTTTCCTGGTGTTGGAGAAAAGACCGCTATTAGGTTCATCATGTTTCTTATTCAATCTCCACAATCTTTTGTTGAGGCGCTCGCAAAAGATATAATTGACATAAAAACAAAGATAAAGCTTTGCCAAAAATGTTTTTTCATATCGGAAAACGATATATGCAGAATCTGTTCTGATGAAACAAGAGATAAAACCAAAATATGTGTTGTGGAGAGTATAGAGGATGTTATATCGGTTGAAAGAGCTGGAATATGGAACGGATTATATCATGTTCTTTGGGGTGTTCTATCAGCGCAAGAGGGAGCAGATGTATCTCAGCTGAAAATAAAAGAGCTTATATCAAGAATCACTACTGAAAATATAAAAGAAGTTCTTCTGTTCACTGATACTACTGTTGAAGGGGAAGCAACCGCTATGTACATAAAAAAATTGCTCTCAAATTTTGATGTAAAAATTACACGACCTGCTTACGGGATACCTATGGGAATGGAGGTTGAATATTTAGATCCAGCTACATTAAAAAGAGCTATTCACGCTCGCGAGGAAATAAAATAGCCTTTTCTCCCATCAGAAGGTTATAGGGAGACTTTGTCAAATCACCAAAAACTCAAAAGAACGACTTTTAAAAAATGGGAAATATGAAAGTAAGCAATATAGACCGTCTAAAAACAATAAAAAGTGAGGCAATATAAGCAAAGAACTTTCGGAAGTATTAGACCCTTTAAAGATTGTAGATAAAGTTTATTTCAAAAATTTATTAGATTGAAGCTTGCTTAAAATAAAAGATATGAGGAAATTAGAAGAAATAATAAGAGAGCTCCCAGAGAACATAAGGGGACCAATATACGAAGCTTTCATTGCTTTCAGAGACGATATCATTTTAAAAGAAACAAGAGAGATAAAATCTGAGATAGGCAAAGTTTGGGAGGTTATAAAAGAGATCGCAGAATCTCAGAGGAGAACTGAGCAGGAAATAGAAAAAATATGGGTTGCAATAAAGGAACTCACGGAAGCCCAAAAGAGAACTGAGCAGGAGATAGAAAAAATATGGAATGCAATAAAAGAACTCGCAGAAGCTCAGAAGAGAACTGAGCAGAAAGTAAGTGAGCTTGCAGAAGCACAGAAGAGGACTGAACAGGAGATAGAAAAAATATGGGTAGCTATAAAGGAACTTACAGAAGCTCAGAAAAGAACTGAGCAAAGATTAAATGAGTTAGCAGAAGCTCAGAAAAGAACTGAACAAAGGCTTGAAGAACTCGCAGAAGCTCAGAAAAGAACTGAACAAAGACTAAATGAGTTAGCAGAAGCTCAGAAAAGAACTGAACAAAGGCTTGAAGAACTTGCACAAGCTCAAAAAGAAACTGAACAGAAAATCAAAGAACTTACGGAAGCACAGAAGGAAACTGAACAGAGAATAAATGAACTTGCAGAGGCTCAGAAAAGGACTGAACAGGAGATAGAAAAAATATGGGGTGCGATAAAGGAGCTCACAGAAGCTCAGAAAAAAACTGAGCAGAGAGTAAATGAGCTTGCAGAGGCACAAAGGAAAACAGAAGAAACTTTGAAGAAGCTTATAGAGGAGCACTCAAAAACAAGGGAAAAACTTGAGGGACTTTCACATTCTTTCGGGTATTTTCTTGAAGATAGAGCTATGAAATCTTTGCCGAAAATCTTAAAAAGAAAGTACAATATCAAAGCCGTTGGAAATTTCGTAAGAGATTACTTTATTATAAACGGCGAACATGCTGAGGTAAATATCTTTGGAAAAGTAAAGAAAGGGAATAAAGAATACATACTTATAGGAGAGGCTAAAAGCCAAGTTACAAAAAAAGCAATAGATAAATTCTTAAAAAAGTGTGATAAAATCTCAAAGAAATTTTCAAAGGAAACAATAAAAGTCTTTATATCTTACATATTTCCTCCCGGGATAAAAGAATATGCAGAAGAAAAAGGAATAGTACTTATTCCATCTTATGAGCTTGATCTATAATAAATCATATGAAAAAGTATTCTTCCCACCTTTATTTGCATCGGAAATGAATTCTGCAAATTAACCATATTTACCAAAACAAAAGTTAAATCTTAAAATAGTATTGTTGCATAGTGCGGACTATGGATGGTGAAATTTCAGACTTAGGTTTTAACTTGCGATAAAAATTTTCAGATAAAAAATTTTTGCAACTTCAAAGACCCTGGAAAAACCTGGAAAAAATCAAAAATTTTTGCAAAAAAATGCGAAAATTTGACTTTTGACCGCTTTCTTTCCCTTATCTGATGAGGGCTCTAAAAATTATCAAAATCTTGACTTTTTTTTTCGTGATTATAATTTTTTAATAATAGGATAAATTTTTAAATTGGGAAGAAAGGAGGTGTTCTTATTATGGAGGAAAAAGAGATAATAGAAAATATAATGAACAGAGAAGAATGGAAGAAAAAAAATAAAATAGGTTTGGTGATTTTGAAGATATTTTTAGTTGTTTTTTTGCCAATAATCGCAAGAGGCGAAAAGAATAATCAAGGAGATAAAGTAATAATGTGGGAAGGAGGAGTACTTGAGGAAAAAGATGAAATAAGTATTAGGAAAGCTATAGAACTTTTACCAATATTGCCTCTTGAGAGAAAAAGAAGAGAAATAGGAAGAGCATCAAGAATGTATATAGGATTTGCAGATGAGATTTTCAGAGGTAAGCTTATACCGAAAGCAGTACCGAGAACCGCAATATTAGCGATTGAAGGTGTAGGATGCGCATTTACATCAGGAAATTTTATCGGTCCAGGTGCTGGGGAAGACCAAAACGGTCCTAAAGGTTGGGCACGATCATTCCAAAGAACTTTCGCAGACGAAGTATTGGATTGGTTGGGACCTGGTAATGCTAATTGTATGGGCGATCATCACCGCGATTGGTGTGATGATAAAGATTGGCCATCCCCTTCAGTTTGTGTTGATGCGGATAGGGATTTTCAGTGCGATTGTCCTTATCGGTGGGGAGGATGTGTTGATGGTTGTGATAGTAAATTTCTGCCGGATTGTGGGTATAGGCAAAAAATAGGAGATATACCGGGGGAATTTTGGGGGTTTTTCCAAGAGCTGTCCGAAAGATTAAGAGATCTTATAAATTCTGAAGACATAAAAAAAACAATAAATTCCGCTTTATGTGGAAAGGGAATATGTGTAGACCAGCCTGACTGGACAGGAATTAATTATTTTTGTTTTTCAATTAATGTGGTTGATAAAGATGATGGTAATAATGGATGGGATAGAAGATGCTATAACAAATCTCGTGATGATCCGTGGGTTGTATATTTTAACAAGGTATTTGTTGAAGTTTTCCCGAATCCCCAAAATAATACAATAGATATAATTATACTCCTTTGGGCAGAAGGTAATGTGCCAGGAGATCCACAGGGAATACCGATTTTTAGGCACCATGATTATGATATTGATGATACAATTTCATCTGAAATTTGTATCAATTTTATTACCTGCAATAAAAGTGGAGTAGCGTCACGACAAATACGGAATGATGGAGGAACATTATATATGGACGCAGTAGCTATTCGTGCTCAGCTCAAACCCATCATTAAAGATAATCTTTTAGATCTTTGTTTCACTAACGCGGAGATTGATTTTATTAACGCACATTTCTTTATTGGACACGATGGTTGTTTGGTTTCTCCTTGTGTTGTTGGCAAAGTATGTGATATATCATTAGATAGACCTTGTAAGGTGACTGTTGGCGGTACGAAGTGTTTTGAAAACCTAACAGATGAAGCAATAGAGGAAAATTTGGGAAAGGCTTTTCTTGATGCTTTTGATAAGATTCTTCACGGGGATTGCCCCGGTGATAAGAGAGTTAGCCTTTGCCCAAATTTGCCTTCTGGTAGCAGCTTCTTGGAAAGAGGAGATAGGGGAGATTGCATGAGTACAGTTTATGGTGGATCATACGGATGTAATAATTATGGACAATGTAAATGTAAAATTAATTTTGGTGAGGAGGGATATTGTAAGCATGGTATTTTCCCGATCGACCTGAATGAGCTTGTGAGTGGGAGAAGCTTTTCCGTAACTCAATACTGCGGAAGATCAGGGGCTGGTCACGATGCTGACCCAGATGACAATGAACCACCAGAAGGTAATGATTGTACTGATCTTGACCCAAAACCTGCACACTGCGACCCGGAAAAATGCTATCGTGGACATTACCAAACTTCTGACCCTCCTATTTTAAGCTTCAACCCATTGCCAGATTATGGAACTATAAGATTAGGAAATAATGTATATGATGTAGGATGTTATGTGAATCCGAGCGGGGCGCTGGGTGGTGGTATATCCGCAACGGGTTGCTCACTTTATTTAGATGCTGCGATAAGACCGCGTCAAAGTAGCCTTGAGGTGGAAAGTTGTGCAGACCAGTCTCTTATTCAATCATTCTCACAATATCCCAGATCTCCAACATATACATTCACGCAAGGATTCCGTTTTATAGATTCAAAAGGTGGCGGAAATTATGTAGCAGAACCATTGATGAAACAATATAGTTCGCTCCCTTCTCTTAACTTTGTCGGCCTAACCCGCGGGAATTGGGATGATGGTTATGTCGAAATTAATATCAATCCTGACTGGCCTTATCAATTCGTGTTTTACAGCCACCTGCATACCTTCTATTTTGTACGTGCTTGTATGTCTACAAATGGTTATATACGTTTGGGGACAGCTGATAGTTCTTGGTTCAATCTAGATGAATGTGCATCACCAAGACCTAAACCTCCTATGGCTAAACCTACCGATCCTGATATATCACCTTGGATATCACCTTTGTGGGCAGATCTATCGTTCGTAAATGAATATGTCTATTATGTTTCAGCAGTTGAGCCTGCAACATGGGTGAGCATTAAACCCTTAGGCGACGGCTATCCTTACCAAGGTGTTATTATTCAAGACTTTTTCTCAGATGAGCCAAACTGTAGAATTATGGGAGCTATGGATCTTATGAACCCTTTTGTTTCAGAATTTGATGCTGCGAGTTATTCAATGGGTAGTGGTAACGTGTATTCAAATTGTGCCTGTGGTTTTGCAAAACTCACTGGTACTGTAGGGTCTAATCAAAAGTGTAAAGTTTGTAATGTTAGCTCCCCTTGTCAAGATATGCATATAACATCATCACCACCCTATATAAAAACATATCAGGGGTGTGTATATCGGGAGACTCCTTGGGTGGTTTACAGAAATACTGGAGGTGATTCAGGTACAACTCTTTTTAGATTCAAATTCTATGGTCAGGAATTTGATCATGTGTGTATTACTGATAATGGTTTTATATATTTTACAAATAATATAAATGGCTGCAATTGGAACCAATTTGGATATAATGGTGAATATACATTTGATTCAGATGACGGTCATGCTTTTGATGAGTGGTATATTATTCAAAAATTGCCGAATGAGGATTGGATTCCTCATAATTCAATAGCCGTTCTGTGGCATAACTACGACCCACTTACAGTAATTTCAAGGTTTGAGGGTGCTTGCAGCGCTAGCGGTTGTAGTACTTCGGAGCGACGGCATACAGGAGAGATGGCTGGGTTTGGTTCCGTATTCAAAAAGTATATTAGAGGTCCGTGCCCTATTAACCCGCAAAATCAATGCAAAGCTCTTGTTATTTCGTGGATGAAGGTTGCAAATTTTGACATAATTGATGATGATAGAGATCCTTGTGTGTATGATAAATCCCGTCCCGTTGCATGCGCATGGACTATTATTTTTGATGATTATGATAATGATAGAGTTCTTTACGGGAGGGATTGGTGTAGATTTAGGGATAATAATGGTTACCTCCAAGATTGTGGGTGTCCCCCGAATTCGACACCAGTAGGTGCTGATGGTTGTCATACGGTAGAACCAAGTGATACTTCTTGCAGACTAATATGTCAGGGATGTACTTATTCATGTTATTCCAAATTCCATGACTACTATAAAAATCAGGTTCTCTATACAAATACATTTCAAGTTGTCTTGTGGTCAGATGGTACAATAGATATAAATGTAAGAGAATATACTGACCCAAGAAAGATTTCCTCAGAGTGCAGTATAAAAAATGAGGTTCCGCGCATATTTATAAAGAAAAATGAGAGTGAGTACTTTATTTTAACATGGGATCAGCTACCCCCACCTCCTTTCTCATTCAGATTATTCCCCATGGGGTATGTGTATGGCAGTAGTGGTATTTGTGGCGGCAATTTAGGTACGAGTCGTGGTACTTTCTATGGTTATTCACTATCTTGTAAGTATCAAGGTGAGGGGGGACTGGGGACTCAGTGTCATGTATTTGAGTGGAGGAACGCTCATGTGTGGGGAACACCAATATGTGTATCAACAAAAGCAATTCTATGGAAACGCTCAACAGGAACTGGTCCGAATTATACTTATAACTTCGATATTGATTTTATAATTGATAGACTTGAAGTTGCACCTGCGGGTCCGTTTGCAAATTTATCTCCTCTTGAACGCTGGCAGCTTGCATTAAAATATCCTTATTTCAAAAGATCTTTCGGAGTGGATGGTCCGGAGGATCCTTTAACTCCTGGTGCATGGTCATATTTGCCTGCTCCATGTAATGTCTCACTTAATGGTTGTAGAATAGCTATGAGGTGGAGGGGAGATCCTTATGCTTACTGGATTGGTTTAGCAGTTTCACAAGATTTCCTGACAGATTTGGCAAATATGATTTACACAGGAGGCATGTGCTTTTCTGCAAATGTAGGCGGAGTTAATCCACAAGACCAAAACAAATATCAAGATATATTCAAGGGATTAATACCTGCAAACTTATCTTCGGCTGATTCAGCAAGTTCGCTTTTCCCATTTATCAAAGAAATTTGCGACCCTGATGGTCAGGTGGAGCTGAGATTTAAACCCTCTGGTGTGACGCAAGCGAGTGCAAGAACAGGTATAGAATTCCCATCTAATAAAGTAGCTGGAGCAGACTTTGCAACTTTCCCATACGAGGGAGCCTTAGGAGTGAATATTCCCCAAAATTGTAGTGACTGGGGCTATAATAGATGTGCAGATGTAGTTTTCGGTTTTCCATCTTATAGGATGGAATTGTGGTGTAATCAGAACAACCTCGGACCCGGGATATGGCTAAAAGACGGTCATGTAGGCGCACCCATTTATGCGCTCGCAATGACTATGAGCTGGCTCCTTGGAGTAGATATTGAGTACCCACAAGTCTCCTCCGCACTAACAGTATCCTTAAAATCTTCAAATACCCAAACTTTTAGAGCGGGAAGATTTGATGGTGGTTCTTGTACAATCCATCGTGGATCCACCAGTGCTGAGAGTGATATTTTAGAGTACTGGATTAGATTAGATACAAGTAATATTAGATGCGTAGTTGAAGTTGAGGGTGCTAGTATTTTTGAATTTACAGACCTCAATGGAGTTCCTATTAATAATCCTAAATTATTATGCCCTCCTGACGAGAATTGTACAGGAGGTTTTAATCCAAACTGTAAGTGTCCAGAGTTAAATTGGTATAGGGTAAGACGTAGAGCTATAAGTGTTCCAGGTGGTTCTAATTATGTTGCTCAATATGTTGTAGTAAGAATTGCTCCTCTATCGGGAGGTCCTGAAGCTGGTTCTTGCGATATAATGGGAATAAAAGTTTTAGATAGGTACGGAAATGTAAAATGCACCGTAAGTAACCTTGGAAATGTTTATGAATATAATAATTTTCTTGAGAAATTTAAAAATCCCGAAGCTAGTGTTCCGTACTCTGTGGGTTTTAGAAGAACGGGCGATATATTCTTCTTTTTTGACATCAAATCTAATATACAAGCTGTTGCTTCACCTGTTCTTTTGCCACACAAGCTCATAAACGGAATAGGAGATTATGTCGGAGACCTTTTCTCCGGTTGGCTCCAAGCAAGATTTGCTACAAAATTTAACCTACCTTTAGTCTACCCTCTCCACTTTGTCTTCAAAAAAATCAAGCCAGAAGGTCCTGATGTAGCAGGAAATGAAACAGGATTTTACCCATGGTCCCCTTCATATCCCGCTCATAACGATGCCCCAGATTACCTCGCAATATACATAGATAAACTCCTGTGGAACATAGACCTCCTATCTCTTATTAATTCTGGTACACTTTCAGCAGCTCCGAAAATCGGAATAGCTAAACCATCTGTGAAAGATCTAATATCAGTCCAAATTCCAGAATGTGAAGGGAAAGAAAGATGTGCTCTGACCCCAGATGTTGCAAGAAAATACTTCACAACACTGGGACCAAACACAATAAAATTAAGACTTTTGAGAGGTGATGTTGAGAAAATCTCTTGGAGGAGAAACGGTAGTGCTTGGAAGATACCCATACCTGCATCAAATGAGATAACCTTAGATTTAGGTATATTACCAGATGGTATAAATACTTTGGAGATAGCTCCTATTAC
>Ga0080007_1053083_pt1 | contig 15034 bp, 22 predicted proteins | sample OctOCTMetagenome_FD_69210 | JGI IMG/M metagenome (GOLD analysis project Ga0080007, IMG submission 69210) | Hot spring and microbial mat streamer communities from Octopus Spring Streamers, Yellowstone National Park, USA - OCT_B (SPADES... | ecosystem: Environmental > Aquatic > Thermal springs >...
GGGCGGCCCTGGGGGGGAGGGTCTACGTGGGGGTGCCCGAGGGGCTTTCCCCGCAGGCCTGGGGCGGGAGGTGGTACCGGGCCCCGGGCGGGGGCCTCTTCCCCGACCGGCCCCTTCGGGCCCAGGGCAGGGGGAGCCCCTCTTCCCCCGGCAGTGGGGCCTGGCCCTCGCCGGCTTCCCCGAGGCTCCTGGACCCCGGGGGCAACACGGGGCTGGGCCCGGAGGCCGGGATCCTGGGGGCCGGCTTCCTCCCCGGCCAGGGGATGGGGTGGCGCTACCTCCAGGGCAGCAGCCAGGCGGCCCCCCACGTGGCGGGGGCGGCGGCCATCCTTCTGGGGATGGGGGCGGACCCGGACGCGGTCCAGGGAGCCCTCCTGGCGGGGGCCAGAAGGGGGCCTGACGGCCTCCTCCTCCACCTGCCCGGGGCCCTCCTGGCCCTGGAAGGGGGCGGGGTGGCCCTGGAGGTGGAGGGCGGCTTGGACCTCCGGCCCAGGGAGGCGGGCGCCCTCCCCGTGAGGGTCCTCTCCCCTACCCCGGTGCCCGTGGGGGTGTATCCCGAAGGGGGGCTTTCCGCCTACCTCTTCCCCAACCCCGCCAAGGGGGAGGCGGTCCTCAGGGTCTACGCCCCGGAGGCCACGCCGCCCGGCCCCCACCGCCTCCTGGCCTTCTTGGACCGGGACGGGGACGGGCTCCTGGACCGGGACGAGCCCTGGGCGGAGGCCCAGGTGAGCGCCCCGGCCCGGGGGGTGCGGCTCCTGGTGCGGTAGGGGGCCGGGCCACCCACCGGGAAGCCCAGGGAGCCCTTGGGTATGGAGACGGGGAAAGGAGGCCCGTTCCCCGAAGTCCGGTGGGGGTCCGCCTTGGGGCCCCTGCCCCAAAGGGACCGTCCGTCCCGCGTGGGCTCCTTCAGCCGTTGACCGGTCTGTCTGGTTGGTTTATCCTGGCCCCATGGCCAGGACCTGGCAGCTGCAAGAGGCCAAGGCCCGCTTCTCCAAGCTGGTGGAGGAGGCGCTAAAGGGCGAGCCCCAACTGGTCACCCGGCGGGGCCGCAAGGCGGTGGTGGTCCTGGACTGGGAAACCTACGCCCGGCTCACGGGGGAGAAGCTCGCCCTCTGGCAAGCCCTCCGCGCCCCCACACCCCTTCCCAACGATGAGGCGGAGGCCCTCTTCGCCCGGACGGAGGCGGAGCACCGGGAAGTCTCCCTCTTCTGAGACCACCGTGGCCTACCTCCTGGACACCAACGTCCTCTCCGAGACGGTCAAGGCCCAGCCGGACCCCCAGGTGGTGGCCTGGTTGGAGGAGACGCCCCTGGGAGAGGCTTACCTTTCGGCCCTGACGTGGGGGGAACTGGTCCAGGGTGTGGTCCGGGCCCCGGCGGGGCGAAGGCGGGCCCTGGAGTCCTGGCTCCGGGGGGTGAGGCGGTCTTTCCAAGGGCGCATCCTGCCCCTGGACCTCCCGGTGATGGAAGTCTGGGGCCGCCTGGTGGGCGAGGCCTTCCTGAAGGGCAAACCCCTCTCCCCCCTGGACGCCATGCTGGCCGCCACGGCGCTGCACCACGGTTTGGTCCTGGTGACCCGGAACGCCCGCCACTTTGAGGGCCTGCCCATCGCCCTCTTCAACCCTTGGGGCGGGTAGTGTCGCAATCTTGTGGGTTTAGGACGGAGGGCTGCATGGACCGAGAGGAACTCAAGAGGTTGACCGAGGGGGAGATGGGCCGGCGCATCCGGGAAGGGGCCAAGGCCGTCATCGGGAAGGTGTTGGAAGAAGAGATGACCGAGCACCTGGCTGCAGGTTACCGTGAGCGCACCCTAAGCCGCCGCGGGGAGCAGAACGGCCACTACACCCGGGACCTCATCACGCCGGCGGGCAGGATCGCCCAGCTCCGGGTACCCCGGGACCGGGAGGGAGCTTTCCTGACCGAGGTCTTCGCGCGGTACAAGCGAACGACCGGAGAAGTGGCGGTTCGTGGGGCTGGGACCCCAAAGCGGACCAGGGCGGTTGGGGTCTTCCCCAGCGAGGGGAGCCTGGTGAATCTGGCCAGGGTGGTGACGCCAAGGGCCACGGAGGACTGGGCTTTCCGGCGTTACCTGGTCATGGGCCCGCTCTGGGCCGCGGAAGAGAAACCCACAAAAATCGCGACTTGACCTACCCCCCCATTTGGGGGATGCCCGGTTCCCTTTCCTCAGGCAGAATGCTCCTAGGAGGGGTTATGGGGAGAGGGAAGGGAAAAGGCCTGACGTTGCTGGAACTCCTGGTGGTCCTCTCCGTCCTCCTCTTGCTGGGGGCCATCGGCTACAGCGCCTCTCTCCAGAGCTATCGCCTTAGGGCGGGCCTCGCCGAACTCAAGACCTTCTTGAGGACCGCTCAGCTGGAGGCGATCCGGCGCGAGGCCACCTTGGCGGTGGTCCTAGAGGGGGGGAGGCTCTCGGTGTGCGAGGACACCGCCTGCGCCCGCACCTTGAGGACCCTGGACCTGGGGGGGCTTTCCGGAGAGGTGTCGCTCCTCTCCCGGGGAAGCCCGAAGAGGGATTTCCGCATCAACGCCTTCGGGAGGCCCGATTCCCCCATCGAGCTCAAGCTCGCCATCGGGAACAAGGTGGGGGCCGTTTGCTTCTCCCGGGGAGGCAGGATAGGGGAGGTGGTAGGACGTGACTGCGACTAAGGGCTTTAGCTTGTTGGAGGTTTTGCTGGCCGTTTTCGTCTTCGGGCTCGCGGTCCTCGCCTTCACAGCGCTCCAGGCTTCCAGCCTCCGTGGGGTAAGGCAAGGCCAGGAGCTTCAGTCCACCCTGAGGGGTATGGAGAACTTCCTCGAGCAGGTCCGCGCCCGTCCTGGAGACCTCCCCTCCCTGTGCGCGGGAGAGGTCCAGATGGGGAGGGTTCGGGGGAGGTGTTCCTACACCCCATGCGCCCTGTCCCCGGGGGGAGGGGTGGTCTGCGGGGGCGGCTCCTCCTCGGCGACCCTCTACAGGGTGAGGCTCGAAGCCGGAAATAGGGTCTTGGAGACCCTGGTGTGCGCGCCATGAAGCGGAGCGGTTTTACCCTGATCGAACTCCTCATCGTTCTCTCCCTCTTAGGGGCGCTCCTGGGAGCGCTGGCCCAGGTCCTCGCCAGCTCCAGGGTGGCGCAGGAGGAGGCCTCGAGGAGGGCGGCCCTCAGCGATGCCCTCTCCCTCTTCGCCTCCATCCTCTCCCGGGAACTCTACCTCACCGGCTACAGGGTGGGGGAAGGGGCGATCTCCATAGACCTCAGCCAGGAACGGTTGAGGGGTGCCTACCTATGCGAGCCTGAGATGGAGGCCTACTGCTTCCGGACGGGAAGGCACGAGTTCGCCTACTGGAGGGAAGGAGGGCGGGTCCTCTGGAGCGCTTGCGACGGGAGCCCGGGGTGCGCTCTCCCCCAAGGGGAGCCCGTCCTTGGAGGGGAAGGTGGGGTAGAGGTGGTCCACTACCGGGTGGCCTACCTGAGCGGGGGCACCTGGACGAGGGCGAACCTCACCTCCCTACCCCAGGGAGGCATCGAGTCCTTGGCGGTGTACGTCCTGGCCAGGGTTCCTTCCCGCAGGGAAGGCCTGTTCCGCCCGGGGCAGGAGGTCGGTTGGCCCTCCGGCCTCGGCCTGTCCACCCTGGGCCTCGATGGCGCGGCCCTGAGCGGGCGCTGGGTGTGGGGGGAGCGCCTCATCTTGGTGCAGACCCCCAATCTCAGGAGGTGAGAGGTGATGGGTATGAGAGAGAAAGGCATCGCGCTGGTGGCGGCCCTCTCCTTGGTAGCGGTGATGGCCCTCTTGTCCCTGGCCATGGTCCAGTCCGCCTTGGCGAGCTTGCGGACCGGGGGAGACCTCCTCGCCAAGGCCCAGGCCCGCCAGCTGGCGGAGGCGGGGCTAGACCAAGGGATCGCCCTCTTGGCCTCCCTTCGCCCTGAGGAGGTCCCCCAGGACCGGTTCCTTAACGGCTCCCTCTCCACGGGGAGCTACCAGGTGGCCCTCCGCTGCGCCCAAGTGGCCCCAGGGCGCTTCGATTGCGAAGTCCGCTCCACGGGGGAGTCGCCTAGGGCGACGCACCGGGCCAGAGCCCTCGTGGAGGTGGGCTTGGAGGGGCGCCCCCTCCTGATGGACGGGTGGTTCACCGGGGGCAGGGTGAGCATCAGCGGGGGCCTCCGCCTCATGGGGAGCAGGCTCCACGGAGACGGGGGTTACACGCTCAACGGTCCGAGGCCAGAGCTTTGCGACGCCAACGGGCAGAACTGCACCCAGGACCCCCAGGCCTTGAGGAACGCCCTGACCGCGGGTCTGGACTTCGGGGCCTGTGTCCCTGGGGAGCTATGCCCGCCCCAGACCGTCTGCCCCGTCTGGGGAAGGCCCCCCGCCAACGACAACCGCCCCTGCTACGACAGCCTGGCGGGCAGGATGGCCACCGTCTCCACCAGCACCAGGATCCCTCCTCCCGACGTGGCCTCCCTCTACGCTTCCCTCACCGGGATCAGCCTGACCGATGACCCTTACGCTAGGCTCGCGCCCACTTCTTGCGACTGGACCGTCACAAGCCTCTCGGGCCTCGCCTCCATCCTCGCCTCCATCTCCTCCGGGACGGTCTGCGTTAACTCTTTCCTCACCATCACCTCTCCCCTCGTGGTCCCCGCTGGCGTGAAGCTGGTCGTGAGGGAGGGGGTGGCCGTGAACTCGGGGGCCAGCGTGACGGTGAGGGGGGAGCTTTACGTTCGGAGGGACTGGAACGTGAACAGCGGCTCCCTCTTCGTGGATGGAGGGCGGATGGTCGTGGGAGGGAATGTGGCCAGCACTCCCCAGCTCACCGTCGAGGGCGGGACGCTCATCGTGGGCGGGAACCTCAACCTCAACACCGGATCCGGAAGGGGAACCCCCACCTTCCGGAACGCCCTCGTGGCGGTGCGGTACTCCGGGAACTCCAACGTTTCCCTCGAGGCCGAAGACTCCAGGCTCGTCTTCGGGTCTAGCCTGACCTTCAACGGGAGCAACGCACCCAACCTCGTCGGCAACACCCTCTTGGCCACCGCCCACAACATGACCTTCAACGGGAGGATCCGGAGCAACTGGAGGGGCTCTCCGCTTTTGGTCTCGAACGGGGACGTGACCTTCAACGGGAGCTACCAGAACGCCGAGAGCGCCTCCTACATATGGGCGGGGGGGAGGGTGACGATGAACGGGACCGTACAGTACCGGGGCGGGGTCGCCTCCGGGGGCGGGGTGCATACCAGCAACCGCAACGATAACGATGGCATCGTGGTCAACGGCGGGCTGACCCTCTTCCGGGCCAACCTGGGGAACGACTTCCTTCCAAGGGTGGAGACGTTCGCCGTCAGGGTCACCTCCCGGCGCTAGCCCACATCGATTCGGGGCGCATTTCTAGGAATCCAGAAATGCGCCCCGCCTAGAGATCAAAAGCCCACGGTCACGTAGGCCTTCATGTTGCGGAAGCCCACATTCCGCACCCCCCTCACTCCAGGAGGTAATATCGCTGTGCCCCCAGCAGGCGCACCGCGGTCTCGTGATGGGGGGCCAGGTTGAGGACCAGGGGCCTGCCCTCCAGCTCCACCAGGCGCACCCAGATGGAGAGATGAAAGGCCCAGGTGACCCAGGTCGTAGAGCTTCAGGTCAGGTTCGGCGCTCACCCCAAAATCCTAAGGCACGGAGGGAGGAGTGCGGAACGTTGGTGGTAACTTCCCCAGAAACCTTTTGCCAGGGCCCCCACGCTGGCGCAAGCCAGTGTGAGGTGGCATTAGACTCCTCTGCGCCCTTTTGGGGAAAGGCTACGGCGGGGTGCTCAGCCCGCCTTGGAGTCCAGGACCACCGTATAGCTTTCCAGCCGGTTGGGCCCCAGGAAGGCCTCCTTGGGGAGGGTGTGTCTGGCGTGTCCCTGGCGGAAGGCGGGGCTTTCCGTCCAGGCCAGGAAGGCCGCCTCGCTCTCCCAGAGGGTGAGGGCGATGTAGGGGTCCTCGGGGTTCTTGGGCCTCAGGACCTTGCGCAGGAATCCCGGCGCCCGGTTCACCAGGCGGGCCCGCTGGCGGAAGGCCTCCTCAAAGGCCTCGCGGTACTCCAGCCTCACGGGGATGCGGTTCATGGTCACGAACGCTTCACCACCTCCAAAACCCCTCAGGGCAGGCTGAGCTCCAGGGCCTCGAGGACCCTCTCCCCCCGCAGGAGCCGGGCTAGAAGGCCCACCCCTTCCACCACCAAGGGGGTGAGGGCCTGGAAGGGGGCGGCGTCCAGGAGATAGGCCCTCTTCCCCTTCAGGTACGCCCCCAGCCAGCCGCCCCGGGCCAGGTGGGCCTCCACCGCTTCCCGGGCCGCCTCCAGGCCGTAGCCGCAGAAGGCCAGGAAGACCACCTGGGCCTGGGGAAGGTCCTCTGGGCTCGCCCTCCGGCTCGCCTCCCCCGGGCCCGGGCCCAGGTAGGCCCCGCCCGCCAGGGCCACCATCTCGGGCACCCAGTGGCCTCCCAAATAGGGGGGGTCCAGCCACTCCAGGAAGACCACCCGGGGCCTGGGGGAAGGGGGTGGGGGGAGGGCCGCAAGCCTCTCCTCTAAGGCCCTCGCCAGGGCCAAGGCCTCGCCCTCCCGGCCCAGGGCCCGGCCCAGGGCCTCCAGGTCCCGGAAAAGGTCCTCCAAGCGCGTTCCCCGAAGCTCCAGCACCTTGGGGGCCCGGGTCAGGAAACCCAGGGCCAGGCCCACCTCCTTGGGGGTGGGGGCGCAGACCTCGCAGACGCCCTGGGTCAAGAGGAGGTCGGGGGCCAGGGCGGAGAGCACCTCCCCCCGCACCCGGTAGAGGGAAAGCCCCTCCCGGTAGGCCTCCCGCACCCTTCGGTCTATCTCCTCCTGGGAGAGCCCCTCGGGGATGAGGCTTTCCGTGAGCACAGGAAGGCCGGTGGGGTTGGGGCAGCTGTGGCTCACCCCCACGGGCTCCACGCCCAGGGCCCGGAGCATCAGGGTTCCCGAGGGGACCAGGCTCGCCACCCGCATGGCCCCATTATCCCTCCTGGTCTTCCCGGGAGGGGTGTGATAACCTCTCCTCAAATGGGGGAAGGCTCGGCCATGGCCGCGGACAAAGGGGGAGGAGGCGGGCAGATTCCCGCAACCCTGATCACAGGCTTTTTGGGAAGCGGCAAGACCACCCTGGTGAACCGCCTCCTCCGGGAGCGGCCTGGGATGGCGGTCTTAGTCAACGATTTCGGAGAGGCGCCTCTGGACGGAGACCTGATTGCCGGGGAAAGGGTGCTCCCTCTAGCGGATGGGTGTGTGTGCTGGGGGCGCTCGGAGGACCTGGTCTGGGCCCTGGCCCGTTTCGCCCGAGGGGAGCCTCCCGGCCACCTCCTGCTGGAGACCGGCGGCCTAGCCCACCCCGGCCCCGTGCTGGCCACCCTGGCCTCTCCCGGGGTCAAGGAGGCCTACCGGCTGGCGGGGGTGGTGACCCTGGCGGATGCCCTCCACCTCGAGGCCCACCTCGCCTACCCAGAGGCCGTGGCCCAGCTGGCCCTGGCCGACCTGATCTCCTTTCCAGGGTGGACCTGGCCCCTAGAGGGGAGGAGGCCTTGGACCGGCTCAAGGCGTTGAACCCCACGGCCCAGGTTCGGCCCATCGTCCGGGGGGAGGGGGTGGGGGTGGAGGAGGTCCCTTTCCCGCCCCAGAGCCTGCGCATCCTCCACCCTGGGGTCCACCTCCACGCCCACGCCCGGGTGGTGGTCCTCCCAGGGGAGGCCTCCCTGGGGGACCTCGAAGCCTGGCTCAAAGGGGTCCTCCTCCTGCACGGCTCCCGTCTCCTCCGGGGCAAGGGGGTGGCCTGGCTCCGGGAGGCCCCCAAGCCCTTGGTCTTCCACCTGGTCCTGGGCCACCTGGAGCTGGGTTTTGCCGAGGCCAGGGACGGCCTGAACCGCCTGGTCTTCATCGGAGAGGGGCTGGACCGCAGGAGCCTAGAGGAAGGGGCCAGGCGGGTCTTCGGAGGTGCGACGTGAAGGGAAAACCCTTGCTTAGGGTAGGCATCCTGACGGTTTCCGACCGGGCCAGCCAGGGGGTCTACGAGGACTTTTCCGGACCCGCGGTGCGGGCCTACCTGGAAGGCGCCCTGCCCTACCGCCTGGAGTTCCGCTACCTGCTGGTCCCCGACGAGGTGGAGGCCATCCAGGGGGCCATTCTGGACCTGGTCGCCTCCTCGGGCTTCGTGGTGACTACGGGGGGCACGGGGCCTGCGCCTCGGGACGTGACCCCGGAGGCCACCCTCCCCCTCTTGGAAAAGCCCATGCCCGGCCTGCCCGAGGCTATCCGGGCTGCGAGCCTCCTGGACACTCCCACCGCCATCCTCTACCGGGGGGTAGCGGGGGTGCGGGGACAAAGCCTCATTCTCAACCTGCCTGGCAACCCCAAGGCCATCCCCACCTGCCTGGGGGCCGTACTCCCGGCCTTGCCTGCCCTTTTCCGTCTCATCGGAGCCCTCGACGAATAGAAGGGGCCCTGGCCAAAGGCCGGGGCCCAGACCCGGGTTTTCTCAAGAGGTGCGGGCCAGCACGTAAAGCCCAAGGGCGAAGTAGAAGATGAACCACCCCACCAGGAGGCGCACTCCCAGATCCCCAAACCGTTCCACGCTAGGCACCGGGTCAGCGCCTTCCTTTTTGAGAGGCTGTCGTAAAAGGGTGGTATCCTTGAAGGGTGACCCTTAGACGATGCCTTCGTGTGCTACTTGACCCAACCCCTGGGGCGTGAAAAAAGGGGGGTGCCATGCGGCAAGATCGTGAGCACCCCCTCTACCATCTTGACGCAGAAACCCTCCTCGTGGCCATCTACGTCTGGGTAGGTCACGGGCGTAGACGTACTTGAGGGTGGTCTTGCCCTCGTGGAGAAGGGCGGCGATCTCCCCGGGCCTTGGCCTCGGGCCCTTTTCCACCACCACATCCCCTTCCAGAAGGTACTCGGCCATGCTGTCCCCCTCCACCACCAGGGCGTAGAGGCCGGGCCTGCCCGGGAGGGCGATGAGGCCCGCCAGCTCCTCCGAAGAGGCCTCGAGGGGGCCTGCGGGGATGCTGCCCACCAGGGGGATGGAGAGGCCCAGGAGGAGCCTGCCCGCCGGGGTGAGCTCCAGGTGGGTGGGGCGGCCGTGGCCCGTGGGGTGGAGGCGGAGGAGGCCCTTCCTCTCCAGGGCCTCCAGGTGCTGGCGCAGGGACTGGGGGCGGATCCCCAGGGCCCGGGTCAGGTCGTGGGCGGTGGGGCTAAGGCCCTGGCGCACCAGGCCGGCGATGGCCTGAAGGACCCTGGCCTGGCCTGGGGGAAGCGGCTTGGCCATCGCCCTCAGTATACCTGCTCGGGAACAGGCTTTTGGACCCGGGCCTCTTGGACCATCGGAAACCCTCGCTGGACCCGGCCCACAAGAAACCGCTAAGCCAGGCCTTACCCCCCCTTGGGTCAGGAGGCTGAGCAGAAAAAGCCCTCTGGCCTTCAATCAGACACGATGAGGTTCGTGCTAACCTACCCACGTGAGGCTCCTGGTCCTCCTCGCCCTCCTTGGGGGCCTCGGGTACCTCTTGGGCCTGGGGAGCCGCCCCATCCCCCGCCCCCCAGGGGTCCTGGCCCCCTTGCCTCCCGTGCAGGAGGAGATCCCCCAAGGGGAAAGGGCCCCCCTGGAGAGGCCCCCCTACCGCCTGGAGCCCGTGGCCCGCTTCCACCTGGAGGCCCGGGTCCTGGGCAAAAGGGTCTACCGTGCCGACCGGGCAGCGGATCTGGCCCCGGTGGACCTGGCCCTGGGCTGGGGGCGGATGTCGGACACCCGGGTCCTGGAGAGGATTCGCCTCTGGCAGGACCACCGCTTCTACTTCTACGCCTGGTCCGGGGAGCCCCCCATCCCCCCCGAGGAGATCGTGCGGAGCAGCGCCAACATGCACCTGATCCCCGCGGATGCGGCCGTGGAGAGGGGGCTACGGCGGGTGCGCCGGGGGCACCTGGTGCGGCTTTCAGGCCTCCTGGTCAACGTCCAAGGCCCCCAGGGCTTCCACTGGCGCACCTCCACCGTGCGCCACGACACCGGGGCCGGGGCCTGCGAGATCGTCTTTGTGGAGCGGCTGGAGGTGCGCTAGTGGTGGACACGACCCCCATCGTCCAGGGCCTCATGCTCTGGGCCCTCCTCTCCCTGGGGGGCGGGGTTCTGGGCCTCTGGTGGGCCCGGGCCCCCTTCTTCCGGGCCTTCTGGTTCATGACCGGGGCCTGGGGCCTGGTGGACGGGGGCCTCGCCTTCCTGGGGTGGCTGGGGGAGGGGGCAGAGCGGGAAGCCCTGAGGCGCCTCCTCCTCCTCAACGCCGGCCTGGACCTGGGGTACCTGGCCCTGGGCCTCCTCCTCTTCTCCAGGAAGCAGGCCCACCTCAGGGGGTTCGGGGCGGCCATCCTGGTCCAAGGGGGGTTCCTCCTCCTCTTTGACCTCCACCACGCCCTCAGGGTCTAGGGCCACACAGGGGGCCGGGGGGTTGGGGTAGCCTCCGGGCATGCGCCCCCTCGCCCTTCTCCTAGGCCTCGGCCTAGCCCTGGCCCACCAGCCCTTCTGGAATCCCGGCTCCCCACGCCTGGAGGCTGCCTACCCCATTGCCCGGCCTACAGTGGCCCAGGTGGTCATGGGCCGGCTGGCCCCGGGGGAGATCCACTTCTTCCGCCTAGAGGCCCCCCAGGGCTTCACCCTGGACATGGCCCTCTTCGTGGGCGGGGCCTGCCCGGAGGCCTTCCGACCCCGGCTCTGGCTCCTGGGGCCCGGCCTCCGGGGGGAGGTGCCCCCCTTCCCTCTCCCGGAGGGGTATGGGGCCCGAGCCTACCAGGGTGGGTGGCGGGAGTACCGGGGCCACGGCCTGGTGGCCCGCAAGGGACCTGGGGCCCGGGAGCGCCTCCCCGGCGGCGTCCACTACCTGGCGGTGGAGGCCGGGGCCACCGGGGGCTACTACCTCCTCTCCCTGGCGGGGGAGGAGGTGCCCGGGGGGAGCCCGGAGGGCTTCGCCGCCATCCCCCGGTTCAACCGCTGCGGGGAGTCCTAGGGCTACCGCAGGAGAAAGCCCTGAGGCAAGGGGTCCTCGGGGTCCAGAAGAAACTCGTCTGGACTTACGCGGCCTCCACCTGCACCGGTAACAGAGGGCTCAAATCCAGGCTCAGCTTACCTGCGATGAGTCTCCGTCGGCATTGGTAGAAACTCAACCCCAGCCCCTCCCGCTGCCGCTCAATGAGCCCATAGGCCACCAACCCCAAGGCCAGATGGGCCAGCAGCCTGGCCCTACGCCAGTGCCGATGCCCCGTCCACCCCAGCTCCTGCTGAAGCCCCCGGAAAATCTCCTCAATCGCTTGCCGCAACCGGTAGATCTCCCTCATCCCCACTCCCCACCATCCCTCCCGATCCGTCCCGTAAAACTTCCCCCCGCGCTTGAGCACCCCCACGGCGAAGGTCAGGCCCCGCAGCCTCCCCGCCTTCACCCAACGGGTACCCCCATGCCCCCTGAGCTGAACACCGTCCAGCACACGGTTAGACCTGAGCCTCGTGACAAAAGGCCAGCCGTGGGCATGGAGCCACTCCAGGACCCGCCTCGCCGCGTACCAGGCGTCAAAGAGCACCCCCTCCGGACGAAAGCCCGCCTCCTTGGCCCACTCCAGCAGGGCCAGGGCCAGGTCCAGCTTGCTCTCCTCTTCCCCGAAGTAGGGCAGGAACGCCAGGGGAATCCGCCGCTTCCCGTCCGTCCAGGCCAGCACCACCAGGGACAGCCCAAACACCCAAGCCCCCGTGGAGGTGTCCCGGGCCTTCTTCAGGCCCAGCTTGCCTGAGCGGTAGCGCTGGATGAGGACGTCATCAAGGATGAGGTAGCCCCGGTCCAGGCCACCCATGGCCTTGCAGAGTTCCAGGGAGAGTTCAAAGAACAAGGCCAGGGGTTGGTTCAGGGCCCGGTAGAGGGTGTCGTGAGCGAAGTCTTGGCCCTCGGCCATGGCCAGGGCGGAGGTATTGATGGGGCTTTGGGCTAAAGCTCCTAGAGCGCGCAGAACAGGCCGTGGTATCCTCCTCATCGGGCCTCCCTAGTCACCGGAGGCCCATTTTATCGGGGATCTTCAGCACCGCGTAAGTCCAGACTCGTGATACCCTTTTATGCTGATTCCCTCATCCTAGGCCACCAGTGGAAGAGGGTGTGCCGCCTGAGGGTCTCGGGGTCCTGGGCAAGGACGCGGCACCGCTCGGCCACCACCTCCATCATCTCCTCAAGGTCCCGGAAGTACCGATTGGCCACCGCCTCGTTTACCAAGGGCCACACCCGCTCCACGGGCTGGAGCTCGGGAGAGTAGGGGGGCAGGAAGACCAAACCCACCCCCTCCGGCACCTCCACCCGCCCCGACACGTGCCACCCCGCCCGGTCCAGGACCACCAGCAAAAGCTTCCCCTCCCCAGACCCCCGCAACCGGGCAAAGCGCCGCAGGACCTCCGAGAAGGCCCCGGCGTTCACCGTGGGCAACAGCCAAAACTCGCTCTCCCCCGTGCTCGGGCGCACGAAGCCGTACACGTAGGGCCACCGGTACCGCGGCCGCACCCAGGCCAGGGGCGTCTTCCCCCGGGGCTCCCACACCCGCCGGTACACCGGCTTCAGGCCCAAGCGGTGCTCATCAAAAGCCCAGACCTCCAGCAGGAGCCAGGGGAAGAGGTACTTCAGGAGGAGAACGGTGAAGAAGAGTTTAAGCCCCGGTGGAGCCCCGCCCGCACGAAGGCCTTCACCCCCAGCATCATCCCCTCCTCGTCGGCCAGGGCGGCCAGGCGCAGGGGGCGAGGGAGCCGGCTGAAGGCCCGCTTCACCGCCAGCATGGCTCCGACGAGGGCGGCCAGGCCCCCCTTCATGTCGCAGGCTCCCCGGCCGTAGAGCCTGCCCCCTTCCACCACGGCCCCGTAGGGCGGGTAGCGCCAGAGGCCCTCGTTCCCCGGGGTGACCACGTCGGTGTGCCCCTCGAGGATGAGCCCCCCTTCCCCCTCCCCTAGGTCGGCCACCAGGTTGGGGCGGCCCGGAGCGGCCTCCTGCCGCAAAGGTTTAAACCCCCTCTCCCCCAGGTAGGCCTCCAGGAAGGCCACCACCCCCTCTTCCCCGGGGCCAGGGTAGTGGCTAGGGATCCGCACCAGGGCCCTAAGGAGGTCCACCACCTCGGCAGGGTCCACCGCCTCCGCGGCCAGTAGCGCTTTATCCATGTTGAGGCCCATCTTAGGCTATGCTGAAAGCCAGGCGCAAGGGGGCAGGCATGGACTACAAAAGGCTTTTTGACCTGAGCGGCCAGGTGGCCCTGGTGGTGGGGGCGGCCTCGGGAATCGGCCGGGCAAGCGCCGAGGCCTTGGGCGCCTTCGGGGCCCGGGTGGCCCTAGCGGACCGGGACGAGGTAGGCTTGGCGGAGGCCCTGGAGTCCGTGCGGGCCCAAGGAGGTGAGGCGGAGGCCTTTGCCGTGGACATCGCCGAGAAAGGGGCGGGGGAGGCCCTGGTGGCCCGCACCCTGGAGCGGTTCGGCAGGCTGGACACCCTGGTCACCACCCCCGCCATCAACGTGCGGAAGCCTCTTCTGGACTACACCGACGAGGAGGTAGACCAGGTAGTGGACCTGAACCTCAAGGCCACCCTCCGCCTCCTCCGGGCAGGGGGGCGGGTCATGGGGGAAAGGGGCTCAGGAAGCCTCATCGCCTTCGCCTCCATCCGGGCTCTGGTGGTGGAACCGGGCCAGGGGGTCTACGCCGCCACCAAGGCGGGGATCCTCCAGATCGTGCGCACCCTGGCGGCCGAGCTGGGTCCCCATGGCGTCCGGGCCAACGCCGTCGCCCCCGGGCCCATAGAAACCCCCCTCACCGCCCCCATCAAGGCCAACCCTGACTGGTACCGGGCCTACGCCGCCAAGACCGCCTTGGGCCGCTGGGGAAGGCCCGAGGAAGTGGCCATGGCCGTGGTCTTCCTGGCCTCTCCCGCCAGCAGCTACGTGACCGGGACCCTGTTCCTGGTGGACGGCGGGTGGACCGCGGTGGACGGCCGCTTCACCCCGCCCCTCTAACGGCCGGCCCGGGAGAGCCGCCCGGGCCATTGGGGTTCCACCACGACCCGCCCCCACTTGCCCGAGGCGTGGAGCATGTACCCCCGGCCGATGTAGATGGCCACGTGGTCCACTTCCCGCCCAGATTCCGAGAAGGAGAGGAGGTAGCCGGGACGGTACTCCCGGACGGGTATCGTGGCCCGGAGCTGCTCCCTCGAGCTTCGGGGACGGGGGATCCCCGCCGTCCCCATGACCCAGCGCACGAAGGCCGAGCAGTCGATCCCCGTCCTCGGATCTTCCCCGCCGTAGCGGTAGGGAATGCCCTGGGTGACTTGGGCCACCCGCCAGAGCCAGGCTTCCCACGGGTCCTGCGCCTGCGCCAGCGAAAAGTTCCACAAGAGAAGGACAGGCAAAAAGGCGAGCCTCTTCATCCGTCCTCCTTCCAAGGCGCACGCATCCTCATGGGGTGGGTCCCCCGCACCCACGAGAACACCGCCGCCACCTCCCGTTCTGGCAGCCCCGAGTCGAGGGCGGCGGCGCCCAGGGCCTCGACGACTTCGCTCTCCGAAAGGAGGCCCTCCCGCACCCAGGCCCAGAGGGCCACGGCGTGGCGGACGAGCTCGGAGTGCCTCGAGCCGGGGAGGGGGGAGCGCATCCTTTCCGCCCTCCCCCTGAGTTCGGCTAAAGCGTAGGCCCTGCCCCGACACTTTGGGATGGAGCCGAGAGCCCACTGCCTAGAGGCCGACCTCGGGCGGGGGTTGGAGGCCTCGGGGGAAGAAAGAGGCCGCAAGAGCGGGCAACTTTTAGGGCGGCGTAAAAGCTAGGCAAGAGGAGCGGGTTGGCTCCTCTCCGTGAAATGCGGTACTCTGGTTCTCCGGCTCAAGGGTACCGCAAAGCGAGGGAAGAGTCAACCCCCCTGGCCCCAGGGTCGGGGGTAAGGCGGCCCACAAGCCAAGATGCGCCATCCCTCGTGGAGGTATCTGCAAGCGGAAGGAAGCTACAGCCTCATCCCCAAC
>Ga0080007_1062918_pt1 | contig 15015 bp, 17 predicted proteins | sample OctOCTMetagenome_FD_69210 | JGI IMG/M metagenome (GOLD analysis project Ga0080007, IMG submission 69210) | Hot spring and microbial mat streamer communities from Octopus Spring Streamers, Yellowstone National Park, USA - OCT_B (SPADES... | ecosystem: Environmental > Aquatic > Thermal springs >...
ATTGATATTCTCCCCTGTAGGTTCTCCAGTTCGATTTCTATCTCTCCTCTGGCTCTGCTTATTATGAAGGCTATGAATGTGACTATAGTTAATGCCCTCATGCCCCCGCTTAGGTTTACTATGTACTAGTCGTTGGGGGTGAAGATCCTCTTTAACCTTGCTATAGCTTCATATGGATCGGCGACATCTATCTCGACGAATTCATATGTGAGCTTCTCACCGCTATCCACTACGTATTTTTCGATGAAGCTCTTTATATTGCTAATAGCCTGTAAGGCTCTCTGCTCAATAGGGGTGGAGAGGATCCCGATGAAGTGGTCTATGTTTTCTAGATATCTGATCAATGCTCTGACGACGAATCTCTCGTCGAAACCAATGGTTGTGACGAGGACTCTAACCACCTAGCTACCTCCGATATCTAAGGCTCTAGAGCAGGAGAATATCCTCCGCTGGTAACATAACCTACGACCTCGCCTTGATATATGATCTCATAGCCGTGTCTAGGGATCATCTTAACACCTTTTTTCATTCTAATGCCATATCTGATCTTTTCAACACCTTTTTTTCCAATCTCTCTTAAAGCATCGCAACCTACACAACCACTTTTTTCTCATCAAAAACCCAGTATCGAGCCTCGAGAGGATTTATATTTTCATCAATATCTTTTCCATATAATACATATCCCATCTCAAGTCTCAGAGTATCTCTAGCTATCAAACCAGCCAGTCTAATCCTTTGGCCCTTGAAATATCTTATGATCTTTGCCAAAACATCTGGTTCTCCAATTATCTCAAAACCATCCTCACCAGTCCATCCACTTCTGCTTATAATATCAATTCTTCCAAACTCAGTCTCTACGTCACGTAAAAATGTGAGCGGCTCTAGATGAAAAGTTTCTCAGAAGCTCTTTGACATCTGATATGTTCAGACCTGTTTTCTCGATAATCTTCTCAAAATTTATCTCTAAATCATATTTCATCTTGATCATGTCTTCACTTATCTGAGTAGAAAGATTGTTTATCTTGATCCATGATATGTTTCTCTGAGACATGAAACCTCTGATCAACATGTTTAATGATGTCTGTGATAAAAACATTTTTCTAAACTCTCCAGAAGCCCTTAGATCCAGCTCTCCACCTAAGGATCCTGATAAACTTCTCATATCAATCTTATAAATAAACTTGTCAAATGAAATATTTATGATCCCTCTCACATCGTCATAAACACTGGTATTAATCTTAGCATTATACTCATAATAATCATCATATCTTTTTCCAGAGCCGTTCGTTATCATGGTCATATATGTACAGTTGAGACCGGCCTTACATGAGAGGCCTGTCCTCAGAACAATATTGATCTTATTGTAATAACTGTTTTCATCAATATCTAAGAGATAGCAAAAGATCATGTGTCCGCTGTCTTTGATGTCTCTGGTCTCTGAGTATTCTATGAATATACTTCCATCATTATAAACATGTATCTTGGGAAGATCTGTGGATGCTAATAAAACTCTTGTCTCAGACGACGCCAGGATCATTATTAGCGTGATTATGATTATTAATAGTTTATTTTGCATGACAAGACCCATGTTATATCTCGTATCTAGTTAACTAGTTAATATGTATGAATGTATCAACCGTGTATGGTTCTATAGATCATGTATATGGCAACAAGGATCATTATTATTGCGAAGATTCTTGTGAGAGTTTTTTAGATATTGTAGTAGTCACATGTGCTCCGAGCCATCCTCCTAATACTCCTCCTAATAGATATAAGATTGATATCGGAAGATCTAGGTAGCCGTTTAATGAGTATCTTAATGCTGTTATGACACCGAAGATCCCTACAGAGATCAGTGATGTCCCTACTGCTTTTAAAATATCTAATCCTCCTGAGTATATAAGGCCTGGGACTATGAGAAATCCTCCTCCAATCCCGAAATATCCTGATGCAAATCCCACCACAAATCCTGTCCCCATAATTTTTGTATAAGATCTTTTTATTTGAGAAGAGACCTGTTCTTCGCCATATCTTCTTTTAACATGTATATTGCGATTATGATCATTAGTATGGCGAATAGTAGAAGAAGCTTCTCTCCAGGTGTCACGAGACCTAGCTCAGCTCCTGATAATACTCCTAATACTCCTAAGACTGCAAACACAGATCCTGTCTTAAGATCTACATGACCTTTTCTTAGATGTGGTATGACGTTTATAAATGCGTTAAGTCCTACGGCAAGTGCTGTCGTGCCGATCGCCATGTGAGGATCTTTTATGCCCACCAGATATATTAACAAAGGTATTGCAAGTATAGATCCTTCTCCGCCGATTAGGCCTAACGAGAATCCTACTAAAAAGCCTGAGAATACTGATAGAATCATCTGTATAAAAGAGATCTCGACCATCGTATTATCAAAAAAATTAATCTCTCCATCAGTTTATAAACATTTTTAATAGTTTCATGTCGATACGTTAAGTATCATATGGAGATTGCGAATGAACATATTTATAGATGATGAGGATCTTAAAAAACTTATTTATGAAGATATTCATTTCATAGATCTGACCACTCACGTCTTAGAAATATCAGATCTAGATGGTGTGGCGAGAGTATTCTTCAGAGAGCCTGGCGTGGTCGCCTGTAGTGAAGAGGCTGCCAGAATATATAAGATCCTTGGTGCGGATGTGAGACATATTGTTAAAAGTGGTGTAGAGATTGAGGCTTGTCTGAAGATTTTAACTTTCAATTTTATAATAGATCTTCTATGAACAACTCCTCCACCTACTAACACAGCTTTCAGATAAAACTTTCAATTCTATAATAGATCTTCCGATTATCATGTAGAATCTATTCTAATACTTTTTCTCTTTTGGATCTTATTCACCATATTGGTTCTCTGGTCATCGCCGAGAATCATCTATAACAGATCTACGGCTCAACTAATATTATTCTTAAAGAATTTAAAATATTACTAATCATGTTTACTGAAAACTTATATCTGTCTCGGATCTTCATGTGTCTGTGTCAAATTTTTCAAGGCTTCGCTCGGAGATTTTCTACAGATTATTTTGTTTTTGATATCTCTATTTCTCCGAGGCCTATTCCTATTCCTAGATGTTTTGCTAGTGCAAGTGTTTTTTCTGCTATTCTTCTTATCTTTGGGTGGTTGATTTTGATTATTATGTATCCTATGAATCCTCTTGTCTCTCTAAGTTTTCCATGTTCGTCTCTTCCTACGGCTATTGTGACTGGTCTGATTTTGTAGTCTATTATTTCTGTGAATATATTTGCTAATAATGATGTTTTAAATATGTAGAGACTGTCTTCATCGTTTGGATATGTGAATCTTTTTTCTGGAGGCATTATGTTGTTCCAAAGCTTCATTGAGTATTCTATTAATGCTCCTGGCATTGGTAGTAAAAGATTTGAGACAGGGATCTTCTTATACTTAGGCTTCTCAGCCAGCGACGGTGGGATCATTATTTTCGGAGATATAACAACTGGTGTGTGAAAACGGATCAATATTTTATCAGATAGATCAATACTCAAAGAATCTATCTCGCCGACAACCTCAACATCTTTAACAATAATCCTCAGAGGAATCCTCTCAGAGCCGAACTCAAGATCATAAGTAGAAGAAGGTTTTATAGAGGGAACATCTTCAATAACATCATGAGAAGAGACAAAAGAGATCCTTCTAACAAGTCTTCTCCCAGGAAGAATAACAGAGGATTATAAACACCAGCTCTCCCAATAGAATAGATCCTTCTCACATCATCAACATACCTAAGATTAGAAATAAAAAAAGGCTTATACTTATCACGAGAAGAAGAAAGCCTCTTCACAACGTCACCAAAAACCCCACGATCAACAAAAAACTTTGTAACCTTAGAAGAAAGAGGAGGAGATATTATAGATCTTGAGGTTTCGATCTCTAAATTTATATTAATTAATGAGTTGATTTATATCATCCTCTAAAGATTTTTATTATAAAACTAAACATATATAAAACCTAATCGGTCTTCTAAATGTTTTTTATATAGGCTCTGTTCTAAATTCCAAGTCTAAGACTTTGTAAGCAAATGTTTTAATTACTCCAAGACCTGGCGGAGCATTTTCTAACATCTCTGAATATTCCTCCATATCTATTCTCTTCAACGTCTCTCTATCGCTTCTAAAAGCTATTTTAGTATTTGCCAACTCGATCACAAGATCATTTAGATCCTGAGGTCTATGAGTGGCCATTACACAAGATAAGCCTCTGACTCTGCCTAATCTCATGATCCTATTGATCATTTCTTCGATTATTTCCTTCTCAAAATCCTCTCTGCTGCCTCTAGGAAAGAATTCGTGAGCCTCATCGAGAATCAGGATAATAGGATTATTTTGTAATGAATGATCTCCTCTTTTATAAAGTTTATCTGAATATTCAAATATTTTTGAAAGGATCCTATATGTAATTATCGCAGGACCCAGTCTTGATGAATAATCTTGTACAATACCTAAGTCTATAATGATTTTTGATATGTTAGAAAAAATTGTTTCATAATTAGGCTCCGGTATAGGCTTATTTAAGAAGGGTTTTTTCACATCTATAAGTCCTGTATCATAAAGAATTCTTAATACTCTCATAATATTATCTACTGTGCCTCTATGTAATCTCATGTTGCTGCTTTTATCTTGTGCACATTCTAATAGTTCCTGAAAATCCTCACTGAAACTTTTTATGTCACTTGATAAGCATTCGCCGATGATTCTTGGAAAGAATAACGATGCTTGTATTGATAATAATGGTATTATCTTGGGAATCTCTTCATAGACTCTACTAAATTCTAACGCCATAGGTATAAGTGTAAGCTCTGATCCCATTATCTCTATCTTAATACCTCCAAGGTTCTCATCTAATCCTATTACGTGAAGATCTTTAAGGTCTCTTCTCACGGCTAATATTTGCGGAATCTTTTCAGTGTAAAATTTATCATAGTTTTGACACCATAATGAAGAGGGGCATAGTTCTTCTATAATACCTCTTGTTAAAGGCATTATTAGGATCGTGTCTTTAGCCTTATGTTTTAATGCTGCCCTTAAATAGTCTCCCTGAATGTCAAAGGCTATAGCTCTAGAACTTTCGAGAAATATTTTTGATAAGAGAGTTGTTTTTCCACTTCCGGTAGTACCTATAACAAGAACGTGATGTCTTAATATCTCTTCATCTAATCTTATAGGTACGCTTTCTCTGGGTTTGCCTGCCTCAAAAAGATATCCTATTTTGATTCCATTTCTTTTAAGACCAAGCATCTCAATTACTATTTCGTCTTTAGGTATGAATACAGGGGATTGAGGATCTATAGGAGAGGTATGCGGAAGAATCTCTCCACCATCGAAAGATCTTTCGGTTAAAGGCTCTACGATCAATGACGCAGGTGTGGTCAAAGATCTAGGGTCTTTTTCTATAGATATACTAGGGATCTTTGCTATTCCAAGAAGATCTATTCTCTCGACATCTACCACTCTAGAAAAAATTATAGATCTTGTTGCCGGTGCTGCGATACACACAAAAGATCCTTTCCTCGGCGGATTTTGTATGTAATTTATGAATGGTACATCAATTCTCAGTCCCTCTTCTTCTCCTATAGATACTTTTGACACTCTTGATACTCTTCCAATAAGTCTTCCGTTTTCTATTGCAACTTTTTCTGCCTCTTCTAATATTTCGTCCAGCTTAGTAATATCTACGTCTTTTTTAATACTCATTCTGCCTCAACCTCTCTTACTGCCTGTTCAAGTCTCACCTTTTCATCATATGCTACACCAAGTATTGTCGATCCTATAGTGAAGGCTGTTATATATAAAAGAGATGAGATCCTTTTAGATAACCTGTCAGCTATCTCTATATACTCTGGCAGTCCTCGAATATTTGTTTTTCTTATACATTCTCCTAATACATTTAAGAGCTTCTCTTTATCTATAGACTCAAGTCTATACACGGATGATCCTATGGGTGACTTCATAAACACATATATTAGATACCTCTCATATTTCTCCTTGGAACTTTCGATTCTCTCCCGTATGACAGGAGTCACATATAATTCTTTACCATTGGCTAGCTTCTCAATAGCGATAGGATCGGGAGCCTTTGGCGGTTTAATGTTTTTCCACAACTCTTTTATTTTAATAAGTTTCCAAGTGTTTTCAAGTCTCTTTACCAAACCAATGAGCCTATTTACGTGTACAGATCTTTCTAAATAAAGTTTTTTATAGGCATCTTTATAATTCTCTCCAATCTGTGAAAAGACTAAAGGAGGATATATAGGTCCGTCTAAGAGTATTATTGAAGACCTCATTCTAGAGATCAAAGCATTTTCCACTCTCAACCTCAGCTCATCAGATATATTATCATCTTTATAATCATCAACATAAGCAGTCCCGACCGGATTCTCTAGATATACAATATCTTTGATCATGTTATAATCAGCTTTAGACAATAATTCGTTATAAGCCTGACGACCGAGCTTTAAAGCAAGAAATCTTTCATTAGGAATACCGGGGATCGAGAGGCCTTTCCCGAGATCCCAGGCAAAGCCAGAGGCCATAAAAAGTCTCGGTCCTAATAAATCAATCGATCTTGAGGAGCTATCTAGAAAACCTTCTATTAAACCTTCTTGAATTCTCACAAGGTCAGAGACGTAGCCTACATCAAGGTCATCCACAATAGAAAGATCACCTTCCGAATCCATAAAGATCCCTGAGTCCCTAGGGCCTAAATAATCTACTTTTGTTCTAAGCTTTGAAAGAGACAGAATAACTGATTCGATTGAGGCAGTAAATACTTGCATTTTATCAGATCAGCCTCTCGGCTTTTTCTGGGCTCTCCTGAGTTCTTCTGCAACTTTATATGCCAGAGATACATCTTTAGGAATCTCTCCCTTTCTCATTTTCAGTGAAAGAAAGTCTCTTGAAGCAATATAATATGTTTCCTCTACACTTTTTGCACCAACAATAGTCTCGTATAAATATAGTGAGATCTTGACTGCCAAATCAGATCGTTGTGAAAGAGCCATTTCTAGAAGATCTATGAGCTCGTGAGTATATCCCTCTTTAATAGCCTCTCTCCTATCTATACTTTTTACTAACTCTCTCCATAGAGGACTCTCACGAAACATCTCTAGATCGATTCTCAGATGATTTTTAATCGTCGCAGGATTCGCTCCTGCAGGCTCTGAAATAACATAAATTCTTAATTTACTAAGTCTTCTATAACTTCTTAAGATCAAAGAGAGCCAGAGTATGAATGCAGGCTCTGGAGAAATGTCTAGAACACCTCCTCTGATCTTTTCATAGAAAGTTTCTACGGCGAACTTCAATTCCAAAGAAGGCTCATGCCTCCAAATCACCTCTGGAATAAGCAACACAGCATCTCTAGAAAATCTAGTATATCCAATTCTAGTTCCTAAATATCCGGCTATTGAAAATAACACAGATTCCAAGGGATACTCCTCATCGAATTTTCTTGATCCGACGTAACCAGGGGTTCTGTTGAACTCATAAATATCAGGCTTCAGTAGAGATGGCAAGGTAAACCTTTCACAACCTTTAGTTATATTGATCGAGTATAAATTATCAGCCACTTTATAGAAGATATCATGAATTGGAAGCTCTGGAGAAACCTGAAGGCATTGAAAGATCCTATCTATAAGTTTGTATCTTTTATCATTACCTGAGGCCGGGATCCGAGAAATCTTGTATTTTTCTATCTGCTCCGCTATATTTTTAAGAGCCAGCTTTATAGCATGTTCTGGTTCTGGACCCTCTAGATAAATTCCTTCTTGCTCATAATATATAATATCAATTCCCTCACCACCAGGAATATAATGTGTGAACCCTACGATGTAATCTCGAGCTATTGTAGGTGGTGTTTTAATTAATAATTTTCTCATTGTAATCCTCCTCAAATATATTGTTCCGTAGCAAGTTTATAAATTTTTGTCGCAATGCATATGTATAAATCACCGTGTATATGTATATATCTCATAGTTTCACCATGAATAACATAGATCATTGATAAAAGCTCTTCTATGTATGTTCTCTCGATCTTTGGATCTTTTTTCAAAACTATCGCATATGTCTGCCACAACCAAAGGAGCTTGGATCAGCGTATAGAGCTTCCATAAAGATCTTCTTGTTCTTCGCTCACCGCAATTGATCTCTAAAGTTCTCGAGTGAAAGCTTATACTTTCTCCTGACAAGAAATTGTTGACGAAATCAATCGCTTTCGAGATCATATCTCTATTTGCAGACGCCAAAATTATTTCTCTCGATGATTCTATATTAAAACCCCATTCTCCTATATACTTTACAAGCTCTTGAGACAAGAGTTCTACACCAGCAGGCTGAAGCATCTTCTCATTTTTATCAATATGTAGCTCTTTAAGAATTTCTCTATAGATTTTATCGCCGCATCCAATCCTGCCAGGTGCAGAGCTACATATATCTAGAAGATCGCCATAATCTCTCATTGAATGCATATGATTCAGTATTGAGAAGATCAAAAGAAAAGTTTTCCATCTCCCTGATAAAGCATCATTTTTAATCCAGCCTCTCTTCATCGCATAGGCCCATGCAGATCCGGAAGATAAGATTTCATGCATGTAAAAAGATTCTATACATTTATTTTTACTTTTAATAGTGGAAGTAATTTCTTCACAGTCATGAGAAAATCTACATTGATATATTCTCGCAGCCTTGCCTATATCATGTAATGCTGCAGCAACTACAAGGATCTCCTTCACATCTTCAGGCTCTAAACATAATCTCTTTGCTACAGTCTTGTGATAATCTTCTTTAACAAATTTTCTCATAACAAGATCAACTGTTCCTTTCATATGATCCGTAAGCTTATGGCCGATAAAAGCGCATAATGGATCTGAGCTCAAAATGTATCACCTCTTAAGATAAGGCCTCTCTCTAGATCATAATTCGCCTCTATTAAAAAAGCATCTATAGAATATTTCATCATCTCGATAGATAGACAGATGTTAGCATCCCGACTCTTGATCATACGATTAAATTTCATGATTAGATTCTGCAGATCTTTTGGGCTATTATCCTCTAATTTCACTATTTCTTCATCTATCAGAAAACCTTTTATTCTTTCACTATTTCTAATGATCGTCTCTGTATCCAGAGGAACTATGAAATCGTCTATTTTAACACTATCCCCTGAATCTTTTCTCTTTTTATAAAGATTATAAAGATCCTCTGTGATGACTGGAAGGATCTCGCTGTCTCTCGTAAGAGTACAGAATTCGTTGAGAAGCTTTATCAGTATTCTGTGATTCAATGAGAGATTTCTATCCAACTCGTAAAGGCTTCTCAACAGATCAATTTTCAAAAGATCTTGTGGATTCCTAATATACTCATCATAGATCTCGAGGGCCAATTCTATTGTAGACTGCTCTTTCTTTTCTCTAATTCTTTTAATAGTTTCCTTAACTATATCCTCTATATACACATGCTTGCTCTTATCTTGAAACGGATAAATTATGATATATCCCTCTCCTCCTCTTCTAGCTATTCTGCCTATTCTCTGTATTAAATTATCTGGAGGACTAGCTTCTGTAATTAAATGATCAAAGCTTACATCGACGCCTGCTTCAACGACTTGCGTAGCTACTAGTATTGATCCTTTTTTAATTTTTCTATCTTTATCCTCGCTAGACTCCAACCATTTCAAGACTTCTGATCTATGGAATCCTGCCATTCGAGAATGAAGTAATCTAACATCTGATCCACACTCTCTTATATTTTTAACTCTATCTCTGATTCTTGAATATATATCAATGGCATCCCCCACTGTATTAGAGATCACTAGAACTGATCCTTCCAATGATCTTTTGCATGACTCATTAGAGATCTGGTCTAAGAGTACACTCTTATCAACATTATGATAATCAATCAGATCAATTTTAAGATTTCTTCTCGGCATATCTTTAGCAGGTCCCGCGATCTCCTCAATAATCGCGTCATCAGCCTCTAATTTGATCTCTTTCTCAATGATCTTTTGTACTTTTTTAGGTAGCGTAGCAGTAGCAATGATTATAGGTATCTCAGCGTCGATCAAACCTTTCAATGCTGAAATAATAGATGTTAAAGTTCTCTCTCCTTTGAAAGATCCTTGTAGAACATATAGATGAAACTCATCTAAGATAACAGTTGATGAATATATGAATCCTCTAGAGATCTCATAATGTGCTGTTCCTCTTCTAACAGCCATAGCGATCTCTGATACCGGAAGTTTAAAAAGAGATGTTATAAATGTATCTATTGTTGTAATAACATATCTTTTTGCAAGAAACGGCGAACCACGACTACTCATGTGCTGAAGGCCGACATCCCTTGGATTCACCTGAAGACCATTATTCTTTAAAATCCACAGAAGCCCAGGTTTTTTACTATCTTCAGAGGGTTCTCTAGTAAGATCTCTAAAAAATTTATCTCCTATAGCTCTCAGAGGAAGAACATGAATTACTCTAAACCCAAGATCTTTCCTGCCCAGCATAATAGCCGTGTATAAAGTCAGAGAGATCAAAGTTTTTCCATATCCAGTAGGAGCTTTAATTATCAAAGCTCCTCTTCTTCTTATAATTTCTTCGAATTTTCTTAGTCCTTCAATAATTAATTGGCGAGGCTTCCATCCTAATATACTACATATTTTTTTATAAATCTCATCAAGGCTGAGACTCTCTCTTGCACGATTCCTTTGATATTTCTGAAGAACCTCTGTATTATATTTTTTCGGCGAGTCTTCTGTTATAGCTATGTTTACACCTCCCTATAAAAACTCTGCTATACCATCTTCCTCAATTAAATATCCTTTTACACTATCTTTTAGTCTAATTCTGATCCATCCATTGAAAACAGGATTTCTTGTTCCTGGAACTATAAAAGTTCTATATGTTAATATTTCTCTCCACTCATATGTGTTGTCCCAAAAAGCCTCTTCATACCATCCTTTATACTCCTTGTCTGGACATTCTTTCGGCGTAAAACCTGTCTGTATAATATCCTTTGGATGAGGATATCTAGTACATAGTTCATTAACCATCATCACGGGTTCTTCAAGATCTACTTTTTCTACAGATACTATGCTCTCCTTGCTGCCTATTCGAGTAATTGAATAGCCTGCCTCTATTAATATTTGATCCCATGAAGAGCCTAAGACGTTTTTTGCCTTTTCTTCATCAATAAGATAAATAATCCTCACTATAGATCCTGGTCCTATAACTTTGCCTGAGGGCACGGTGCCGAATCTAAACATGGGGTCTCTTCTTCTGAAATCTTTCTGGAACTGTAGAATCTGATATCTATTTATATCTTCCCAGTATATTCCAGATGGAGTATCTCTTTTCTCTTGAGTTATAATTGCAGATGCTGCTTTAAAGATGTCTTTAAACTCTTCTGCCACGCTATAGATTTTTCCTCTTTTGATTATCAATTCGCCTAATCCTTTGATCTTTGCTAATGGATATGATATCGCTCCCATGAGAGTCGTTGGTGGAAATGTTGTATATGAGGGCTGTCCTTTTGAAATAAAAGGTCTTTTTATACTAAAACCCCAGGCTAGTCTTGCCTGGATCAATAGATAACTTCGCTTCTCTTTTGAGTTGTAGCTTGCAGCTATGATGATCATTCCTCCTTAGCCGGCTTTATGATTAATTTTATAAAACCTTGTATTTATTCAATATATCTATTATTCTGTTGATTGCCTCTTCCATCGTGTATACTTTCTCGACTTTCTCTGGTATTTCTAGACCTTCTCTATCGATTGCCAGGATATGTATCTCCTCGTTTCTACCGAATCTTTTATATGTATCTAATAGCGATGAGGCTCTGACGACTGTCTCTTTCACATAGTTTCTCGAATTGCCTGGAGAAGCTATGAAAGGTATTGTGCTGAGCGTGATCACAGCTGATCTTAGCTCTGCATTAGGCAAGAACCTAGATCTTTTTGATCCAAAAAGCCATGAGCTGGTCATTAATGCCAGCGCCATTAAGGATGCCTGTCTTCTCTTGTTAGCTTGAGCCCTCAGATCTTTTTCTCTGGGACTTTCAACACCAAATGTTGTCGAAGGCTCTGCTATGCCTTCTATATCTAATGTAAATGTAAATATATACAATGCTGAGCCTACCTCGACGTTATAAGGGATCTGGCCTAATCTTCTCTCCTCTCCTGCCTGGGCTCTCGGAGGTTTTGACTGAAGGAATCTTACATGAAATTGGGCTTCAAGGGCTGCAGCCTCCATAGCTGTTTCTAAGGCAGGGATCATGTATCCAACCTGGAATCTTGATGTTCTCTTTGCCGGCGGTCTACCTGTATATAAAAATCCTCCGACATCTGCTACCACATCTTTTAGTATAACATCCACCTCAAAACGTCTTATATCATTCACATCTTTAGGTGGAGTTATTCCTTCATCTTTCAAGTAATCATCCTCGCTAAATTTAATGAATTCTCCTCTCTCTGAATAGACACCCACAGGAAGGCTGAGCTTCTTTGATACTTCGACTAAAGCTTGTTGATATGCGTGACCTAAAGACTCTCCTGATATAGCTGGAACATATCTCAGAACATAACCTGTGTCTGTTGGTATTATTATGGGGACTGTTCTATGTCTAGACAAGTTGCCTACAGTCTCTACGCCATTTAGGCTTTCAACATTTATTAATAATCTAATACTCATACTCAGGAACATCTTCAACACCTCATATCTCTCTTTCGGCTTCAAGGATCATTGATTGAGCCAGTATTCCTATTTTTCTTGCTATCAGAACATTATTATATGTTTTTTCCATAAATTCTCTCACTATCTCGGTAGATGGGAGTGAGGCATATCTGATCTTGTACGTTTCTGTCTTATCATTTTCTTTAACTTTTATAATTATAGTTGGGACCGTCTTCTCTTCATCATTTTCTTTCTCTCTAACCTTCTCCTCTCTTATCGAAGGTTCTCTATCACTTTTTAAGGCATTTTCAACTATTCTCAGAGAATCTCCTAATGATCTTATTACAGCCTCCGGGCTTAATGCATTAACAACTCTATCCACTAGTGTTGGAGACCCGGATACTATTGATGCTGATGCTATTAAGGCAGCTACTGATCTGAACCTTCTAGTAAGATCCTCTGTATCTGTCAAATAACTCACCATGTTACTTTTTGTGTACAGGGTATTTAAATATGTTTTTCTGGATTGTCACATGTGTCTTAATATATGTTGTGTTTCATAATAGTAAAACATATAAGCTTTTATTTCATATCTATTATATGAGGAAAATGTTAGCATTATTTACTTTGGGATTTGATGAGAAGTTTGCTATAAGAGCTTTATTAAGAAGAGGTCTAAGGTCTGAGGATCTTGTGACAGTTCTTATACCTGAGAAAAGAAGAGATCCAAGAACAGATAAAGCCATAAGTCTTTTGGACATGTTTCTCAAAACTGCTTTAGGAAAGGCTAACATGCATATCCTTGAGATCCCTATTGAAGATTTTTCGTTAGCCATCTCTAAGATAAGATCTTATATAATTTCTAGGCCGGAGAGACCTATATATGCCAATTTAAGCGGCTCAATGAGAGTACTAGTTATTGAAACCTTAATCGCAATTATTTCAACAGGTTTGGATGCCGAAATCGAAGTAGAGGCTGAGGACGGATCCTTGATTGTCAGCTTCAGAACGTGGGAGATACTGCCAGAGAGATTAGATAATATAGACCTTGAGATTTTAAAAAGATCTTTGGAAGTGATCTCTCTACCAGAGCTGAGCAAACAGATGAACATGCCCAAATCAACTGTATGGAGAAGAGTCGTCTCTCTCAGTAAAAAAGGTCTCATTGAAATATATAGAGAAGGGAGGACCATGAAATTAAAAACAAGCAGAAAAGGATCTTTTTATATATGAATCTGTTTCTTAACACTATGTATAAAGACGACGTCATTAACTAATATGAGATCCTATGTTCTACATCTCACAAGGACTTCTCCCTTATAAATATCTAAATTCATACTTCATCGTTAAGCCTCCCGATACCATAAAAGATCATTCATACCGATCCATATAATCCACTAATTATTTCAATTCCATAAGAGATCTTCTCAGGGATATAGTGGTCATGTGGTCTATATATTTACTAGCGACTTTCAATTCTATAAGAGATCTTCATAGATTCTAAATATGCTAGTGTACTCGTTAATGTTAATTTGGCTTTCAATTCTATAAGAGATCTTCACATCTATGTCTATTCCAATGTTGTAGTTTCTTTTTGTTGTTTCTCTGACCACCCCGTCTGCCCCCCAGATGACAGATGTAAACCCGAATAGATGGGGGGGACCAATGATCCGCCCGAAAGGAATGATGATCAAGATGACGACCTGAAGGCGGGAGAGGAGGTCAGAGTCTTCCTCTGAGGTCGCTATATCCTATTATATCTATATATTTCCCGGCCTTTTCTCTTAGTTCCTTATCCTCGGTGGCTAGTGCTGCCTTTACTGCTTCTGATGCCGCCATATATGATGCGTCGTAGAAGTTTAGCTTTTCGCTGGCTGCTAGCTGGAGAACCCTTTCCATGTTGATCTCTTGGAACATTACTACCTTGATCGTATCCCTCCCTATTAGGCTTTTTAGAGCATATAATCTGTCCTCGGCGTCTTCTAGCTCTAAAGTGCTCTGGAGCGCCACTGGCTTCCACAGGGTATTCCCAACCTCGTATAATGTTAGATCGAGCATGCATAGCTTTGCCTTAACATCAATACTGAGGAGCTTCTCCCCATAGTCAATGAGTAGGGGGATGGCAGGCTGTTTCGGCTTTCATTATTATTTGTAGTGCTCATGTTTATTGTGGGCTTAAGCTTATAAGAATCATTTCATAATTGTTTTAATAATGAGGTGATATCTCTGCTAGACCTGGGTGTGCAGAGACCTCGGGAAGCGAGAGGAGGCATAGAGAGGTAGTAGCATTGAT
>Ga0080007_1055116_pt1 | contig 14960 bp, 9 predicted proteins | sample OctOCTMetagenome_FD_69210 | JGI IMG/M metagenome (GOLD analysis project Ga0080007, IMG submission 69210) | Hot spring and microbial mat streamer communities from Octopus Spring Streamers, Yellowstone National Park, USA - OCT_B (SPADES... | ecosystem: Environmental > Aquatic > Thermal springs >...
ACGCTCTTTTGCATTACTGGCATATGAAGATGCTCGGCCACGGTTCTGCTACACCTAAACGCATCGAGTACCCACGGCGAGTGAGTAGCTACGACGATCCGCGCGTTGCTGGACGCGGCTACACCAGCGAGATATAGCACTTCCTCAGGGAAGAGATAATCAAGGGTTCCGTCGAGCAGAAGCCAAGCGTCCAGCTGAAGTGCCCGTTCCAAAATGCCGACAGCAACTACAGCAGAAGAGGAGATGCCAAAGCGTAATTCTCGTCCATCTACCCTCTCGATCCATCTCATGGTCTCCCGCCTGTATCGTATGTCATATCTGTACTTACCTTTTATTTCTGAAACTTTATCAAACAATTCCCTCATAGCATCAGTAATCTTTTGAAAGTGCAATAGTTCCCTCCCGTACTTTGCCGTGAAGAGCCATCCCTCATAAAAAAGGTACGCCTTTTTGCCACCTACCATGTCTATGTAGCAAGTAGCGATCGTCTCGTTCTCCTTCGCGAGTTTTGAACAAATAAGAGCGTTGTTGCCGATTTTCAGCGTCACGCGGCCTCCCGGTTCGAGGATTTCACTTGATACGAACTGCGCAAGTTCTCGGTCCTTTACAAACAATGAAAATAGATACAGGAGGAAGAGCGACTTTCCACTCTTGGACCTTCCCATTATTATCGTGATATCGCTTAGATCCCCAGATCCCTCTAGGAATCTTTTCTCGAGTCTTGGCCTGATGCTGAAGTAGAAATTCATCGCATATTCTCGAAGAGTGCGGTTGAAATATCTTTCATAGCTTCTGCAAGCGTCTCGGATCTGCCTTGCTTTTTAGCGGCAGATTCAATAGCTGTATATAGTTGCCTAACTACCATATATACATCACCTCCGAACAACACATATTCGCCAAGTGTATTTAATGCAACTGGCTCGTTTTCTGCAAGGAAACGGGCAATTCTAGGCCACCGCGGTACTCTCAGTTTCAGCTCTGCAATGAAGCTGAGCAGAGGATTGACGTCGAGGATACTGGGGCGGTGTGCCCTTTGATTGTTTCCGCTACGTTCCGTCACCCACGTGATTACGATGGGCCGCTCGCCTGTTGCGTATAGGGTCTCTCCGGCAGAAAGCGCATAGACCAGCGCGCCAAGCGTACTAAGCGACGACGCGGTTCTCCTACGGAATCTGGTCAGACCACCTAACCGCTGTAGTATCAACATATCTCTTATCTTCATCTTGTTCTGCGGTACAAAGGTGAAGTTGAATATAGTATATCCATCCCGGCCATCTACCCTCACCTTTAACGCGCCATAAATGTAGCCGATCGTCGCCAGCGCAAAACAAGTAGCACATACAAGATACGGCTCCTCTCTCAGCCGATACTCTTCGCCAGCGAACTTTCCATAAACCGATGATATAGGGAGGTAAAGCGTATACATCGATTTCCGGCGGGCTTTAGATCTACCCTCCCTCTTGCCCTCTTTATGTTGCTCCGAGAGGTCAAAGTCCCTGGGAAGATCGCTAAGGGCATCCAAAAATTTGACGGCCCAGCTCTTGAAACCATTAATATCTATGGCGGACTCAAAAAGCTCCCTAATCTTCCCCACGTATACTCCCCTGTCAACTGCTATTTTCAACCATTCGTAAAGTTCCCACCCAGGTGCGTAACTTAAGTCAAGCGCATAGGGGACATCGATGACATAACGCCCGCCGATATTCTCCACAACGCCTTCTAAGTTGTTGCTGAGATGCAGGAGCTTGAGAACCCCCTGTAAGATCAACGCATCGGTAACAATGCCGTGGCCGGGCGTATGGTAAATCATGACGGCTCCGCCTGGTATGACAATTGCGCGAGTCTGGTACCTTTGCCCCGTCTCCCCCTCATAGCGGCTCGCGAATCTGCGATCACAAGTAGGTGAAGGAGTCCGCCTACAAGGGCCCTTTTTCGCCTCACTTCGTTGGAAGGGCCAGCTGACAGAAATGCCACGATGTCCCTGAAGGCGTCCGTGGCTAGGCCTGCGTTTATTTCTCCGCGCTCCCAAAGATCAAGGGCTTGCTTAACACGGGGATCTACGCACTCCGGCTTACAACCCAAGCCAAGCTCTATCGCCTTAAGCATTGCGTAGATGGTAGAGACTTGAATCCGCCTTTCGCCCAGAGCACCTGCGTAGGCCCCCAGAAGTATAGGTTCATGATGCAACGCCACCGCCGTAGCGATATAGTAGTTCAAAGGTGCAGGAAGCACTCTATATGCCCAATAGGCGCTTATCAACTCGTGACGGCGGGAAGCCCTTCGGAGGTGCGGGGAAAGCTTGCGATCCGTATAGGCATCGATATACGCTTTTCCAAGCTTGCCGAGATCATGGAACAAGATGGCGATCTCCACGGCGTCGACCCCATCAAACATCCGCGAGACCCAGTCCCAGTAATATGGCTTCAATCTACGCCACTCCTCAAGCGCTAAATTTATGTGTTGACAATAACTCTCTCTACCTGCGCCGTTCTTATCAAATGCTGAGTAGCAAGTCATGCCGAACCCTTCCTCCCCTTTGACTTCTTTGAGCGATCCCTCTTCTGATCCGATGCGTAATTTCTCAGCGACTCGACCTTCAGACCAGCATCATCATAGAACTCCTCAACTTCCTCTCTGGGTATAATCAACACCTCGTATCGTAAGAAATCGCGGCAGTTCTTCACCTCTACTTTGCGTAGCCTCACGTAACCCTCTTTCTCTCCAATCGGAATATACGCAACCATCTTGCCGAGAGCGTTAAGGAGCCTGCATATATCGCTTTTCTCAATATCCTCAAAGGAAAATCGGATCATACCCTCTTCAACCTTGGACAAAGAGATACTATCTCCCTCTATGTCGGTCAAACTTACCGTAACGTACTGGCTAGGCCTGAGACGTATCTCCCTCTCCGGCGGATAGGAGAACAGGCTTAATTCTGTCATGTAGGCAAGCGCCTCTCCGTACAGCTTGTCGCCACGCGCCGCGAGCTCACGCACAAGCTGTTCGTCATAGACGTCATTTACGTACATATCTACTTTTCGCCACTCTGCGAGATGTCCCAGCTCATCCCATACAGCTTTTCGCGTCTTCTCTATCAGCGGTTGATAGTACGGCTCTGCAGACTCTACCTCAAAGATATACGCCTCGCCTCTCCGCCTCCTCCCTACTCTGCCTATGCGCTGGACTAGGCCGTCGATAGGAGCCAGCTCCGTGTAGAGCACATCAAAATCTAGGTCTATGCCCACCTCCACAGCTTGCGTACCGATTAAGATCACGCCTTGTCCCCCCGCCTCTTTCCCGCACCCCATGCCTTTCTTGACGTTCTTCAGCGCATCCTCCCTTTCACGCCTACGCATGAGCGAGTGGACGACCCAGACGTTTTCCCCACATTTTTTCTTGGCCTCCTTATACAGCTCTCTAGCCCTCCTAATCGTATTCACGACAACTAGGCTACGTCTATCGCAGTCGAGCTCAGATAGGTCCAGCAGCCTCTCCCTCCGGTGGATCTCCACGTTGCGCCCTCCCTCAAGCAGATTCAACACGACATATTCGCAGTCGAGATAGCTGAGAAAGCCGTCTGGCATCGTCGCCGTCGATATGACGACCTTAGCCCCAGCCCGCGAGATATCGCATACAACCTTCCCGAAAAGACGTGGCCCCAAATATGCCTCGTCTTGCACGAGGTGCGCCTCGTCGAACACTATATAGCTCGTGGCGAGGAGACCTGCAGGGAAGGTGTAGTACCCCCTCTCCTCCTCTCCCCACCGCCATCTGTGGACTCTCTGGGCCAGATACCCATAGACGAGGGAGTCTATCGTCGTGAGCGTTATGACGCCGGAGTAGAGATACGTCGGCTTTAGGCTCTCTCCGTGATCCTCTTCGACGTTGATCTTCGCCTGGTTTAAAACCGACGCATATTCCCAAGCCCTCTCTCTCATCTGCCGTAAAAGCGCATGGACTGGCTCCACTACATACATCCTCGGGGCAAACCACTCCTTCCTCACCCACTGGTTGAGAAACGGCGCAAACCATGACTCGGTCTTCCCGAAACCCGTGGGGGCCTTCAGCACCAGAACCTTGTCGCTCTGCTCTATCCTCTCGGCGATCTCTACCTGCCGCCTCAGTCTCTCCTCGTCAACCCTAAAATCTGAGCGGGAATCCCCGCATCCATCGCCGCGTCTTTGCCTATGCCAAGCCTCTGACATAGAGGCGATAAGGCTACGCAGATCACCACCCATATCCCTCGGGAAACACCGCTCGGAGGTCGCCCTTCTCCACGCATTTAACAGGTCCCTCAACCTCTACGTCGCTCGCCCTATAAAGCCCGCCCTCCACCCTAAGCGGCACGGCAAATATTGATCTATCACCACGCTCGTCGAACCCCCTCACGAGCATGTAGTCCCCGCCGCGAACCACGCGGGACTTCACGACTACGTTTACTCTGCCTGTGCACTCCACAGGCTCCACCTCGGCAACATCGACGACGCTCACGAGAGACTCGGAATCCCCCAACCTATCAATGAGATACAGATGCTCCCTCTTAACATCACCCTCTAGTATAAGCGCTAAGCGCCAGGCAAAAACATACTCTCTAGTCATGGCATCCGAAAGACCGGCAACATCCCTAGTGATATCCTTGATAGAGTCTGGAAGCTTGCCCTCTTCCAGAACTCCACGTAAACGCCTCAATACAACAGGGCTCTTTGCCGCAGTAGGTGCCACGGCCCTCGCCAGCCTTATCTGCCGCCTGGCCTCCTTCAGACACTCATCTCCCCTACAATATCCCATGCGCCCCAAGACAGCCCCAACTGCACCCACAACTGTGCTAGGAAGAGGAACCAGCATAGAAACAGCGACTTGATACGACTCCGCATCTCTCACGGAAAAGACAGGTAGGTAAAGTTCCACTAGATACCACATTACTTTCGGCTTGATGCAAACTCGTCAACTATCTTAAGCACACCCTCAACAAACTCGGAAAAGCTACGTACCGACTGAACGTCCAAGCCAGGCTTCTTGCCACATTCGGCGTTGTAGCACACAACCCTAATGCTCCTATTCAGCGCCTTTGCAAACGCTGAAAGCATGTCCAAGGATTTCTCCACGTAATCGGGATATGCTCCGTGCACCAACGCCGGAATCGGGACATCGTCCACTGCAACTACCATCTCCTCCAAGTCTGCAATCGGCAGGGCCCTAGCGGTATGCGAGCCGACGCCTCCCCGCACCGCAACAAGAAGACCAAGGACAGATGCTTTAATTCGTAGCTTCCTCTCCCGTTCGATATCAACAGGAATTTTTACTGTACAGTTCTTGTATAACGGGCGTAGCGACAACCCTAGGTCTAAAACCGCCGAGAAGCCGTATCTTGCCGATGAGTACTCCTGCTTGAATACCATCATCTCGGTCTCCTTCCCTTTCTGGAACGGGTCAACTCTGTTGTGTGTAACCGCGAACTTTTGAGCGTTTTCGAGCTCTGCATGCGTAAGCACAGGCACCGCAAACGCGAATCTTGCCAGGCTGTCACGCTTTATCTGGCTGTCGGGCAACAAGAAGCCGTGTATATCGTTGCAGAAGTCCTCGATAGCCCTGCATTCGTCCTCTGCGTCTTTACCTTCCAGATTCTTTCCTCTAAGGCCTACGCCCTTTTTACAGAATTCGTTCAGCAACGTGCCGCCCAACGCTTGATACTGTTCAGCCGCGTAGACCGCATGCCAGTGCTTAAACGCGTTACCAGTCAGGACAGGCACCTCATAAACCTTGCCGTCGGCCACGACCCTAACCACCGTGTGCATGTTGTAATTCCCCATAGTCCCTGCGCCGGTCAGCACCGCCACGTTAACCCGCAACCGACCGGCGACCCTTATATAGGGACCTGCCACGATCATGTCACCCCCTCAAGATCCTCTCCACCTTGATCGCAAAGGCGCTAGGCGCCAGCGCAAGCGCCGCGAATTTACGAAGCGTTGCGTCCCGCTCCTTCTCGCTCATGTTCTCCAACGCCCGCAGAAACTCATCCAGAAGCCGCCCCCACGTCAACAACACTCTCTCCGCTTTCTCAAGCGTCTCGTCTTTTTTCTCGCTAAGTTTACGCTCCACATCAGAAAGAGTCTTCGCCACCACTCTTGTAAGTTTTGAGAAAAGCTCAGGATACCTCTCAGGCATCCTCGCCAATTCATCAATTATATCATAGGCCTGCTCATACCTTACCGCAATCCTCGCCACAGCAGCCAGACGTGAAACTAAGCCACCACCAGCTGAGACTGAACGGGACTGAGCCATAAGACATTAATATACATACCCACCCACAATCTTAACCCTTCTTGTTTGCAAAATGCCTCAAGCCAAGCCTCGCCAAAACTCTGACGACATCTCCACCCCTATATATCTTTCGACTGAACAATCCCTCCCCACTGCAGAGGCGTGACTCTGACGGCGCCGAGCCCCAGCGGTCTGTTGCTCCCCACGCCGAAGGCCTCCGCCACGGAGAGCATCCTCCACATATCCCCCACCATCGACGTCTCGAAGGCGCGGTACAAGGCCCACCCCACAAAACCCCGAAGTCTCCGGCCTCCCGACAGCCGCACAGGCACCACACACCTCCCGCGGCAACCGAAGTCCGCCACGCCCACCGAGGCGTAGGCCCACCGCAGAAACCTCCGAGCCCACCGCGCATCTACAAGCCCCAGCCTCATGGCGGTCTTGACAGCAGACTTGAAAATATTCAGCGGCCTAGGCGTCAAGTCGTAAACTGGCGCGGGCCGTTTCACGTATGGAGGAGTCTCGAAACGCGTCGGCGATAAAAACTCGACCTTAAACGCGGGTGCTGATCTAGTCACTACATGGAGCTCTTGGACGGCTGTCTCGCCGATTTTTACCTCAGAGTTGAAGATGTGAAATTTCCCCGACTCCATTAGCAGGTCGCCCAGATTTTTTGCAAGTGCCTTATCAAAGAAGGTGGCCCTCAACTCGATGTAGGAACCGCCGTTCACTACGCCGTCGATAACCACTTTCCCGTTGACGACAAGAGGCCAGACAGTAAATGGCTTCGGCCGCGCATCGTGAAGCTCCGCCATATTAAGCAGACGCGTTAACACCGATTGGGTAACGGATCCAGAGAAAATATTAAGGACAAAGCTGGAAGCCGCAACGCCTCTCGCCAACACTAAAGCCATCTTAGTCGGCCGTACAGTTCCTAACGCCGTCCCGGTTTATCCCTACTACCATAACTCTATATTTACATATATCTTCTTGTAATTTATTAATATTAGTTGTATCATTTTCAGTTATAATTTTATATTTATACATCGTACTTCCTAATATTTTAGATATATAAGGCAGTCTATGTTGAGGCACTATAAGAATGAGGACACATTGATTGTTACATTTCGCATTTTGAAGATATTTGTCTTCTATTTCCCTAACTAGCTCCTCTACTGATTTTCCCTCCGCATAACTCTTAAATTCGACACCACGGACCCCATCTTCGCAGAATATAATACAGTCAACGACACCACCTCTATGTGGTAAATTACAGTTCTCCATCTCGTTGTCTACCACCGCCTGGCGATATCTATCAAGTTCGTTGTGGTCCGCTAGAGCCATGAAAGAGAACCTCATATAGACGTCGCACCATATGTCGCCCCTACTTAGCGATGCCCTAGCAACACAAGGGCACTCAACCGCAGAGGACATACAGCTTTTCAAATACATCGCCATAGGTCTTCGCGGATAGGCCGATCTCTGTAATCATACCCTCTGTAAAGTCGTATGCCTTTACGCTCTTTTGCATTACTGGCATATGAAGATGCTCGGCCACGGTTCTGCTACACCTAAACGCATCGAGTACCCATGGCGAGTGAGTAGCTACGACGATCCGCGCGTCGCTGGACGCGGCTACACCGGCGAGATATAGCACTTCCTCAGGGAAGAGATCATCAAGGGTTCCGTCGAGCAGAAGCCAAGCGTCCAGCTGAAGTGCCCGTTCCAATATGCCGACAGCAACTACAGCAGAAGAAGAGACGTCAAAGCGTAATTCTTGTCCATCTGCCCTCTCGATCCATCCCATGGTCTCCTTGTATCGTATGTCATATCTGTACTTACCTTTCATTTCTGAAACTTTATCAAACAATTCCCTCATAGCATCAGCAATCTTTTGAAAGCGCAATAGTTCCCTCCCGTACTTTGCCGTGAAGAGCCATCCCTCATAAAAAAGGTACGCCCTTTCGCCACCTACCATGTCTATGTAGCAAGTAGCGATCGTCTCGTCCTCCTTCTCGGGTTTTGAACAATCAAGAGCGTTGTCGCCGATTTTCAGCGTCACGCGGCCGCCCGGTTCGAGGATTTCACTTGATACGAACTGCGCAAGTTCTCGGTCCTTTACAAACAATGAGAATAGATACCGGAGGAAGAGCGACTTTCCACTCTTAGGCCTTCCCATTATTATCGTGATATCGCTTAGATCCCCAGATCCCTCTAGGAATCTTTTCTCAGGTCTTGGCCTGATGCTGAAGTAGAAATTCATCGCATATTCTCCAAGAGTGCGGTTGAAATATCTTTCATAGCTTCTGCAAACGTCTCGGATCTGCCTTGCTTTTTAGCGGCAGATTCAATAGCTGTATATAGTTGCCTAACTACCATATATACATCACCTCCGAACAACACATATTCGCCAAGTGTATTTAATGCAACTGGCTCGTTTTCTGCAAGGAAACGGGCAATTCTAGGCCACCGCGGTACTCTCAGTTTCAGCTCTGCAATGAAGCTGAGCAGAGGATTGACGTCGAGGATACTGGGGCGGTGTGCCCTTTGATTGTTTCCGCTACGTTCCGTCACCCACGTGATTACGATGGGCCGCTCGCCTGTTGCGTATAGGGTCTCTCCGGCAGAAAGCGCATAGACCAGCGCGCCAAGCGTACTAAGCGACGACGCGGTTCTCCTACGGAATCTGGTCAGACCACCTAACCGCTGTAGTATCAACATATCTCTTATCTTCATCTTGTTCTGCGGTACAAAGGTGAAGTTGAATATAGTATATCCATCCCGGCCATCTACCCTCACCTTTAACGCGCCATAAATGTAGCCGATCGTCGCCAGCGCAAAACAAGTAGCACATACAAGATACGGCTCCTCTCTCAGCCGATACTCTTCGCCAGCGAACTTTCCATAAACCGATGATATAGGGAGGTAAAGCGTATACATCGATTTCCGGCGGGCTTTAGATCTACCCTCCCTCTTGCCCTCTTTATGTTGCTCCGAGAGGTCAAAGTCCCTGGGAAGATCGCTAAGGGCATCCAAAAATTTGACGGCCCAGCTCTTGAAACCATTAATATCTATGGCGGACTCAAAAAGCTCCCTAATCTTCCCCACGTATACTCCCCTGTCAACTGCTATTTTCAACCATTCGTAAAGTTCCCACCCAGGTGCGTAACTTAAGTCAAGCGCATAGGGGACATCGATGACATAACGCCCGCCGATATTCTCCACAACGCCTTCTAAGTTGTTGCTGAGATGCAGGAGCTTGAGAACCCCCTGTAAGATCAACGCATCGGTAACAATGCCGTGGCCGGGCGTATGGTAAATCATGACGGCTCCGCCTGGTATGACAATTGCGCGAGTCTGGTACCTTTGCCCCGTCTCCCCCTCATAGCGGCTCGCGAATCTGCGATCACAAGTAGGTGAAGGAGTCCGCCTACAAGGGCCCTTTTTCGCCTCACTTCGTTGGAAGGGCCAGCTGACAGAAATGCCACGATGTCCCTGAAGGCGTCCGTGGCTAGGCCTGCGTTTATTTCTCCGCGCTCCCAAAGATCAAGGGCTTGCTTAACACGGGGATCTACGCACTCCGGCTTACAACCCAAGCCAAGCTCTATCGCCTTAAGCATTGCGTAGATGGTAGAGACTTGAATCCGCCTTTCGCCCAGAGCACCTGCGTAGGCCCCCAGAAGTATAGGTTCATGATGCAACGCCACCGCCGTAGCGATATAGTAGTTCAAAGGTGCAGGAAGCACTCTATATGCCCAATAGGCGCTTATCAACTCGTGACGGCGGGAAGCCCTTCGGAGGTGCGGGGAAAGCTTGCGATCCGTATAGGCATCGATATACGCTTTTCCAAGCTTGCCGAGATCATGGAACAAGATGGCGATCTCCACGGCGTCGACCCCATCAAACATCCGCGAGACCCAGTCCCAGTAATATGGCTTCAATCTACGCCACTCCTCAAGCGCTAAATTTATGTGTTGACAATAACTCTCTCTACCTGCGCCGTTCTTATCAAATGCTGAGTAGCAAGTCATGCCGAACCCTTCCTCCCCTTTGACTTCTTTGAGCGATCCCTCTTCTGATCCGATGCGTAATTTCTCAGCGACTCGACCTTCAGACCAGCATCATCATAGAACTCCTCAACTTCCTCTCTGGGTATAATCAACACCTCGTATCGTAAGAAATCGCGGCAGTTCTTCACCTCTACTTTGCGTAGCCTCACGTAACCCTCTTTCTCTCCAATCGGAATATACGCAACCATCTTGCCGAGAGCGTTAAGGAGCCTGCATATATCGCTTTTCTCAATATCCTCAAAGGAAAATCGGATCATACCCTCTTCAACCTTGGACAAAGAGATACTATCTCCCTCTATGTCGGTCAAACTTACCGTAACGTACTGGCTAGGCCTGAGACGTATCTCCCTCTCCGGCGGATAGGAGAACAGGCTTAATTCTGTCATGTAGGCAAGCGCCTCTCCGTACAGCTTGTCGCCACGCGCCGCGAGCTCACGCACAAGCTGTTCGTCATAGACGTCATTTACGTACATATCTACTTTTCGCCACTCTGCGAGATGTCCCAGCTCATCCCATACAGCTTTTCGCGTCTTCTCTATCAGCGGTTGATAGTACGGCTCTGCAGACTCTACCTCAAAGATATACGCCTCGCCTCTCCGCCTCCTCCCTACTCTGCCTATGCGCTGGACTAGGCCGTCGATAGGAGCCAGCTCCGTGTAGAGCACATCAAAATCTAGGTCTATGCCCACCTCCACAGCTTGCGTACCGATTAAGATCACGCCTTGTCCCCCCGCCTCTTTCCCGCACCCCATGCCTTTCTTGACGTTCTTCAGCGCATCCTCCCTTTCACGCCTACGCATGAGCGAGTGGACGACCCAGACGTTTTCCCCACATTTTTTCTTGGCCTCCTTATACAGCTCTCTAGCCCTCCTAATCGTATTCACGACAACTAGGCTACGTCTATCGCAGTCGAGCTCAGATAGGTCCAGCAGCCTCTCCCTCCGGTGGATCTCCACGTTGCGCCCTCCCTCAAGCAGATTCAACACGACATATTCGCAGTCGAGATAGCTGAGAAAGCCGTCTGGCATCGTCGCCGTCGATATGACGACCTTAGCCCCAGCCCGCGAGATATCGCATACAACCTTCCCGAAAAGACGTGGCCCCAAATATGCCTCGTCTTGCACGAGGTGCGCCTCGTCGAACACTATATAGCTCGTGGCGAGGAGACCTGCAGGGAAGGTGTAGTACCCCCTCTCCTCCTCTCCCCACCGCCATCTGTGGACTCTCTGGGCCAGATACCCATAGACGAGGGAGTCTATCGTCGTGAGCGTTATGACGCCGGAGTAGAGATACGTCGGCTTTAGGCTCTCTCCGTGATCCTCTTCGACGTTGATCTTCGCCTGGTTTAAAACCGACGCATATTCCCAAGCCCTCTCTCTCATCTGCCGTAAAAGCGCATGGACTGGCTCCACTACATACATCCTCGGGGCAAACCACTCCTTCCTCACCCACTGGTTGAGAAACGGCGCAAACCATGACTCGGTCTTCCCGAAACCCGTGGGGGCCTTCAGCACCAGAACCTTGTCGCTCTGCTCTATCCTCTCGGCGATCTCTACCTGCCGCCTCAGTCTCTCCTCGTCAACCCTAAAATCTGAGCGGGAATCCCCGCATCCATCGCCGCGTCTTTGCCTATGCCAAGCCTCTGACATAGAGGCGATAAGGCTACGCAGATCACCACCCATATCCCTCGGGAAACACCGCTCGGAGGTCGCCCTTCTCCACGCATTTAACAGGTCCCTCAACCTCTACGTCGCTCGCCCTATAAAGCCCGCCCTCCACCCTAAGCGGCACGGCAAATATTGATCTATCACCACGCTCGTCGAACCCCCTCACGAGCATGTAGTCCCCGCCGCGAACCACGCGGGACTTCACGACTACGTTTACTCTGCCTGTGCACTCCACAGGCTCCACCTCGGCAACATCGACGACGCTCACGAGAGACTCGGAATCCCCCAACCTATCAATGAGATACAGATGCTCCCTCTTAACATCACCCTCTAGTATAAGCGCTAAGCGCCAGGCAAAAACATACTCTCTAGTCATGGCATCCGAAAGACCGGCAACATCCCTAGTGATATCCTTGATAGAGTCTGGAAGCTTGCCCTCTTCCAGAACTCCACGTAAACGCCTCAATACAACAGGGCTCTTTGCCGCAGTAGGTGCCACGGCCCTCGCCAGCCTTATCTGCCGCCTGGCCTCCTTCAGACACTCATCTCCCCTACAATATCCCATGCGCCCCAAGACAGCCCCAACTGCACCCACAACTGTGCTAGGAAGAGGAACCAGCATAGAAACAGCGACTTGATACGACTCCGCATCTCTCACGGAAAAGACAGGTAGGTAAAGTTCCACTAGATACCACATTACTTTCGGCTTGATGCAAACTCGTCAACTATCTTAAGCACACCCTCAACAAACTCGGAAAAGCTACGTACCGACTGAACGTCCAAGCCAGGCTTCTTGCCACATTCGGCGTTGTAGCACACAACCCTAATGCTCCTATTCAGCGCCTTTGCAAACGCTGAAAGCATGTCCAAGGATTTCTCCACGTAATCGGGATATGCTCCGTGCACCAACGCCGGAATCGGGACATCGTCCACTGCAACTACCATCTCCTCCAAGTCTGCAATCGGCAGGGCCCTAGCGGTATGCGAGCCGACGCCTCCCCGCACCGCAACAAGAAGACCAAGGACAGATGCTTTAATTCGTAGCTTCCTCTCCCGTTCGATATCAACAGGAATTTTTACTGTACAGTTCTTGTATAACGGGCGTAGCGACAACCCTAGGTCTAAAACCGCCGAGAAGCCGTATCTTGCCGATGAGTACTCCTGCTTGAATACCATCATCTCGGTCTCCTTCCCTTTCTGGAACGGGTCAACTCTGTTGTGTGTAACCGCGAACTTTTGAGCGTTTTCGAGCTCTGCATGCGTAAGCACAGGCACCGCAAACGCGAATCTTGCCAGGCTGTCACGCTTTATCTGGCTGTCGGGCAACAAGAAGCCGTGTATATCGTTGCAGAAGTCCTCGATAGCCTTGCATTCGTCCTCTGCGTCTTTACCTTCCAGATTCTTTCCTCTAAGGCCTACGCCCTTTTTACAGAATTCGTTCAGCAACGTGCCGCCCGACGCTTGATATTGTTCAGCCGCGTAGACCGCATGCCAGTGCTTAAACGCGTTACCAGTCAGGGCAGGCACCTCATAAACCTTGCCGTCGGCCACAACCCTAACCACCGTGTGCATGTTGTAATTCCCCATAGTCCCTGCGCCGGTCAGCACCGCCACGTTAACCCGTAGCCGACCGGCGACCCTTATATAGGGACCGGTCACGATCATGTCACTCTCTCAAGATTCTTTCCACCTTGATTGTGAAGGCACTAGGCGCCAACGCAAGTGCCGCGAATTTACGAAGTGCCGCATCCCGCTCCTTCTCGCTCATGCCGTCCAACGCCCGCAGAAACTCCTCCAGAAGCCGTCCCCACATTAATAATCCCCTTTCCGCCTTCTCAAGTGTGTCGTCTTTTTTCTCGTTAAGTTTACGCTCTACATCGGAAAGAGTCTTCGCTATTACTCTCGTAAGTTTTGAGAAAAGCTCAGGATATCTCTCGGGCATTCTCGCTAATTCATCAATTATATCATAGGCCTGCTCGTACCTTACTGCAATCCTCGCCACAGCAGCCAGACGTGAAACTAAGTCGCCACTAGCTGAGACCGTACGGGGTTGAGCCATAAGAAAAAAAATTCCAAGAGCATTAATATACATATATACCTACAATCTTAACCCTTCTTGTTTGTAAAATGCTTCAAAACAAGCTGCGCTAAAACTCTGACGACTTCTTCGCCCCTATATATCTTCCGCCGCGATCCCACAGAGACTATAAGCCCCCGCTCCGCCAAAGCCTCGAGGTGGCGGTACACGGTAGTCGTGTCTAGGCCGAGCCTCCGCGCGACATCGTCGGCTGGGCCATCTGCCTCAGCCAGGACTCTGAGCTTGGCCGGGGAGAGACAGGTCAGATGAAAGACCTTGGAAAGAGCTGTGGCCTCTATGGGGTCCGGCGCGTATTCTGGCAATACATATATCTTAACGCCCTTTAGTGATGCCGCTATGAATGTGAGGAGGATGAGGGCTCTGGGCCCGCCAGCGAGTGCGACGGCGTCGAAGTCCAAGCCAGCCAGCTCCTCAAGTCCCTTAGCTAAGTCGCTGATGTCTACGGCGTAGTCCCGGCCTCTGCCCAGCGCCTTTATGACGTCGGCGGCGGTCTCCGCCGACTCGACGTCGCCCTCCGTGCCGGTCTGCGCCCGCAGGAGGACGTAGTCGTCAGCGCGGGGGAGCCTCGCCATGGCCCTAATCACCAGAGTGCTCTCAAAGCTGAGCGTGATGGCGAGGCGCATTTAATTGCAGGCGCCTGCAGTTTTAAGCCTTTCCACTGCAGTATGTCACGGATAATACGGGGAGTTGAGCAAAACTTTGTGCTAACCCTCATGGAGATAGCCAGACTCCTCCGCCGGGTGCGCATAACAGGCGGCCAGCCCGACACGCCGCCTGAGCTGAGGGGGTGGTCCTTCGACAAGCCGCCGGTGAAGCCGTCGGCGCACCTTGGCATCGCGCTGTCTGACTTCGCCTACGGCTACT
>Ga0080007_1063931_pt2 | contig 14941 bp, 14 predicted proteins | sample OctOCTMetagenome_FD_69210 | JGI IMG/M metagenome (GOLD analysis project Ga0080007, IMG submission 69210) | Hot spring and microbial mat streamer communities from Octopus Spring Streamers, Yellowstone National Park, USA - OCT_B (SPADES... | ecosystem: Environmental > Aquatic > Thermal springs >...
CGGGCCTTGTGCTGGGCTGGAACGCCCTGGCAGGCTTAATCATGGGCGCCATAGTGGCCGGCGTTCCCAGAGCGTTGCTTATGGCCAACGCGGGCGGCGCCTGGGACAACGCGAAGAAATACATTGAGCTTCAAGGCCTCAAGAAGACCGACATGCACAAGTCAATTTTAGTTGGGGACGTCGTCGGCGATCCGTTCAAAGACACAAGTGGCCCCTCGCTTAACCCGTTGACAAAGGTGCTCAACACATTGTCAGTGGTCTTCGCATTTGCCATAATATCTGCAAACATTGCACTTGGGATATATCCACTTGGGCTACTCCCACTAGCGTAATCTAAACGACCCCTTTTTCTCTCTTTCCTTTTTTCTAATAGGTCTACAAGAGCTCTCCATGGCGTCTCTGATGCGGCTTCGATGTTGTGCTGGATATGGCGACGCGTCGCCTTTTTGAGAAGGGCGGCTTTGAGAGGAGTTAAAAAATTCTGTATAAGGGTATGGTGGGCCTTCTTCTGAATGTGGATTACAGCGACCCCCTGGCCCGCGCACGTGCGTGGAGAGGTCTACAATAAGTTGGAGAAAAAGATGGTTAGAGTATCTTCACGTATTCCCTGGCCGCCGCGGCAAATGCCAGTAGTCCCTTGGGGCGGTACACCTCTCTCATCTTGTCCTCGTATACTTCATATCGTTATAAACTCCAGTTCCAGCTTACCTCCTTCACCGAGCCGTCCTGCGCGCAGTATGCCTTCGGCGGGTTTAGGGAGAGGCAAGTCTCCGACCCATCCCTAGCCACATACACCTCCACCGTGTAGGGGTGGAGGATGCTCATCGGCCTCCGCCTCACCACCTCTACCATCCACGGAAATCTCCTCAATACGCTAGCAATTTCAATCAGCCTCTCCCTAAGATCCAGCCATTTCTTAACACACTCCACGCCGAATGCTTGTAGCTCCGGCCACTCCCGCAGAAGCTCCTCCACGGGGTCGATCTTGATAACTAAAGCAGTCTCAGGCGGCTCCCTCAACCTCTCCACCTCCCTCCCATAGTCTCTTAGCATCTCCTCAACACACTCCTCCGCCGTGCGACAATGCGGCTGATCCAGCTCTACGCCGTTCACAACGACGCCGCAGAAGACGTCGTACTGATTAACCCCCACACCCACCCTTACATACTCATACCACAGCCCCACCTCAAACCGCCCGCTCAGCTCCCACAGAGCATCAACCACCTGTTGCCTAATACAGCCGCCCACGTTCTCATCCCTCCGCCTCCTCCACCGTTCCTTAGCCTCCCACCTCCTCCTATCCCTCGAAAACGCCCACACGCGGTAACGCACGCATACTCCTTTACGACAGCCCTCCGCCGTCAACACCCCTTCGTAGAGACAGCCGTCCTCCGCGCACCATTCTCTGGGCGGAGGCTCGTACTCCACATACTGGAGGATGCCCAGCCTCTGCGGCAGTTCAAAAACGGCGGCCGTCGTCATATCCACTCCTTCAAGGTTGTTAAGACCTCCTCCGCTACACTCCTTTTGATTAAGTAGGTACCCTTCTTATGTCTTTTTGCGAGTCCTTTCTCCACTAGGCTCATCATGACGCTGTGCACAGCCGCCCCACACCGCCTATCCACGCCGCATATGTCCCGCGTCTTCACCGCCACCACGACACCACTCTCATCACCTACACGCCTCTGCACATACCAAAGCAGAGCGGGGAGGTACTGCTTTATCTTCCAAACCTTCATACCTTCATCCTCCCGGCGGCTTTCCTTATGCTAACCGGAGTTGTCCCGGCCGCCTCAGTCAGCCTCTTCAAAAGACCCAACCTCCTAAACGACGCCAGCCATAAGGCGGCGGCTGCAGAAGCCCACGGGTTTTTGCCAAACAGAACCCTTCTATTCCGCTCCAGAAGCTCCACCGCGGCTTTGACCACAGGCGCCGGCAGGTTGACTCTAGCCGCCAGAGTCCCCACGTAATCCTCAATAGACAGCTTACCGCCCAGCCTCATCTCTTCCTTCAGTCTCCACGCCACCCTCCTAACCCTACGCTCCTCAGCCCTACTACATTTGAGGAAGTCCTCCAGCGGCCTGGGCGCGCCGGCCGCCTTAGCGGCGGTCCACAGCACAGCCACAGCCACCACCTCCGGCGGAAAGCCGGCAACCACCTCAAAATACTTCTTCACCAGTGATTCAGCCTCCTCCGCCACGTGTTGCGGCAAACCGGCGCACTAATGCGCCTCAGCTCGCCTCCATTAGCCAGTCTCCTCTCGTAACTGTGTAGTCTCTTTGTAAAGATGTCGAGAAGCCGCCGAAAGTAGACAAATACCGGAGGCGTGTGCTGTATGGGGCTGGCGAGGCGGCTCCTGTTTAGGCCTCGGCGCCCAGAGGTCGGGAGCTGCCGGCTTTCGCACTGCAAAGCCTACGTCGGTGAGGTGGTTAGGCTGTGCGGCCTGCGGCGGCTCCGCGACGCAGCCGCCCTGCGTCTTTTCCGAGACGCATACGAGAACTGCGGCGGCCTCTAGACGAGAAGCGCCCACCCACACCCCTCAATACATTACTAGTGGCCTCTAAGCCGCCGACACGCCGAGGCGTCTACATACAGGCCGCGAACTCCACGCGGCCGCCCCTCAATAGCAGACGCCGCGGGACGGCGTCACGCGCATTCGCCGCCGAAAACAACACTTGTGCCAACCCCCGTCTCTGAGAACAAACAAACCCTCGACACAGCGCAGAGATACCTCAAACCTCAAAATCCCAGCAAAAGCGACACCAAAATATTAAATAACGACACAAGGCACACCATGGACCAGACCGACCTCCACAAAGCCGCCTCCGCTGGCGATGTGGAGAGGGTAAAAGAGCTGTTGAAAAAAGGCGCAGATCCAAACATTCAAGATGAAAAAGGCCGGACGCCGCTACACGAGGCGGCGGAGAAGGGCCATGTAGAGGTCGTGAAGCTTCTCTTGGAACACGGCGCAGACCCAAACATTCAAGATGAATACGGCAATATGCCGCTACACGAGGCGGCGTTTTGGGGCCATTTTGACATTGTGAAGCTTTTCTTGGAACTCGGCGTCGACCCAAACATCAAAAATAAATACAGCTGGACGCCGCTACACAAGGCGGCGTATAAGGGCAATGTCGATGTTGTAAGGCTTCTCCTAGAACACGGCGCAAATCCAAACACCAAAGATGAAGACGGCGATACGCCGCTACATAAGGCGGCGTCTGGGGGCAATGTCGATGTTGTGAAGCTTTTCTTGGAACTCGGCCTCGACCCAAACGCCCAAGATAAAGACGGCCGGACTCCGTTGCACGAGGCGGCGCGATGGGGCCGTCTTGGCGTTGTGAAACTTCTCCTAGAACACGGCGCAGACCCAAACACCCAAGATGAAAAGGGCCGGACGCCGTTGTACTGGGCGGCGTCTGGGGGCAATGTCGATGTTGTGAAGCTTCTCCTAGAACACGGCGCAGACCCAAATATCCAAGATTTAGAAGGCAATACGCCGTTGTACGAGGCGGCGCATGAGGGCCATGTCGATGTTGTGAAGCTTTTCTTGGAACTCGGCCTCGACCCAAACGCCCAAGATAAAGACGGCCGGACTCCGTTGCACGAGGCGGCGCGATGGGGTCATGTCGATGTTGTAAAACTTCTCCTAGAACACGGCGCAGACCCAAACATCAAAAGTAAATACGGCCGGAGTACGCCGTTGCACGAAGCGGCGTTTTGGGGCCGTCTTGGCGTTGTGAAGCTTCTCCTAGAACACGGCGCAGACCCAAACACCCAAGATGAAGACGGCGATACGCCGTTGCACGAGGCGGCGCATGAGGGCGATGTCGACGTTGTGAAGCTTTTCTTGGAACGCGGCGTCAACCCAAACATCAAAAATAAATACGGACGGACGCCGCTACACAGGGCGGCGTCTGAGGGTCATGTCGATGTTGTAAGGCTTCTCCTGGATCGCGGCGCCGATCCAAACACCCAAGATAAAAAGGGCCGGACGCCGTTGCACTGGGCGGCGTATAAGGGCTATTTTGACATTGTGAAGCTTCTCTTGGTGTATGGGGCGGATCCGGCCGTAAAGGACAAGGACGGGAGGACTCCTCTTGACTTAGCTAGAGCGGAGGGTCGTCGCGAGGTTGTTTCTGTTATTGAGGAGTGGCTGAGGCGGAGTGGGGAGCCGCCTCAGCGGCGTTTTTAGGCGTGGCGCCTACTTTTTATACCGTTGCGTTTTGAATGAGACGCAGGTGGCTGTGCAGTATAGGGCAGATTTCGAGAGGGGCGCCCCGCCTCGCCTAGGCGCCTCCCGCAGTGCTCAAGGAGCTGGAGGTCGTTAGGTTGTTGATAGAAACGTCTTCTGCCTCGCCGTCTGGCCTAGACGCGGCGTTTGGCGTATGAGCGGGGCGACGGCGGGTCTCTGCGGAATCAGAAGCTTTCTGAGGAGGATGTGTTGAAGGCGTTTGTCCACGTGGCTTGGGGTCTTCGCTACCTCCCGTGGGGTGGTTCACGGCGGTCTCAAGCCGGAGGACGTAATCGTGGTGGTGTTTGTAAGGTTGTAGATTTGGCGTCGGTGAGGTGTCTTCTTTTGCGGATTTGGCGGTAGGGCTGGTGTTTGCACGTCGGGCTTCTGTGTGTCTGGGCAGGTGGATCTGTGGCTGGGGGCTGAGGCTAGGGGGTTTGATCGGGTGGATGTGTATCTGCTGGCTAACCTGGCCCTCCACTTGACCGGCGCCGAGACCGTAGACGGCTTGAGAAGGTGGTGGAGGAGGGCAGGGCTAGGGGCTCCTTAACGCTGAAGGGCTTTGAGAAGAAGGTCGAGGTGGGGGGCAGAGAGCACGTGGTGAAGGTCGTAGACGGAGATGCCGAGACTGAAAAGAGCGAAAGCGGCAAACTCCTCCTAAGGATTAGGATAACGGCTGAGGTGGACGGCGTGCGGCGCGAGTACGAGATTGCCTTCGGCAGATACGGCAAAAGAAACGCGACCGAGGGCTACGCCACAGCTAAGGCCGACGCGGACAGAGAGGCAGACGCCGAGAGGCTCGCCGCCGTGGTTGAGGCCCTTACGGGCGTAAAGCCGAGGATACGCCGGAAGAGCGACGGCTCCATAGAGATCGTATGCGGCAGGAAGCACCTCGACGGCTTCATGCGCTACACAGAACTCGCAGACACCATAAAGAAGTGGCTGGAGAAGACAAGCCGCCGATGAATTTGGGCTACTCCCACTAGCGTAATCTAAACAACCCTTTTTTCTCTCTAAAGGTCTACAAGAGGTCTCCATGACATCTCTACGAGGCTACATGTCGTGCTGGATAATGACTGCGCGTTGCCTTTCTGAGGTTGCGGGTGGCTCTGAAAGGAGTTTAAAAAATCTGTATGGAACGGCATGGGGCTTCTCCTGAATGTGGATTACAGCGACCCATTGGCCCGTGCACGTGCGTGGAAGATTTTGCGTATTGTAGGTAGCGATGTGGTTGGAGAGGAGGAGGCGATTGACGCCTATTATATACACTACCGTGTGCCTATATTAGGGGGGAGGGTCTCCAGCCCTGTCTGGAGAAGATTTGTACAGATCTACATTAACTCCCCATACTACGGCAAAATTGCGCCGCTTTGTAGGCTTAGACACGGCCCCTCTCTACGCGCTGCCGTGAGCCTTCTGAGGGCTTTCGTGGATTATCTGAGGTCTTTGGAGGGGTTTGGAAGGGCGTGGTTTGGGAGGGGGCGGCGGGATGCCTGGGTCGAGGCCCTGCGCCACCTAAGGCGCCACTTTGGGGATCCCTCGGACATCGAGATGCTGTATGCGGTATTTCGAAAACTCGGCGAGATCTTGGGTAGAGGAAGGGTGGGAGATCCGGCGTCTTTGACGTTGTCTGTGTCTGCGGATCCTCGGAGGGTTAAGATAGCGAGGGTTTTGGCTAAGGCGCTTGAGCTCTATAGGCTGATGGGGGGACCTGCGGGGCTTGGTCCGGTCGCGCCGGCTTTTAGAGGCATCGAGCGTCAACGCGTCTACGGCTCTTTGAGCCGGCTGACGAAACTCAGCGCCTCCGCCTGGTCTCTCTTGGTGGGAGCCCCGCCGTTGTTTCTCTACAAGTCGCTCAGCGGCGAGTTGCCTTTAAACGCTAAAGAGGCGTCCGGCGACGGCGGGGTGTACCTACTTATAGACAAGTCCGGGTCTATGTACAGCGCCGTCGACGGTGTGGAGAAGATAGTAGTCGCCACGGCCTACGCCCTCGCAGTTCTAAAGAGCTACAGGAGGGTTGTGGTCAGGTTCTTCGACGCCGAAGTTTATGAACCTGTCGAGGATGTGGATAAGCTGGTGGACATCCTCCTGCGGACTGTTGCAAGCGGCGGCACGGACATATCCAAGGCTGTGGATGCGGCGTCTCGCGATGCGGAGATGCGTAAGTTGCGGGGCTATACGTTGGCGGTTGTAACCGACTTGGAGGATGAAAAGCTAAACATGGAAGTAATAGAGAGGGCTAAGGATATTTTCAGAGAGATCGTATTTATCGTAGTGGGCACTGCAAGGTCGTTACAAGGCGTTAAAAGCATCCGGCTGACGCCTCCCCCTCCAGCTACTTTATTTTTTAACACCCCTCAAATATAGTGTTCCCCCCAGAAAGCGAGGAGGGCAACGTGGAGTACAAGCTTACCTTAGGTAGCGACGTTGATAAGTTGGCTGGCCAGATGAAGAGGCGCCTCTTGGAGGGCGGTGGGGAGGCGGTTTATTTGATAGGCGTCGCGGATGACGGGAGGCCTAAGGGGCTTCCAGACGACGAGTTGTTGAAGGCGTTGGGGACTCTTCGGGAGGTGGCTAAGCGGGCGGGTGCCTCTGTGTACATCTTGAGGGTGTCGGAGGGGGTTAGGGGGAAGGTGGCAGAGGTTCTGGTGAGGGTGGCTGTGCGGGAGGAGCCTCCGCCCACCGTGACCGTGGCGGCGTTGGGCAACGTAGACGCCGGCAAGTCAACGCTTGTGGGGGTTTTAACCACGGGGAGGCTGGACGACGGGAAGGGCCTTGCCAGGTCCTACGCGTCTCGGTACAAGCACGAGGTTTTGACGGGCCGCACCTCTGCGGTTTCGATGAGGCTTCTGGGCTTCAGCGGCGACTCGGTGGTTAACCACGGCCTGGTGGATCCGCTCGACGAGGCCGAGGTGTATAGGAGGTCTGACAAGTTGGTGCTCCTTGTCGACGTGGGGGGCCACGAGCGGTACTTGAGGACGGCGTTGAGGGGGCTTTTCAGCTCTCAGCCGGACTACGTCATGTTGGTGGTGGCGGCCAACTCGGGGGTTCAGAGGATGACGAAGGAGCATCTAGGCATAGCGGTGGCGTTGGGGATACCGGTCTTCGTCGTGGTCACGAGGATAGACATCGCGCCTCAGGAGGTGTTTCAGAGGACTGTGGACGAGGTGGTGAAGGTTCTGAAGATGCCGGGGGTCAGCAAGATACCATACGTCGTAAGGGATACGGGCGACGTGGTTCTAGCGGCTAGGGCCATCTCCACCGGCCGCATCGCGCCGGTGTTTTTCGTCTCAAGCGTGACCGGCCACGGGCTTGACCTGTTGCTCCGGTTCCTCTCCCTGTTGCCCAGGAGAAGGAAGTGGGACCACAACGGCGACCTCCTCATGTACATCTCCGACATCTACTTGGTGAAGGGCGTCGGCGTAGTCATCGGCGGGCTGGTGGAGAGAGGCGTCGTGAGAGTGGGCGACAAAGTCTGGGTGGGGCCGTATAGCGACGGCAAATGGGTTCCCGCCGCTGTAAAGTCCATACACCTAAACAGGACGCCGGTGGAATCTGCCAGGGCCGGCAACTTCGTCACTATCGCGCTCGACAGGATAGAAAAGGTGGAGAAGGGCATGGCATTGTCTAGGCGGCCGCTCGCGGGGGTTAGGGAGGTTGTAGCCGACGTTTTGGTGCTTAGACACCCCACGGTGATTAGGGCCGGGTTCTCCGGGGTTTTACACTACAAAGCCATTAGGGCTAACGCGTATATAAAGGAGATAGATAGGGGGGAGCTGATGGTGGGCGACAGCGGGGTGGCGAAGATAGAATTGACGCGGCCTTGGCACATAGACGGGGGAGTGTTCATCTTCAGAAACGGCCCGACGCGAATCCTGGGAAGGGTGCTCAAGGCGGGGAGTGGAACTCCTTGACGTCGATTTTCGTCGTAAAATATGTAAAATGCCGAGATGAAAAAGCGGTCTAAGTCAGCGGGGAAAGAATTTTACATTTGAGAGTTGGACTCCGCACGAGGTGAAAACAGCGCTGGCGGCTTAAAGGGGCTAGAGTATTCTCACGTACTCCCTCGCCGCCGTGGCGTATGCCAGTAGGCCTTTTGGTCTGTACGCCTCTCTTGTCTTATCCTCGTGTGTCTGGTATCTGCTGAAGGCTAGCTCTAGCTTAACCTCCCTCATCGAGTCGTCCTGCGCGCAAAAAGCCTTCGGCGGGGTGAGCGAGAGGCATACCTCCGATCCGTCCACCGCCACGTAAACCTCCACCGTGTAGGGGTGGAGGATGTCTACCTGCTTCACCACCTCCATCATTCACGGGAATTTACGCAGAGCCCTCGCAATCTCCACAAGCCTATCCCTTACGTGGGAAGCCCACGCCCTAGCTCAGCCGAACGCCCCCCCAGCTCCGACAACTCCCGCAGAAACTCCTCCGCCGGGTCAGGCGGAGGCGGCTCTTTCATCCTCTCCACCTCATCTCTCTTCTAAGGATTTCCTCAGCTGTTTTCTTTGCGTATAGTTGTTTTTAAACCGGCGCATGGGAGTGTGGCGTAGACGCAGAAAAGCCGCCTCAGCCCGGCTCTCGGCGGCGCTTTATTCCGTGTATCACGACCTCTACTCAGAGGCCGTTTCTTCTATTGCCTCTGTTGTTGCCCTCGCCGAGGTAGGACGGTTTAGGGAGGCTGTCCAGTACCTGCAGAAGGCGGCTGAGGCGCTGTATGAGGCGGCTAAAGAAGTACTTGAGCATGTAAAGGTAACAGTCCAGCGCTTTGTGGAGGTGTTTGTGGAAGCCGTCACGCGCGTGCTGGCTTGGGTTTATGAACATAAGGTGTACCTCTTCTTGATGGCCGCCGTCGCCGCTGGGGTGGTTGCGCTGTCTGCCGCGTTGAATATGTGGGGTCTTGTGGAGATGGAGAAGCTGGCCTACGCCGCCGTGGGCGCGCCGTTTGTGGCTGGGCTGGCGGATGCTGGCGAGAAGACGGCTGAAAGGTTTAGGGCGGTGGCCGAGAGGTGGAAGGTGGATGATAATGAGAAGAAGCAGAAGATAGAAGGTGTCATCAAGGAGTAATGCCCCTCTGAAGAGGGAGAGGCTGTTTCTGAAGCTGGCGGAGTTGACGAATCTGCCTCCGCCCCTTGTGGAGCTGAGGAAGGCATTGATGAATGTCAAAGACGAGGTGGAGAAAGACGCCGCCGTGGTTGCGGCGCTTGTGCTCTACAAGACGCTTGTGAAAAACGCCGAGGCCTACGGGGAGTGGGCGAGGTGGTACGACTGGGCGAGGGGTCTGGTCGAGAAACGAGAGTTCACTGTGGCGGCTAGCGATATCAAGAGACTCCGCGGGGCGCAGAGTAGGCTTGAGGAGGTGGCAGAGGAGGTGATGAGGGAGCTGAACTCCGTGTTGACGTTGTACAAGTCGCACAGCCGCGACCTTTATGAAAGGCTCAGACCCTACCTGGAGGTGGACGTAGAGAAGGTAAAGAAGGCTGAGGAGCTGGCAGAAGCAAGCTACAGGAGGTTTTTGGACTACTCAGACGCCGGCATGGGGACTAAGGCCTACGCGGCCCTTCTTTCGATCGCAAGAGGCGGGTTATACGGACACGTCGCCATGTTGCTTATGGGGGAGGGGGCTCTGGCGGATATAATATTGTCGACGCCGGGAGGCGCCTACGAGAAGGCCGATAGGGTCGCCAAGGAGCGTGGCGAGGCTGTGGATCCGTCTTACTCACGCCGGCGCGGGAGGTCCGTGGGTCAGCCCAGCTGGGAGGATAGGGCCGCCTCTGTGCTTCTGCGGTTTTTGATTAGATACGGCGAGGCGGATCTCAAGTTTAGACGCGTCGAAAAGGGCGACAGAAAGGGATTCCAGGTGTTTAGGATATACGGCGGCGTCGAGGCCTTCGTCGGCGAGCTGTGGATAGGAAAGTCGACGGCCCGCTTTAAGGTCAGCAAGGAGGGACCGAGGCGCCTCGTGGAGGAGGCGGAGAGAACGGCGCCAGACCTCTCGGGGATCAAGAAGATATGGCAGACGTTGGAGTGGTTGAACACAGACGTGTCGTTCGATAGAGGGTGGATAGTGGCCGCCACCGCCGACACTCGGCAGGCGGCTTGGTACGTCGCCCTCTTCGGCGAGCCAGAGTCGATAAGCGACGGCGGAGCCAGCGTCACTGAGGAGGGCATCAAGCCCAACGTCCAAATGCGTTGGCGTAGGGAGCGCTTAGACCGCATCATCGCCGAGGAGGGAGAGGAGCTGGAGCCTCTCCTCGGCCGCACAGTCAAGAGCTGGCGGGAGCTGGTCGACGCCGTAGACTGGAGCTGGGTATTGAAGAGGATTGAAGAGCTGGCCGACGAGTTGAAGCCATGGATTGGCCCCGAGAGAGCAAACAACGTCGAGAGGGAGGGGCTGGCGAGGAGGATGCTGGGCGGGCTTGAACTCCTCGTCCACTTCGCCGAGGCGAGGAGGGGCAAGGACGACAGCAGATGGCGCGAGGAGAGAGCCAAGAGGCTGGCCGGAGCCGTGGAGACGCTAAGCAACGGTAGGATAGCCGGCAAATACGCCGAGAGGCTGGCCCGGGCGATCATCCGCTACGCAGAGGAGCGTAAGAAAGATGCAAAGAAGCGCATCGAGAACATAACTGGAAAGGTTGGCGTCTCTAGGGAGGAGGCGTGGGGTATCGTCGAATTCATCCTCAGCGATATGTACTGCTTGGCTAGGGACTGCGCCGACGATAAGATTATCAGGAAGTTCGTCGCACCAGCCCTAAAGCTGATAATGCTGGACAAGGCACTGAGGGGCGAGTTCAACAGAGAGAGGACCAAGCTCCTCTTCGGCGAGATGTACGCCACGGCGTTGGCGGGAAACGGCCACGTGGGACCGGGTGAGGTCGGGCTGACTGTCGGTGGGGAGCTTGGCGGAGGTGCCGCGCTTCTGCGCCTAGCCACACTGCATCTGCTCAACCAGCTTCTTTCAGACGAGCTGAAGTTCTACGCGCGGATATACGTGGACGAGGGCGTTTATTATATAGCCGCACGCGGCGAGAACGCGGCGAGGTTTAAGAGCCTCCTCGCCGTCTCCGCGCCCTCAGCCGGCGGAGAGTATTTAAGCGAAAAGTTCAATGGATTCGTGGAAGCGGCCCAGGTGGAGGTGCAGCTCGACGAGAACAGCATAAGGCTGACTGACGGCGGCAACGTCGCCGCCGACTTGACTATATCAGAGGGCGGCGTCGACGTCAAGTACAACGTATATCTGCGTAAAGACCACATCCTGCTCCGATTCGTCTCGACGGACCGGAACCGCGTGGAGCTCGCGGCACGTCTCCTCAAGCGTGCGGGGGTCAGTGCGGAGGTGACGAAGGAGGGCGGCAAAGACGTCTGGTGTATCAAAGCCACCACCGACGTGCTTGCGGCTGGGCGCAAGGAACTAAGAGAGGCCGTCAGAAAGGTCGTAGAGGAGGCCCTCGAAAAGGGCTGGGTAGATAAGAAAAAGGCGGAGCTCTGGCTGGAGAAGCTGGAAAGCGGCCTCACGCTGATGGAGGGCTGGCCGAAGTACTACGTGGGGCTTGCGCGTAGCGGGGCGCTGGTGGTTAGATTCGCCTCCCCCAACCTCGACAGCATACAGCAGGTGGCACGGCGGCTTAACGAGATAGGTCTCGTGGAGGTCGAACACTTCTCAATGAAGATGCCGGAGGAGGGTCGCGACGGCTACGTGAGAATCCTCAGGGAGGGTTTGGCCTACGTCGCGTGGCTCTCTGAACACGGCTCTGGGAGGCAACGGGAGCTGGTAGCGGAGTTTGTAGATTACATACTCCAGAGGGCCAAGGAGAAGGGCGAGAAGGTCTACGAAAAAGCCAGAGAGATCGTAGAGAAGGGCAAGGCGAGGGGTTCTCTGAGGCTAGAGGGCCTCGAGAGGAAAGTTGAGGTGAACGGCAAGGAGCACGTGGTGAAGGTAATAGGCTGGGGTGCCGAGCTTGAGAAGAGTCAGAGCGGCAAGAAGTTGTTAAAGATTAGGATAACGGCAGAGATAAACAACGTAAAGAGCGACTACACGATCACCTTCAGCAGATACGGCAGAACCAACACGGCCGAGGGACGCGCCTACGCCAGGAGCGACACGCCGGAGGTCAGGGAGGCAGACGCCGAGAGGTACTCGGCGCTGATAAAGGCCCTGACGGGCAAGGAGCCGAATGTGTACCGCATGAAAGACGGCAGGATAAAGATAGCGTGCTACAGAGAACACTTAGACGGCTTCAAGCGCTTCGTCGAGCTTGCAGACGCCATAGAGAAGTGGCTAGAGGAGACGGAGCGGTAAGTCTCCCCTCTAGAAATCCGGCGAATGCGGCCTTGAAGTGACGCCGCAACGGAGAGGAGACGAGACCCATCTCCTCTAGGTTGGGATCCACCTCGATCTGAATAACGACGTCGGCCAGATGCTCCGCCGTGGCCAACACGCCGTAGACCTCCTCCACGTCTGTATGCGCCGTGGCCACCACGATAGAGGCAGTAGAGCGTGCGAAGATCTTAAAGGCCCGGAAGAGGTCGAGCGCGGAGCCAGGGCTCCTCATCACGACCTCATTAAGAGAATCAACCACCACGACGCCGCCCTTGAACTCGCCGACGAACTCCACCAGCTTATTCATCAGGGCGAAGGCGTCGGGCGTCTCAAGCTGGTGTTTCATAGACGGCTTGAGCCTTGAGTACCGCTCGTTAGGCGCCGCGAAGCCGTCCACCACCACCAGCTTATCAAGAGGAGCGCCCCTCCTCCGCATATCCTCCACCACCTCGTCCGCCAAGGCGTCGATAGCGAAGAAAAGCACCGGCGCGCCGGCCTTCGCCGCCGCAGCCGCCATGGCAGACGCAAAGAAGGCCTTCCCCACCCCCAAAATCCCTCGATGAGCACTACGTAACCCGCAGGAATCCCATCGGGAATCTGCTCGTCAATAGGCTGAATCCCAGTCTTGAAACCCATGTAAGACGACATCAACCGAAATAAAAATCATGACATACATAATACATGCATCTAGGACTGCCTAAGGGGCACCCACATCACTACCCCAATAGGGCTCTACCTGGAGAGTTCTGTAGCGGGCTTAGGAAGCGGAAAACGACGCTTGCAGAGAGCACTAGACATAGCCTTGTCCCATAAAATCAGTCTACGAAGACCTGTAGCCGGGAGACACAGCGTCTTGCCAATGCGAGACCATAAACAAGCCGAGACAGCCCAAAGACTTGGTAGCTCTCCTAACGTTTCAACGCCGCCATAGATGCTCGAATGCGGGTACGTCAGGTGGCGGCCGGCGCAAATGATTTATCCTAGATTCGCTCTCTTTCTGTGCGCATAAGCCTCAGCGTGGTGCGGCCGTTTGACCCCTGGCAGAACCCCCTCTGTACTTGTCCCTTTAAATACGGCCTGAACCCATACACCGGTTGCGGCCACGGCTGTCTGTACTGCTACATAACGTCCTACATCCCTAACGCCTTCAACCCAAGGCCTAAGGAGGGGCTTTTGGAGAAGGTGAGGAGAGACCTGGAGAAGATACCGCGCGGTACCGTGGTGGCGCTCTCAAACTCCTCAGACCCCTACACGCCGCCGGAGGCCCAGCTGGGGCTGACCAGGAGGGTTCTGCAGATCCTCCTGGAGAGGGGCTACAAAGTGGTCATAACAACGAAGTCGCCGCTGGTGTTGCGAGACCTAGACATACTGCGGCGCCACAGAGACGTGGTGGCGGTGCAAATCACCGTGACGACGCTGAGGGAGGAGGTTGCCGCCGCGTTGGAGCCCAAGGCGCCTAGGCCGGCGGGGAGGATCGAGGCGGCTAGACGCCTCGCCGAGGCTGGGATACCGGTGGCTATACGCCTCGACCCCATAGTGCCCTACTTCACAGACGACGAGGAGAACATGGCGGAGGTGGTCGACGCCGCCACGGAGGCCGGGGCCGTCCAGCTGGTGGCAAGCACATACAAGGCGAAGCGGGACAACTTCGCCAGACTCGCCGCCGCATTTCCCGAAAAGGCGCCCCTCTGGCGCAGGCTCTACTTCCAAGAGGGCAAGTACTTCCACGGCCAGTGGTACGCCCCCGAGAGCTACCGGAGAAAGGTGCTGGAGTTCGCCGCAGAAGCCGCCCGGAGACGCGGCCTCCAGTTCACCATATGCCGCGAGGAGTTCCTCCAGCTGAACACCCCCGGCGCCTACTGCGACGGTAGCCATCTCCTCAACGGCACACGCGGCGAGGGAGGCTAAATCACAATACGAGAGTTAAACAGCCCCAGCGCCAACAAGACGAGGCGAACGCGCCCTCCTCAGGTACAACACGCGAGCGATGAAAATGCATCTACTATGCGGAGCCGGCACGTGCCTACCCTTGCGGCTCCAAGAGGGCGGAAGGCGTCAGGCCTAGAGCCGCCTCCTGGGGAGAGGCGGCGCTAAGGATTCGGCGGGTGTCTGATCTATATTTTTCAAAGATGGTGGATTGGGGGCTCCGCCGGTGTGTTTATTTTCAATGTACTCTCTCTTCTGTGTTTATTATTAGCTGTATCGATATATATATCCAGAATACGGTTTTTTGTGTATGCAATCGGCCCCAGGCCACCTGTAAAGGCTGAGAGGATTGACCTCGTGCCTCTGGTGAGGCGTGGGCTTGTATACGCCGAGTCCAGCGGCGCGGTGTGGCGAGTCGCCGAGCCGGCCAGGCGCTGGGAGCCGCTTAGGGCGAAGCTGGTGTCTAAGGG
>Ga0080007_1033815_pt1 | contig 14918 bp, 20 predicted proteins | sample OctOCTMetagenome_FD_69210 | JGI IMG/M metagenome (GOLD analysis project Ga0080007, IMG submission 69210) | Hot spring and microbial mat streamer communities from Octopus Spring Streamers, Yellowstone National Park, USA - OCT_B (SPADES... | ecosystem: Environmental > Aquatic > Thermal springs >...
GGTGGTGGGTGGCGTCTTTGTGCCCGTGGTAAAGGATGTTCCCTATCTTTTTGGTGTCTTGGATAAGTCAAGACCAAAGGAGACCTTTTTGGGGCAGAGGTTTGAAACTGGCAACGGTTTTGGCAATGTAGTAAGACTTAGCTTGGAGGGAGATAGGTTAAGAGAGACGGGCGCCTTTTTGGCACCCAGGGGATTTCGTATTGATTCTGCCTTCTATTACAAAAACTATCTTGTCTTTGTGGATAGCGCTGGTAGGCTAAAAGTTTTTGAAGGAGACTCAGAGGTTTATTCTTCAGAGGTGGGCTTTGATGGTTCTTACGCCAGCGTGGAGCTGACGGTAGAAGGAAGAGGAAACTTTGTCTTTTATCCAAAGGCGGGCGTAGTAAACGTGCTGAACTTTAACTTTGCCCTGGTGCCAAAAAACACTGCGGGGTCCATACTCAAGTTCCTTGATGTGCTTAAGTTTTCCCGTGGCGAGCTGGTGATGTTGGGAGAGAAAAAGAAGAGTTTGATCTTTTCCAAAACGGTGAGGGGAAGTGAGTTTGTGGAGGCTATCCAATCGGTGGTAAGCACAAAGGAAGGAAGGGTTTTTGTGATAACAGGAAGGGTGGGCACCATACCCGTTCAGAACAAAGGAGAGCTGTACGAGCTTGAGTTCAGGTTCCTTTGAACTTTCTAAGGTTTATAAGGCTCTGAGCCAAGGCGTTTCTGTAATCCTCCGCAAGGGCTATCAGATGTTCCACCAGTCTTAAAACTTCCTCCAGCTCTTCCCTTTTTAGCCCTTCAAGGGAAAGTTCAGAAAGCTCCTGCAGCTTTTCAAGGGCTATGTCTATCTGCCTTTCCTTCAAAGCTAACTCACACTCCAGGAGCAACCCTTTGAGCTTTTCCATAATGGATCCTTTCCACCTCCTCCCAAGCGGACTTTAAGTTTTTGAGAATTTTTATAACCTTTTCCAATCTTTGCTTGTCTTCCTTTAGCATCTGGTGGGTCAGCTCGTCCATAAGAGACCTGTATATTTCCCTTAAGTTTTTGGCGATCTCTCTACCCTTTTCCATATCAAGGGTCGCATCCAACACACTTATTATTTCCAAAGCCCTTCCCATGTCCTCATACTTGCTTTTTTGCATGTCAAAGTCTTCTGTGTCTCCTATCTCAAGGGCACTCTCAAGGCAGTTTATAGCCTTTTCGTAGAGCATCATAACGAGCCTTATTGGATTTGCGTTTGCCACCATGTTTTCAAGATAGGGGTTATTCATCATCTTCTACCTCCTTGCATTTCCGACAGGGATACTATAAAGTTCTTTATACGGTCTATCGTTTCTTGGGCTTGGTTCATGAACATTTCTACCTTTGAAAACTCAAGCTTTAACCTTTGTTCTTCATGTAGGAGCTGTTCTTGAAACTTTGCCATATTTTGGTTCAAGCTATCTATCCGGGATTGATAATCGTTTATGAAAGACTGAAAGTCTATCCTTGCCCTTTCCAAGTAGGATCCGTAGTTGGTTTTTACGGTCTCCACCAAGCGTCTCAACTCCTGCGGATTTTTATTTGCCAGCTCATCCACCGCGGCGCTGTTGAAGGTTAGGGTTCCATCTTCGTCGTAGCTAACTATGCCATACCTAAACAAGGGGTCAAGCATGCCCGCAAGGGAGTTTTTAACGCCCGTTATAATCTGGTCTCCCTGAAACAGTCCCTTGTCTTTGTCTGTCATCTCATTTACCTGCTTAACCACCGCGTTGTATTTGGCAAAAAAGTCTGCAAAAAAGTTTTTGACCTTTGAATAGTCATCTCTAATAGAAACGGTTGCATCCCCTGTGGCTTTTAGCTCAAGGGTTAAACCGGGCAAGAGATTTTCTATCCTGTTGGTGGGACGCTGGACGGTCGTGGTTCCAATTTGGACCTTTGCGTTTTTAGCCTGCTGGAGGGGTGTATCGTCAAGGTCAGATTGACCACCTATAACCAAACCGGAGGTGGAGATAACATAAATGCCATCATCTACGTTTGTTTCCAAGGTGGATAAAGCCTCGTCCTTTTCTGAAAGCATGAGCCTATACTGGCTTCCATCGTAAAAAACGCCTGCTACAATTTTGCTTCCCGCAGACTGGTTGATCTTGTCCACCAGGTTCTTGAGGGTGCCCGACCCACCCTCTACGTTAAAGGTCTCCACATCCTCTGGGTTTGGACCTTTTTTGTAGGTTATGGTAAAAGCGGACCAGGTTATGCTGGAACCAAGGTTGGAAACGCCACCTTTGGAAAGTCTGACCTCCTTTGAAGAGAGCTGAATTACGCTTAAGTTAAGGGTGACGTTCGGTGTCTCCGTAGTGGCTGTGGCCGTCAGGACGTTGGTGTTGGGGGAGGTTGCGGACTTTGATTTGAAAAGGTCATCCACCGAAAGGTTTGAAAAGAGATTGTTGAAGGCGTCTATTGCATTTGCAAGCTTTGAAAGGCTCTCCTGCTTAGCCCTTAGCTGATCGCCCTCCCGAGCCATCCTCTCAAGGGGCAAAGACCTTAAACGGAGGAGCTGATCCACTATAGGTCCCCAGTCAAGCTTACCAGTCAAGTTGCTAAAGTATATTTCCCCAGCCATTTTTTAAACCTCCTTCTCCATCAGCAGACCCAAAAGCTGGTCTACGCGTTTCATTAGCTCCAAAAGATAATCAGGGGGGATCTGCCTTATAACCCTGTTGGTATCCTTCTCCATGATCTTTACCACAGGTATTTCAAGCTCTTGGTCTATGTCTATTTTAAGGTATTTGCTGAGCATGTCAAATTTCCTCTTTACCTCATCAATAAGCTTTTGCAACTCTTCAGGCTTTACATCCCTTTTCTCCTGAGCATCTTGAACCTGATGGTCCACCTCCTTTTGGAGCTCTCTCAAAGCCCCATCCATAGGCTGGACTTGCTGTTGGTTTAATTTCACATCCACGTATTCAAAGCTTTGGTCTACTCTTCCAACCCTCATGGTTTATCCTCCAAAGGGGGAGGGGAAAGACCTCCCCGGAAGTTCATTATCTAAGCAGTTGGAGTACCAGCTGAGGAAGTGCGTTTGCCTGTGCCAACATAGCTATTGTGGATTGCATCTTTATCTGTAGTGATGTAAAGTTGGACATTTCTTCTGCATAGTCCGTGTTCCTTATTACGTTTTCCGCCTGCTTGGTGTTGTCGTAGGCCACCTTTTGGGCATCAAAGATAGATTGGAGATTGTTCATAACAGCACCAATCTGAGACCTGATGGTATCCACCTTTTGCAGTGCTTTAGAAACGATCATCAAGGCTCTCTCTCTGCCCCAGCGTTGGTGGATAGGTCTATGGTGTAGAGGTTGGAGAAGATCGCGGAATCTCCGTCGGCTATCTCAAAGTTCAAGCCTTCGCCCGTACCAGAAACACCATTATAAGCAAGGGTGAAGGTTTCGTTGGAAGCTATGGCGATCCTTCCCACCTTTACTGCTGCAGAATAGCCGTATCCGCCACTTGTATAGTCGTGAGATACTACTGCTGTTGTGCCTAAATCTTCCAAAAGCTGACTATAATCAATGTTGATAGTACCAGCGTCAGCAGCGGTAGTTACGTTTACTATTGCCTCAATGGCAATGGTTTCACCGTTGGTGGTAACAAGCTTTAGCCTCCCGCCATCGTTCATAGCGACTATGGGCACACCACTAGCAGACGCTTTGGAGTTGATCTGGGAAACGAGCTCGTCCAAGCCCATAGTAGTTACACTTGAAACATCCACACTTGCAAATCCAGTAATTGTGAAAGTTTTTGTCCCATCGCCAACATAGAATTTCAGGTCTATGGTAGCTGATCCAGTTGTTGGAGTACCACTAACAGTAACAGGGTTAGTGTAAGGATTTGCTACGCTTGTATTAACCGCCTTTGCCTCTATTCCTATTGCTTTTAGGTTTGCATTTTCGTTTATATTCTTTGCTAATTTTGCGGCGTCCACGAGCTTGGGTTCTCCGCTATACTGATACACTGTTGTGCCGTTTATTCTTACATAATCTCCACTGTCCAGCTTAAAGTTGAGTGCACCGCTTAAAGCACCTGTAGTAAGCAAGGTAGTCAAGTCGCCACCAGTAGCAACAGCTGTGGTACTAACGTAAGTTGCACCCATGCCTTGTGCTATGTAGGCACCGAGGCTCTGAGCCCTAACATCCGCTATGGAAACATTCACCACCTGATCCATTCTTGGACCGTAGTGGATGTATTTGTTCTGGAATGTTCCATCAAGGAGTTTGATGCCGTTGTATTCGGTGTCTGTTCCGATCTTTTGGATGGCGTCTATTAGGTTGGCAACTTCCCTCTGCAGAGCAGCCCTTGCGTTTGGGTCGTTGATGTCGTTTGCTGCCCTTACTGCCCTCTTATAAGGTCTTCTAAGTTTTAGATGTCGGATTTTGGGAAAAATTTTTAAGCTTGATGTTAATCATAGGAGGGTCTAAGACCTACCGCTTACAATATATAGCCAAACTCAAGAAGGAGGTACAGCATGAACTTTAGGCATGTTTTTGTTTGTGTTCAGCAAAGACCGCCAGGGCATCCTATGGGTTCCTGCTCGGACAGGCAGAGCAGGGAAGTCCTGCAAAGGTTTATGGAAAAACAGCAGATGGACCCGGAACTCTTCATGGGCTGTATGATCACGCCCACAGGATGTTTAAACGCCTGCGGAGTGGGTCCGGTGGTAGTGGTCTATCCGGAGGGAATTTGGTATGGAGGTGTTAGACTGCAGGATGTGGATGAGATCGTGGAAAAACACCTAAAGGGAGGAGAGGTTGTGGAGAGGTTGGTAGTATCTAAAGGAAAACCACCGGGTATGTTCTAAATGAAGGGGCTTTAGCCCGCACCGGGCACCCCTTCCTCTTCAAACTCAATTTGGAGCTTTTCTGCGGGCACTATGGTGCTTATGGCGTGTTTATATACTAAAGTTTGTTGTCTTCCATCTTCTACAAGAATGGTAAAGGTGTCAAAGGACCTGAGCTTTCCTTGGATCCGTACTCCGTTGATTAGAAAGATCGTTACCTTTACCTTTCTTTTTCTTGCAGTGTTCAAAAAAGCCTCCTGCAACCTATATGCCATAACACTGTCCTCCCGGGATGTTTTCCATCGTTATTTCCCAAAGCCTTTCAGATAAAGAAATATAATAATCTACCTTTTCCAATTTTTCAACAAGCTCAGAATCAAAGGCAGACATTCCAAAGTAAGCACCCAAGTATGCACCCACCAGATAACCTATGGCGTCCGTATCTCCACCAAACTTCCCATAAGAATTCACCGCCTCAAAGAATGCCCTTTGAGGGTCCTCTATGTTCCTAAGAAAAATAAAAAGGGACAAGGGAAAAGCTTCCAAGGCGTAGGAAGAGTTTCCTAGCTGGAATATTGCTTCCTCTAAACCGCTTCCTTCTTCCAAAAGCCCTTGGACCTTTTTTATAGCCCTTTTGCTTGCCTCATACTTTGCAAATTCCTGCAATTGAGATAAAAGCTCAAGCCTCTCTGAATGTTCTTCTAAGTTCCACTCTCCACCCACCAGGTAAGAAATAAGGGCGGAGAGCATACCAGAGACATCATAGACCTCTTTGCTCCTGTGGGTTATCAGGCTTACAAGCCTTCCGCCCTCCGCAGAAAGGTAAGGATTGTAGAAGTGAAACAGTCCCACCACCACGCTTCTTAGGGCACCCTCTACGGAGGATGAGTAAAAACCCGCAGATTCTAAGCTAACACCGGAGGATAAAAGGTCTATGGCTGTCAAAAGGGTAGGGTCTGGGTAGCGATGGTTCTTTTCGTCTTTGCGCCATTTGAGGAGCTTCTCAAAAAAGTGATAGGGGTCTATGGACTTTCTTTCCAAGATGCTCTCAAGCAAAAGGATGCTTATGGTGGTCTCGTCGGAGACTTCCCATGGTTCAAAGCCAACGGCGGGGCTTTTGGGATGTGGCTCCACAAAGCCCTCCACCGGACCGCCGTAAAAGCTATAAACCTCCTCCTCCGTTAGGTCCTCCACGCACTTACCTATGGCGTCCCCAAGGGCAGAACCCACAATAACCGCACTGAACTTATCTCCCATCAGTAAAGCCTACCCATCTTTCTTGCTAATTCCTTCAATCTCTCTATCCTTTTTTCGGTGGATGGGTGGGTGGAAAAGAGTTCCCAAATTCCTCCACCCTTGAGGGGGTTTTCAATAAAGAGATGGGCAGTGCCTTGATTGACCTCTGCGGGAATTTGATACACATAGTTGTGTATTTTTTCCAGAGCCCTGGCTAATGCTAATGGGTCTCCACTGATTTTAGCCCCGGTTTCATCCGCCAAATACTCCCTTGAACGAGAGATCGCCATCTGGATGATCATGGCTATTATGGGTGTGACTATAATGAGGGCTATGCTTCCTATTATGGAAAGGGGGTTGTTGTTCTCTTCATCCCTTGAGTGTCCAAAGATAAGCGCCCACTGTAGCATATTAACGAGGTAGGATATGGCTCCTGCAATGGTTGCTGCCATGGTTGCCACCAGCACATCCCGGTTCTTTATATGTGCTATTTCGTGCGCCAAAACTCCTCTTAGTTCATCCCTATCAAGAAGCTGAAGTATGCCCGCGGTCACAGCCACCGCAGAGCGGCTGGGACCCCTACCGGTAGCAAAGGCATTGGGCTGTTCCATTGGAACAAGGTATATTTTGGGCTTTGGTATGTTTGCCCTTTGGGCAAGCTCTTCCACCATCCGATGTAGCCAAGGGGCTTCTTCTTCCGTTATTTCTCGCGCGCCATACATTGCCAGCACGATCCTGTCTGAGAACCAGTAGGCTATAAAGTTCATAATACCCGCCAGCATCAAGGCAATGGTCATCCCTATCTTACCACCTATCAAATTCCCCACAAAAAGGAAAAGACCCGTCAAAACACCAAGCAAAATCACGCTTCTAATCGTATATCCCATGAACATACCTCCGTAGAAGTTTTTAAATATATTCTAATGTTTATCGCCAGTTTTTCAAGTCCCTTTCCATCTGTCTCCTTATGTCCCTCTCTCTGAGTTCCTCCCGGCGGTCGTGGAGTTTTTTACCCTTTGCCAGAGCAATTTCTACCTTTACCTTTCCGTTTTTGAAGTAAACTCTGAGGGGGATTATGGTAAATCCTTTCTGCTGGACCTTGCCCAATAGCCTGAGGATCTCCCTTTTGTGCAAGAGCAATTTTCTCTTTCTGAGGGGGTCGGGGGGCTTTAATGTAGCATACCTGTATGGGGCTATGTAGAGGTTATAGAGCCAAGCCTCTCCGTTTTCTATACGCACAAAGCTGTCCTTGAAAGAAACAGTTTGTTTGTTTCTGAGGGCTTTGACTTCAGAACCCTCAAGCACTATGCCCGCTTCGTAGGTTTCAATGATCTCATACTCTGCCTTTGCCTCTTTGTTGAAAGCTACTGTAAATTCTTCAGCCTTTTTCAAGGTGTTAATATTATACAGGCTGGATGGAAAGAGAGAAGTTTTTTAAGTACTCCGTTCTGACGAGCACCATTGGGCTTTTGGTGGTAGTTTTGTATATACTCTTGCCTTTTATTACACCCATCCTCTGGGCTCTGGTTTTCTCTTTAGCGCTCTATCCAGTTCATCAAAAACTGAAAAAGTCCCTCCCATGGGCAACCCTCTCCGCTTTAATTCTCACTCTGCTTACTTTGCTCGTCATAGTGATACCCTTCGGGGTTTTGGGTGCCATAATCCTAAACCAAGCCATAGAGCTCTCTTTTTATCTTTTGAACTTTATTCAAAATCATACCTACCAGCAGTATCTGAGCGATTTGGAAGCCCTGTTGAAAAAATTCTTCCGCCAAGAGCAAGTGGAAGTCTTTTTGAACTATATAAACTCTGAAGAGTTTAGGTCTTTGGTGGTGGGAATGCTCAAGGGCACAAGCCAGAAGCTACTTCAACTTTCCACAAACCTATTCACCTTTGCCCTCTCCTTTATCTTTAAAAGCTTTATCTTCTTGCTTACCCTCTTTTTTATTTTGAGGGATGGAGAAAAGTTCGTAAGCTATATTCAAAGATTTGTACCCATGCACGAGGAGGATGTTAGGGAAATTTTTGGTACCGTGTATAAAACTGTTTTGGCTACTGCCTACGGTTCAGTGGTTGTGGGCTTTTTTCAAGGATCACTCGGTGCTATTGGTTATGCTATAGCGGGCATTAAATACTATCCTCTTTTTGGTCTTGCCACCTTTTTTGCTTCCTTTGTCCCACCCTTGGGTGCAAGCGCGGTCTGGGTGCCGTTGGTGGCTTATCTGTTTATCACCCAGAGCATAAAGTCTGCCATTTTTTTACTCATATGGGGGCTTTTCCTAATTTCCACCGTTGACAACATAGTCCGTCCTCTTATTATGAAAATTGGCGTGCAAATGCCATACATTGTGTTGTTCTTTTCCATCTTGGGGGGACTCATTGCCTTCGGCTTTGTGGGAATATTCCTGGGACCTATAATCTTTACTACGCTATTTAGCCTCTTTGTGATCTACGAGAGAAGAATTTTAAAATGAATTTTTACTGAATGTATAGCCTTTCTATGGAAACTAGGATATCTTCAAAGAGCTCATTGGCAGTATCCTCTGTGTCAAGTTTTATTACAACCCTTTCTACGCTGTTTGTTTGGATCACTAAGTTATTTTTCGATACATACAAAAAAGCTATGTGGGCGTATGGCACAGCTACCCTGCGGTTTTCCTCCTTATAGATAAGATACCTATCCTCAAGCTTTACTCCATATTTTAGATACTTTTCGCTTCTCTTCATTGCTTTACAAACATCGCATAAAAGCCGTAGGCGTAGGGTCCCACTTCCACCACCCTTCCTACCCTTAAACCTACCTCTTCTAAGATCATACCCACCTCCCACTCATAATAAACCTCCTCGGGTGGTGGTCCTTTGTCCCTTTCCTCCTTCTTCCAGTCTATGAGGGCAAGGTAGCCAATGGGTTTGCTTACCCTTTCAAGCTCTTTTAAAAACTTCACTGGGTCCTCCAGTTCATGAAAGACAAAAGCCATGTATGTGAAATCTACAGTGTTGTCCGGGAGTGGAATTTGGTTCTCTTGGGACAGCAGAACCTCCACATTTTTGAGTCCAAGCTGGCTAACTTTGCCCTTTGCATACTCCACCGCCTCTGGGCTTATGTCTATGGCATAGACCTTTCCGCTATCTGAAACCATCTTAGAAAGGTAAGGTAAATAAAAGCCTGCACCTGTACCCACATCAAGGACTGTCATACCGGGCTTTAACCCAAAGGATTTGAGAACTGCCTCCGGGTCAAAAAGGCTAAGCCTTTCTGGATCGTCTAACTTCTTCAGTTTTTCTGGGTCAAACTTATGCATATTAAGATTTTATCATGCTCGGTATTATAGGTGGAAGCGGACTTTATAGAATGGATGGGTTAAAAAATCTCAGGGAATTGTCCCTAAACACACCCTTTGGAGAGCCTTCTTCTCCTGTGGTCTTGGGTGAGCTAAGTGGAAAGCAAGTTGCCTTCATATCAAGGCATGGACTAAACCATCAGTATCCTCCCTCCCTTGTGCCATACAGGGCAAACCTTTGGGCTTTTAAGGAACTTGGAGTAAAAAGGGTCTTGGCCATTTCTGCGGTGGGGGCTATCAATGAGAGGTTTAAGCCAGGGGACTTTGTGGTGGTGGATGACCTAATAGATTTGACCAAGGGGCGGGAAGACACCTTTTATAAGGGTTTTTATTCGGTGGAGGTTCAAGGAGAAGACAAACCCTCTAAGCTCCTGAGAGAAAAAAAGGTAGTTCATGTGGATATGACGCAGGCTTATTGCCCTCATATGAGAAAGGTTTTGATTGAAACCCTAGAACAGTTAAAGCTCAGCTATCACCCCGCAGGCGTCTATGCCTGCACGGAGGGTCCAAGGTTTGAAACACCTGCAGAAATAAGGGCTATAAAGCTGTTGGGTGGACATGTGGTAGGTATGACCGGCTATCCGGAGGTCGCCTTGGCGAGGGAGCTTGGCATGTGCTATGCAAGCCTTTGTGTAGTGGCAAATCCAGCGGCGGGCATTGCAGGCTATCGTCTAACCAGCGAGGAGGTTATTTTGATGATGAAAAACAAGGAAGAAGAGGTAAAGAAAGTGTTAAGGCTATTTGTAGCAAATCTTCCAGAGGAGAGATTATGCAAGTGTGAAGAATCTTTGGAAGGGGCGGAGGTTTAAAGAAGTCCGTTACTTCTGAGTGAGAAAAACTCCTTTTGGTTAATGATAATGTGGTCTAAAAGTTCAAAACCTAACAGCTCGCAGGCTTGCTTTAGTCTTTTGGTGAATTCTATGTCTTCCTTTGATGGTCTTGCGTCTCCTTTGGGATGGTTGTGTAGGACGATCAAAGAACTGCATGCCTTTTTTACGGCGGTGTAGAGTATATCCTTTGGCTCAGCATAAAGGGCGTTCATTTTGCCTATAGCAACCACTTCGTAATCTATCACCTTGTTGGTTGGTGTAAGATAGAGTGCAATCAGATGTTCCCTCCTTTCATCAAAGAGTACCTTTTTTCTAACAAAATCGTAAGCATCTTGCGGGTTGGAAATTTTAAAGTCTCCATATGGGTCGTTTAGCCTTTTGGCAAGCTCTATAACTGCTTTGAGTTGGCAGGCTTTGGCAAAGCCCAAACCTTTGATCTTCTTAGTTAGCTCCTCCACATCCATAGACATCAGCGTTTCCCACCCTAAGCTAACTACCTTGCTTGCCAAGCTTATAACATCCTCTTCCTTGGTGCCAGAGCCAAAGATAACTGCCAAAAGTTCCTCATCCGATAGGGCGGACGCACCAAACTTGGAAAGTTTTTCCCGAGGACGCAGGTCCTTGGGTAGTTCCCTTATGGACTTCTTTGGATACATCAGGAGCCAAGCATAAAATCTAAGATGGACGCCTCTATCTGCACTTCCCAGTCCTGAAAGCTTTGATCTTTATTGCTTATTTGCAGGTACCCATCCCTTTCCAAATAGAGGATCAGCTTGGCTAAGTTGGCAAGACCGCAAAGCCTGGCGGACTGAAGGTTTGTAAGCTTTACCTTTGGAAAGGGCGTTTCTGCCTCCTTGTAAATCCTCAAAAGTTCATCCCTGAGATGGTAATACAGGTTTTCCAAATCACACATTCAATACCTCCTTCACAACATCTTGGTCTTTAAAGGGATATTTTACTCCTTTTATTTCTTGGTAGTCTTCATGTCCTTTGCCTGCTATGAGGACTACATCTCCCTCTTTGGCGTTCTGCAAGGCGAACTTTATTGCTTCTTTTCTGTCCTTTTGCACAAAGACTTTTTGCTTCTGCTCCATACCTTTCAAAATGTCCTCTATTATAGCTTCGGGTTCTTCCCACCTGGGGTTGTCGGAGGTTATAACCACAAAGTTTGCCCACTTTTCCGCAACCTTTCCCATTAAAGGCCTTTTGGTCTTATCCCTGTTGCCACCGGCACCAAAGACCACCCATAACCTACCCTTTGTCAGTCTTCTGGCGGTGATCAAAACCTTCTCCAAGGCATCTGGCGTGTGGGCATAATCTACTATTGCCAACTTCCCTTCCTTGAAAAAGGTCTCAAACCTGCCGGGAACGATTACCCTTTCTACACCCTGTTGTATTGTCTCCGCATCCAAGCCAAAGAGAAAGCCCACAAGGATGCCCAAACTGAGATTATATGCCTGAAATTCACCCCTTAGGTTGGAGAAAAATTTGTAAGTCCTGCCTTCCCACTCAAGAGTAAGCTTGCTTCCCTCAATGGATGTTTCAAAGTCTATTATTTTAAGTTTTCCATTCCTTCCGTAAGTTATAGCTTTTCCTTTGAGCTCCTCCAAGATTCGCTTACCGTATTCATCGTCTATGTTTATTAAAGAATACTCCTGCGGATACTCCACAAAAAGCCTCAGCTTTGCCCGAAGGTAGTTTTCCATAGAGCCATGATAGTCCAGATGATCCTGAGAGAGATTGGTAAAGGCAGTTATAAAAAACTTTGTGCCCCAAACACGCCTTTGGTCTAAAGCATGGGAAGAAACCTCACAGGCTACCGCCTCTGCCCCATCCTCTAGCATTTGCTTTAATGTACGGTGCCATTGGATAGGGTCTGGCGTTGTTCTTCCTTCGTACTCGTATACTTTGTCTTTGAAGCGGTAGTATATAGTGCCTATAAGACCGGTGGGAATGCCCCCTGCGTTGAGAACAGCTTCCACTATATGGCTACTTGTGGTCTTTCCGTTGGTGCCCGTTATACCCACTACCTTTAGCCTTTCGGAAGGTCTGCCAAAAAACTCGTTAGCCAACTCTCCAAGAAGTTTTCTGGTGTCTTCAACCTTGATGATCCTCTCGTCCTTTATTCCTACATCCCTCTCCACAAATACCAAACTGGCACCTCTACTTAGGGCTTCTTGAACAAAGTTGTGTCCATCGGTGGAGGAACCCTTTATGGCTACAAAGACCCACCCTTCCTGAACTTCCTTTGAATTTTGAGTGATGCCCTTTACCTTAGGAAGCTCCACTCTATGTTATTTTAACTCAGAAAGGTATATTTCCGCCCTCTTCCAACCCTCCCAGCCTTTTACAAACACATCCTCTATGCTTTTTATGTTAAGTTTTCTAAGCCTTTTGTATTCGCTTAAGTCCTCCAAAAACCTCTTTAAGTGCTCTTCTTCGTCAAAATAGTACAGCTCCTTTCCCTCCCGTGACACGCAATAGTAGTCCTCTCTGACAAAGCCCATGCATACTGGACATCTGGTACCCTTTGGTGGTGGCTTTGGAGGCCTAAGTTTTTCTTTCTGCTTTTCCATAAAGGCGTAAAAGCCCAGGGCAAGTATAAAGCCCGCAAAAACAGATTCTATAGCAAAAGACTGAATGGTTGAAATTTTCCCACTAAAAAAACCAAAGATGGATATAAGAATACCCGAGGCAGTGAGCCCCGCAGTGATAAAAACATGCTTGAGGGCAACCCCTTTGAATATGAAGAGTAACGTCATAAGAAATCCAAAAACTTCAAGGAGCCTTGAAGCAAAGATCAGAAGGTATCCTGCCTCACTCATTGGTTTTTTCTGGTAGCTTTGTGGGTTTAAAGAGAGGTAGATGTCTTATGTTCTTTAGTCTATACACAAAGTATTCCCTGTTTTTTTCGGAGAGTGCCATACCCAAAAGACCTGTCATAAAGTTTGCCAAAGCAAACATGCCCACAATTATATCCACAAGCCTTACCCTTTTTCTTCTCTCCATATCCATTTTAGACTCTCCCTTTTTACAAAGCCCCGCCCAAGGGGGCGGGGAATTTTGGCCACAGCACGAGGCGCACTATAAGCTTATATGTGGACATGATAACCCTTATGGTATTTGTAAGGATGCCAGTCTTCGGGTACCTCTATGGGGTACTTCTTGAAGTTTTGAGGTCCAACGGGAGTGTCCGTCATGGTCCATTCAAGGGATGGAGAACCCCATGGATTGTCTGGTGCCTTTGGACCCCAAAGGCTCTTGATCCAGTTGATAAAGCTCAGTAGCACTCCTATTCCGAGTATCACCGCACCAACAGTTTGGATCTGCATCAAGCTAATCCATTCGGGAATTGGCGGATAGTCTGCGTACTTTCTTGGCATGCCGTGAACCATTCCCATATACATTTGGAAGAAGTAGAAGATGTTGGCACCGATCAGCATCAACCAAAAGCTCAGCTTTGCAAGCCCTTCCGAATACATCTTACCTATAATCTTTGGATACCAATAGTACATACCGCTAAAAGCTCCAAAGGTAAGTGCCATACCAAGCACATAGTGGAAGTGTCCTACTACGAATAGAGAGTCAGATACACCAAGGTCTATGGACACCATGACGTTTGGAATGCCTGTAAGACCTCCTATCAGGAACATGAGGATTCCACCCAAGGTGAAGAGCATGGACGCATTGAACCTTATGGCACCCTTGTGCAAAGTTGCCACCCGGTTGAAGATCTTTATACCTGTTGGCACTGCCACAAAGAGGGTTGTGTAAGAGAAGAGCACCCTTGCCCAGTCTGGCACACCGGAGAAGAACATGTGGTGAACCCAAGTAAAGAACCCAACCAACGCTATAGCGTAAATAGCGAGCATCATGGATATGTATCCAAATATGGGCTTTCTGGACATGGTGGATATTACTTCAGAGAACACACCAAAGGCTGGAAGGATCATGATATAAACAACTGGGTGAGAGTAGAACCAGAGAAGGTGTTGGTAAAGCAGTGGGTCTCCACCTAAGGCTGGGTTGAAAAAGTTTGTTCCGAGTATTTGTCAGTGAAGAGAAGGGCTACTGCTCCCAGAAGGGCTGGCACACCAAAGAGGTTTATAAGGCTCGCTGCCATTATGGAGTGCACAAAAAGGTTTAGCTTTGTCCATCCAAGACCCCTTGCCCTAAGGCTAACAATGGTAGTGATCATGTTCACAGAACCTGCGGTAGATGATACTCCATAAAGGGCAACTATGGCAATATATAAGATGGTGGAACCTGCGTTCTCGTTCAGGGAATAGGGAGGATATCCAGTCCATAGCATCATGATCCAGTTTTGTGGAATGAGGGTAAGAAGTGCCAGCACGCTGGCACCAAAGAAGACCCAATATCCAAAGGCGTTTAGCCTCGGGAAGGCAAGCTCCTTCGCTCCTATCATCAGGGGAACAAGTATGTTGGCAAAGCCACCTACCCAAACGTTTACTGCCCACCAGAGTAGCATAATTGCACCATGTCCGGTAAGCAGATAGTTGTAAAGGTCTGCCTCCGTTTTACCAAAGAGGGAGGGTAGTTGGATACCGGGTGCAGTTTGCTCATATATTATCAGCATACCAAAGAGACCCGCCACCGCAAAGTACAGAAGCGAAGTTACAAGGTAGAGCATACCTACCTTTTTGTGGTCTGTGGTAAAGAGCCACTCCTTTAAGGTGGCTCCGTACCATGGA
>Ga0080007_1067868_pt1 | contig 14912 bp, 12 predicted proteins | sample OctOCTMetagenome_FD_69210 | JGI IMG/M metagenome (GOLD analysis project Ga0080007, IMG submission 69210) | Hot spring and microbial mat streamer communities from Octopus Spring Streamers, Yellowstone National Park, USA - OCT_B (SPADES... | ecosystem: Environmental > Aquatic > Thermal springs >...
AGTTGTAAATTTTCCAGGAGATTTTAAAAATAAGAATTTACTCGTTGGATTTATATATACTCATTGCCCTGATATTTGTCCAATGATTACGGAAAATATGATTAAGGTTAGTGAGAAAATAAAAGATGAAGATTTACTATTTGTTCTTATTTCCTTTGATTCAAAGAGAGATAAGCCATCTGTTTTGAAAGAATATGGGAATTTAAGAAAATTGGACTATAAGTATTGGGTTTTGCTTACAGGCGAAGAAGTAGATAGTTTAATGAAAGAATTTTCTTATGTTGCTATAAAAGAGCCAACTGATAATGATAGTATATATTTTTATAGTCATTCAAATGCTGTATATTTATTAGATAAAAATTTTAGAATAAGAAAACGATATTTAGGAACAGATATTCAAGCTGATGAAGTTATGAAAGATATAAAATCATTAAGATGATTTTTTGGCTTGGTATTTTATCTATTGTTATAGCTGTATTTTTATCATTTTCAAAGTTGCTTTCAGGATTTATATTATCAATTTTGTCAGCTATTGCTTTTAGATTAGAGAAAAAAAGAGAACTTTTTATATTTTCCACTATAATAGCATTTATAATTCTTGTGAAAATGCTTTCAAATGCCATAATACCAATTATTATTTCCATTTTAATTACACTTATTTACTTGCCAATTGTAGAGCATTTACAAAAATATAAAATTCCAAGATTTATTAGTGCTATTTTTTTTATTTCTTTAACATTCGGCATATTTGTAATTTTAGGTTATTTTTTAATAAATGTTTTAATAGCTGAATTTCAAAAGGTTTTAAATAACATTCAAAATTTTTATAATTACATTCCACAAAATATAAGAGATGAAATTTTAAATCAATTAAAAGGAAATTTAGATAAACTTCCAAATATAATTAATGCCATTAGCTCAACGATCTCAATTCCATTTTATTTAATAATTGGAATTATTCTTTCATTTTACTTGATTTTGGATTATAGAAGCATTTTAAATCTCCTTTCAAAAAAATTTGATATATCTGGACTTGAATATGTTATTTCAATTTTAGGAAGATATATTAGAGCACAAATTTTAACAGCTACAATTGTTGGATTTATGGTTTATATCTTGTGTTTAGTTTTGTCTTTAAAATATGCTCATTTAATTGGATTTATTGCGGGTGTTTTTAATTTAATTCCAAATATAGGATTTTTATTTACAATTATTCTTAGCTTTTTAATTACCTTAGCTTCTTCAAATAATTTAATAAGTGACCTTATAAAGCTAATTATTGTTTTTACTATTGATCAGATTATTGAAACAACAATTTTAACGCCAAGAATTATGGGTCATACATTTAAAATTGAGCCAACCTTTATAATTTTAGGACTTACTATTTTTACCGCATTAATGGGTATTTGGGGTTTTTTAATTGCTGTTCCTTCTGTTGTTATATTAAGAAGTTTTCTTTTTGAAAACAAATGATTTTATTTTTTTATATTCCATATCCTTCCTCACCTTCTTATGAAACAATAAGTGGTTATTATTCAACAGGTCTTTATATTGCTGACCTTGACAAAAATAATATAAAAGATATAATTGTTTCAAATGGCAACGATATGGAAAAGCAAAAAAATTATATTCTTTATAATAATTCTTTTTATATGCCAAATTGGTTTTCTTCTGATAGCCAGTACTTTGGACATTTGAGTGTTGGTGATGTAAATGGAGATGGATTTTTAGATTTAGTAGTTGCAGGTTTTAGTGGTTATTATGAAAATTGGAAAAAACAAGTTAATGTTTTATATCTTAATAATAATGGAATTTTAAATAATTTACCAGATTGGATTTCAGATAGTGTTAGATGCTTCGGAGTTGCTCATGGCGATGTTAATGGAGATGGTCTTTCTGATTTTGCTTTCTTTTGTGGTAATGATTATAATAACTCACCTGAAGAAGTAAAAATTTATTTATCAAATGGCTCTTTATTAGATAATAATCCATTTTGGAAATCAGATAGTATATATTCATTTGGTGGCAAATTTTTTGATGTTGATAATGATGGAGATTTAGATTTATTTGTTGGAGTTTATAATAATAAGTGTAGATTATATAAGAATAATAATGGAATTTTAGAAAGTAATCCTTCTTGGATATCAAATGTTATTTGTAAGGCAAATCAAGTGGCAGTTGGAGATATAAATAATGATGGTTATTTAGATGTTGTTGTTGCTAATATGGGTAATGTTCTTATATTTTACAATAATAATGGAAATTTAAATCCAAATCCCTTTATTATAAATAATGTTGGAAACTATACTTCTGCTGTTGCTCTTGGAGATTTAAATAATGATGGTTATCTTGATTTGGCAGTTGGTGGATGGTGGGATCCATTATTTATTTTTGAAAATATAAATGGTACTTTTAATACGCCTTCTTGGGTTTTTAATATAGGCAATGCTCTTGTTAGTGAATATATTTTCTTTTCGGATTTAGATAATGCTTATTTAATTGATACATTTGAAACATTTATTGTTGCTACAAATAATCATCATGTTTTTACTTTAAAACATAAACCCATTCATAAGATATTAGCAGTTTATATAAATGGAAATTTATTAACGAGTAATTATGTTTATAATGAGGAAGATGGTTGGGTTTCAATAAAAAAACAAATTTTAGCTCCATCAGATAGTATTAAAATTTTTTATAAATATTCTAAATCTCTTGATATGGTAATTACAAATTGGCAAAAGAACAGAGGTAATTTTATATTCTTAAATCAAAATAGCTCAATTAAAGAAGTTAAGTTTAATAGAACAGGAGCAATTTATGATGTTCTTGGAAGAAGAATAAATAAAGTTAAAAAAGGAATAAATTTTATGATTGATGAAAAAGGAAAGAAAAAAATTGTTATAGTTGATTAAGAATATAAGCAATTAAAAAAGCACAAAATTTACTTGTCATATCATCAAAATCAAAAATTGGATTTACCTCAACAATATCAATAGCTATTAATTTTTTCGTTTCTAAAATTAAATCAAAAATTTTTATTACTTCATAACTATTTAGTCCAAATGGTGAATTGGCACTACTTCCGGGACATACTGAAATATCCATAACATCAATATCAAAACTCAAATATATATACTCAACACCTTCTATTTTCTTCTTAATTAATTCTAAAAATTTGTCAAAGTTTTTTTTGAGTTCCATCATCCTTATATATTCAAACCCATAATGCTCTGCTTTTTGAAGCAATTTTTCATTATTATAAAATTCAAGGATTCCTATTTCCAATAATTCATTTGGAGAAATTATTTTTTCATCTAATAATCTACTAAATGAGCATCCACTTGATATGTTATCTATTGACCAATCTCTAATATCAAAGTGCTTATCTATGTTTATTAAAAACAAATTATTATAAACACTTTTTAATGCTTTAAAAGTCGCATAAGTTATTGAATGGTCTCCACCTATGAAAATAAAAAATTTGTGGTCCTTATTTTCATTTATAAAGTTTGTTATGAAATTATGGGCTTTGTAAGTATCGTAATTTTCTAAATTTAATTCAAAAAATTTGATTTTTTCTTTGTTTTTGAAGTTTAATTTTAATAAAAGTTCCTTTATTTTAAATGGAGCAAAACGAGCACCAGGTCTTGAAATAACAGCCTTATCAAATGGAAGTAAAAAAATTCCTATTGTATCAATTTTTTAAGAACCTCCTCTACCTCCTTAGCATGATTTTTTGGATTTACTTTATCAAAGATATAAGCAATTTTACCTTCTGGATTGATTATAAAAGTTTTCCTTTGAGCCATACCAAAAGGACCTTCAACATTAAATGCTTTTATAATTTTACCATCTTTATCAGATATTAGCTCATAAGGAAGTTTGTACTTTTCTTTAAATTTTCTTTGAGTTTCAATATCATCTCTACTTATACCATATATGTTTATATCGTATTTTTTTAAGTTTGAGTAATTGTCTCTTATTGAGCAAACTTCATTCGTGCATCCAGGGGTAAAAGCTTTTGGATAGAAAAAGAGGACAGTCCATTTTCCTTTTATTGTTTCATTTGAGATAGTTTTTCCATCTGTTGCCAAACCTTCAAATTGAGGTGTTAAATCACCAACTGATAAATTCATAATCATAATTAACATAAAGGATTATAATTTTAAAGCCTTTGAAAAGTTTTTAACTTTGTTGTCCAATAAATAATGTTAAGTGGTTGATAATCAATAAGTTATGAAAATTTTAGAAAATTATAGATTTTTGGGGGAATTTAAGGGGGACGAAGCCCCCCAAAGCAAAAAATGGGGTATTTATAAGCCGAAGACTTATTTTTAGGGTAGGTGGGAAAACAAAGAAATAATTTACATTTCAGAATTATTAGACAGAGCAGACAACATATGCTTTGTCCAATAAATAGTGTTAAGTTCTTAATTACCAATAACTTATGAAAATTTCAGGAAATTATAGATTTTATTAGGGGTTTATTGAAGGGGGCGAAGCCCCCTTGCCGAAAAATGGGCATTTTCAAGCCGTGGGCTTATTTTTAGGGCGGGTAGGAAAATAAAGTAATGATAATAATTTCAGAATTACTAGACAAGGCAAGCAACATAAGAAGCATAACTTTAAAATTTAAAGCTTATGGAAGAAAAAATTAAAGCATTTATGAGGAATGTTCCACAAGCAGTATTTATAGCAATTGCTAAAAGTCCAAAGGGATTTGCTGGATTAACAATAAGCTCATTTGAATTAGTTTCACTAAAACCTTCAATTACTTTAATTTCCATAGATAAAACTGCTGAAAGTTTGGAAACATTTATTAAGGCAATTGGATGGACAATTAGCCTTTTAAGTGATGAGCAAGAGGAATTTTCAAAACTATTTTCAAATAAAGAAATTAACCAATCTGAGAGATTTAAAATAGATTATCCAAAAAGCTCATTTTTAAAAATTCCTTATATTGATAGTTGTATTGGTTATTTAGAATGTTTGTATTATAAACATCTTGAAATTGGAGATCATTTTGTATTTCTTGGAAAAGTTGTAAATGTTGAAATTATAAATGAAAAGAAACCTTTGATTTATTACAAAAGAGGTTATCATAAAGTTCTATGAAGTACTATAAAATTGGTGAAGTTTCAAAATTAACTGGTGTTCCACCAGAGACGATAAGATATTGGGAAAAAAAGGGTCTCATAAAACCTGATAGAAAATTTGGTAATAGAAGGTTTTATACCTACAAGACAATTAAAAAAATTATTGAAATTGTTGAAAGTAGAGAAAAAGTAAAAATAAAATCATCAAAAACAATAAAGGAAGAATTGAAAGAAATTTTGAAAATTATAAAAGATATTTAATGATGTTAAGGGGCTTATATGTAATTACAGATGAATTTCTAATTAAAGATGAGGAACTTGAAAAGAAAGTGGAGCTTGCCATTTTAGGTGGTGCGAAAGTTGTCCAATTAAGAGATAAAAATTTTGATTATAATAAAAAATTTGAAAGAGCTAAAAGAATTTTGAAAATTACAAGGAAATATAATGCTTTGTTGATTATAAATGATGATCCAATTTTAGCAAGAGAAGTTAATGCTGATGGTGTTCATCTTGGAAAAGATGAAGATTATTATTTTAGTTTTGCAAGGCAAATGTTAAGAAATAAAATTATTGGTGTTTCTTGTTATGGTGATTTGGAAAGAGCAATTAAATTTCAAAATTTGGGGGCTGATTATGTGGCTTTTGGCTCAGTTTTTCCAACAAAAACAAAGAAATCCGATGTTTTAAAAACTATTGAAATTTTTAAGTGGGCTAAAAGCTTACTCAAAATTCCAATTGTAGCAATTGGTGGTATAAATTATGAAAATGCTAAAATTTTAGTTAAAATGGGTGTTGATATGATAGCAGTTGTATCAGCGGTATTTTCAGGCGATGTTTATTCTAATTCAAAAAAATTAAGTTCAATTTTTGATGTGCCCGGGCGGACTTGAACCGCCAACCTTCTGCTCCGGAGGCAGACGCTCTATCCAATTGAGCTACGGGCACTAAAATATAACCTTTTGAACATTTTGTCCATATTTTAAGATATATACACCTTTTTTAAAACTTTCACAACTATTGAAATTCTTTCTTAAAAGATTTCCGTTTATTGAATAAATATCAAATGGTTTAATTGAGCAAAGCTGATTACCTTTCAAATAATAAAATTTTTCATTATTTTCTGAAATTTTTGTTGTTTGGTAAATTGGAAGAATAATATGTGAGGGATAATTAGAATTGTGATAAATTCTATTATGGGCTATAAGTTTATATGGGTCATCTCTTTTAAAAGGACCTCCATTATTTGGATTAGCTTCAAATCTTGGATAATTTGCTGATGAAATGATGACCATAAGTCTATGACCTGGCAGAAATGCCCAAGCAGTTGTTCCTACTCTAATTAAAACAGAATCTATTTGATTTGGATTTAATAAGACTTCTTGATTAAAACCATATCTATATCTTGCTTTTATAATTCCATCAGTTACTAGAATTTTTCTACCATCAGGAAATACATCAACAATTCTAACTGAGAAATCGGTATCAAGCCTATCAGATGAAATGTACAATTTAGCATAAATTGTTCCAATTACTAAAAGTGTATCTGTTAGAATTGGTGTTTGAAACACAACTACATCACTTCTGTTTATAATAGGACTTTGGTCTTTTGGTCCTGCTTGACTTGGGTCTAATAATTCATTACCTCCAATTGTAGGCGTTGGGTCATAAGGATTATAAACATATTCAGAATAACCATTATTTTCAGTTGGATAAGTTGGACTAATTAGATTTCCATTTCTCAAGTAAAAATTTCTATAATAAATACCTCTTGGTGGAAATGTATCAGCATAAGCCCATTCATTTAAACCAATTATATAAAATTTAACAGGAGGAAAGCTATTTATATAATTACAAGCTGATTGATTTCCTGCTAAATGACAATCATACCAACTTCCAATAGCCATATATAAATCATTATTAAAATCAAGAAAATTTATATAAGCATTTGGAAAAATTAAATCTCCTTGATTTACTTTACCAAATCCAAGATGTGTCCAAGGACCAACTATTAATTTTTGCTTGTTTTTAGCACCAGGCATTCCATAAAATTGTAGTTTATTGAATATATCAATTTGACTTTCAATGAAAATGTCAAACCATCCTCCAAAGTGAATCATTGGTATATTTACATAATTTAATCGCTCTTCTAAATTCAAAATTTTCCACATACTATCATAACTTGGATGATTAGCAATTGAATCTATTAAGTATCCAACATTTAATCCATTTAACCAATTTTCTACAAGTTGCTTTCTAAATTCTCCTCCTTGAAAAGCTGCATAATGATATAAACTATGAGCACCAACGAATGGAACAGCACACTTATAATTTGGATGACCAGTTCCTGCCAATAAGTATTGGGTTATTCCCATTGCAGAAAACCAAGAGCCACAAACACCATCTCTCGCCCAACTTTGACTTATAATCCAATTTATAGCATCATATCCATCTTGTAGTTCTCCCCAGCTATCAGTTAAAAATACAGAAGGTTGTCCTTCACTGCCTTGAAATCCTCTTAAACTTTGAACAACAAGAATATATCTTTTGTAATCCGTTATAAAAGGCTTAAAATAATTAAGCCCAACAGCATTCCTATCATAAGGTGTCCTTACAAGAATAACAAAGTATGGCGGGAAAAAAGGCCAAGGCTTACAAACCTCCGTTGCTAATTTAACGCCATCTCTCATTGGAACCATTACTAAATCGCAAGAATATGAAATTAAAATATTCAAAATCATGGCTTTCTAATTACAATTTTACTTACTTTTGAGTTGAATTTTATAATATATATCCCATCCTTTAAATTTAATATCTGTCCCTTTTTAACATTGAATTTTTTAAGTAATTTTCCATCAATTGTCCAAATTTCAAAATTGCCATCTGAAAGAAATTTCAAAGAATTTCCATTTAAAACAAATCCTAAATTTCCAACATTTTCAGATATATTGACAGGCTTATTCCATTTTATAATAACAATATCAGCATTATTAGTAGTAGAATATGAAATGCCACAAGCATATAGCGTATCATTTATATCCTTAAAATCCATAGCAATATCTAAAAGACCATTATAATCATACTCATAAGTGTAAATTGTATCACCATTTGTTGGCTCAATTTTATAAATAACCAAATTGCCTTTTGTAAAAGAATTTTCAATTACACCGCCAACAAGAATTTTATTATCAATTGTTTTTTTAATTTTTAAAAAGTAATCGTTAGAATTCGGAATTTTATTATATGTTTTTTGCCAAACAACATTTAATGATTGATTTAACTTAACTAAATAAGCATCATTTGAAGTAAATCCATTATTCAAAAATCCAACAGCATAAATATCATTTCCAATTGTAATTAAATCATTTAAAACATCTAAGCTATTATTTGCTCCATTTTTCGTCCATTCACCAATAATTGAGCCATTGTTATTATTTATTATTCCTACATAAAAATCATTATTTTTCCATCCACCTACCACAACATTACCATTTAATAATTTATCAAGAGCATATATTCTTGAATTATCACTATAAGTTATGCTCCAAATTTGACTTCCATCATTTATATTAAATTTTTGAACTTCACCTCTATTTCCATGTCCAACAGCTATAACTGAATTGTTATCTACTGATTTGACTCTTTTGTACATAAAACCACCAGGAACACTTCTGAAAATTCTTTGCCCTGTTGCTCTATTTACTTTTACAATATATCTTCCCGAATTACTAAAAGCACCATCATACCATATTTCCCAATCACTTCCAACTGCATAATAATTATTATCTGGTCCTATTATTAAATCAGAAAATCCATATCTATCTGTTCTAATAGGCCAACCAGAACCACAACTTCCATTATCATCATCTATATATTGCCATATTAAATTACCATTATCACTTCTAAATTTTGCGGTATAACCACAAGGTGTTGTGCTATTTGAAAAAGGATAAACTGTTCCTGCTACTGCTAAATTACTATCCAATGGGTCAATTCTTATAACTTTTATACTATTTCTTCCATAACCACTAAAACTCAAAATTTTTTGCCATTTTATGCTTCCATCTAAACCATTTAATTTTGCTAAAAACATGTTATTACCATAACTACCTCCAACGATTACATCATTTCTGAAAACTTCAATAGTATAACATCTATCTAAGGTATCTAAACTCCCGTCTATTCTAACTATCCAATTTAAAATAAAAATTGACATAGTTTGAAAATTATAAAGGATAAATAGTTGCGTTTATTTCTTTATTTTCCTGCTTACTCCAAAATCAAGCCTTAAGTCCTTTTAAAATTTTAATATCCATTTCAATTTGGGCTATTTTTGTTTTTTGTTCAGTTTTTTTATCTCGTATCATATTTATTACTTGGACAAACCGATCTTTTACTTTTATTATTTCAGAATTCAAAGCGTTTATTATCTCTTCTGACATTCTCTCCGATATTTTATTTATTTCTTTTCCTAATTCTCTTCTTACACTTTGTATGGCATCTCTAATAGCTTCTTTTGTCTTATCCCTTTTAAAACGATCAAGGAGAAATCCTATAACACCTGTTGCTATTATTGTAATTATTATTGTAATAGGATGTGATAAAACTCTACTTATTTTAGTAATCCAGCCAGCAGTGGATACGATTCTTCCTGCTCCAACGACACCTCCTATTAACTCACCTATTCTTCCTGCACTTGCGAATTTTGTAGCATTAAATAAAAATTCATTTAATTTATTTAAAATTTCTAAATTTTCCAATTTTCCTTCTATTTCAAATAATGTTCTTTTAAATATACCTTCAAGACTTTCATACAATTTTGGTTGCTCTCTTTCTATGTAGTTATAAATATCTGTTTCAATTCTTTTGGGGTTTTTTACATAAGTTTCAAAATTAATATAGAGATAATTTTCAAGACCTGCCATAAATTTTTCAAATTCTTCCTCTAATTTTTTTCTTATTTTTATTATTTCTTCTTCTTGTTGAGATTTAAGCTCTTCTTCTGCGTTTTTAAGTTCTTCTAATTGTATAGAGAGATTTTCAATTTCAGATTCAGACAAGAATGATAATAAACTTTTTATTTGCTCCAAATTCATTTCCAATTCTGAAACTAATTCTTCAAATTGCTTTATAAAAATGCTTTGCCTAATTTCATCATATTTATTATTGTATTTGTGTAATATGGATATTAAGCTTGATATTTTGGATTCTTCTACTGATGTTTTACAGGCATATATTGGCTCTTTGTAAATATCTCTTAAAATGGAGATTGTATTTTCTAAAACTCTATTAGCTTCCTCTTCCGAAATTCTATCTACTTTATTTACAACTAAAATATATTCAAAGTTTTGATTGTTTAATTTAATACCTCTTATAAAACTTATAACTTCATCAGATAATGCTCCTTTGGAAGCATCCATTACAACAACAGGAATAACATATTTATTAGCAAGATAGTTTTCAACAATGCTTGTATGCTCAAAGTATTGAGAGGTAATGCCAGGGAGGTCCACAATTTTTAAGTTTTTAATGTTTTTTAAATTTTTATTTTTGAGAAAAAGGAATTCAATTCCGTCTTTATTATATCTTTTCTCTTCTTCACTATAACATATTTCATAAGGTTTTGCTGTTGTTGGTGTTGTATTTACTTCTAATAAATCTTCATCTAAAATTTTATTTATTAGTGAGCTTTTACCCACTGAAAACTCACCTATAAATACAATTGGAATTTTAAAATCCTCATATTCCTTTATGAAATTTTGAACTTTTTCCTGTATTTCCTTTAATTCTTCATATTTAAAAGCAATCTCTTTTAGTTTTTTAATTTTTTCATTCATATTCATACTTTATCACCCCCTTTAAGTCTGATAAATCATCTTTTAACTCTCTGCAATTTGAAAAAAACTTTTCTAAATCTTCTTTTGATTTATTTTTTATATTCAAAAGCCTTTTCATTTGGTCATCAAATTCACTTTCTATTTCTTTTATTATATTACGAACCTGCTCTATAATTTGCTCCTCCACTTCTTGCTTTAATTTATTAAGCTTTTCTTTAATAAGCTTTATAAAATCTTCAGCACTTTCAGATACTTTCTTTAATACATTTTCATCCGTTATCTCCTTATATTTATTCATTAAATAGTGGTATATAGGAACTGCATCCTCGCTAATTTTGATATTCGGTATTTTGACAGATAAGCTTAATGCTTTGTCTAAAATCTCATTTTTTAAGTCATATTCTCTAAGAACATCTGCTAAATCTCTTTTAAGGTTTTCTAAGTTGAAAGTTCTTTTAACATCAACATTTATTTCCCTATTTACATCTTTAATAAGATCCTCTATTATTTTTATAAGCAAATCTCTGTCATAGTATTTATATTCATATTTAACTGGAACTTCTTCGTATCCACCACAATCAAAAGCTCTGGCTATTGCTGAGAAGAATCCACTCTTTTCTATTCTTTCATATCTTGTCTCATAGCCAATTTTTTCTACCTCTTCTTTTATTTTTTGAAGATTTAATCCAAGTCTTACCCTATTGGAAAATTTTTCACAAGTTTTATCTATCTTGTCCGAAAGCTCTTTTAAATACTTCCCATAAGTGTCTTCAAGTTTATTTTTAATTTCTTGCTTATTCTTTTGAAAAATTTGTCTTTCATTTTCTAAATTTTTAATTTCTTCTTTAATATTTTTTCCTTTTTTATTTAAAGTTTCCGTAATGTTTTCTATAAATAAATCTATAAGCTTTTTAATAGATTTTGGTCTTTCTTCAAGGTATTTCCTTACAATTTCTGATTTGGTCGCATTAGCAAATTTCTCATCTTTGTATTTGTCTATTATTGCCTTAATTTGCTCAAAACCTGTTATATAGCTATCTACATCAAAGTTTTTAGTTTTTTGAGATAGTTTATCAATTGCTTTCTTTTCATCATTACTCAAAGGGACATTATTTAATTTTTTATAGAAGGCACTTGAAAAGTATAAAACATTTTCATCAATAATGCCTTGTGTTATAAGTTTTTCATATTCTTGTAGATGTGATTTAAATTCACCTTTTCTCTTTTCCAATTCAATTTCAAATAATTCTTTAAAATCAATGTCTTTATTTTTCATACCAACTAACGCGTCACATAATACCAAGTCAAATTTACTTGCTATTACATAAATTTTAGCACTTCTTCTTCTGTAAATTTCAGCTAAAAGTTCAATATCTGCTTTTTCCAAGAATTGACTTGAACTTGAAAGTAAAAATAAAATATCACATGTATCTATAAATTTTTTGGTTTTTTGACTTCTTGAAACAATGGGGTCATTTAATCCAGGTGTATCTACTATATCTATATATCTTATTGGCTCATAATTTATATTTATTGAAACGGATTTTACTATGTTTATATATTTTCCACTTTCTGATATATAATCTTTAAGCGTTTCTTTTATATCCGATATATCTGAAAATTCCAATTTTTCGGTTTTTTGTTTCATTTTTTGTCTCATTTCTGGCTTTTCTATATCTTTTAATATCTTCTCATATTCTCTTTTATATTTAGGGTCTTCTGCTTCTCTTTTTATATCTTCTATATCATCTTCTTGGAAAAATTCTACTTCTACATAATTTTTTTGATTATAAGAAATATATGTAAGACAGGCAGTTATAGGCAAAACAGCTTTTGGAAGTATATCTTTACCTCCAAATAACAAGCAATTTAAAAATGTGCTTTTTCCTGCTTTAATCTGACCTACTATTCCTATTCTTAACTTTCTTGCCTCATCAAGTTTCTCTTCATAGTTTTTCACAAAGCTTAAAATATCTTCTTCCAATTTTTGAAAATCCCTTTGGAAGTTTTCAGAAATAAGTTCCTTATGCTTATCTCTTATAGAGTAAAGCCTCTTAGTTAGCTCTGTTTTATTAACTACCATATTGAACCTCCTTAATAGCTAAAATTTTAAAGCACTATTTATAGCCGAGTTCTCTTGCTTTTTGATAAAACTTTTCAGCCTCTTTATGTCGTCCAAGTTCCTCTAAAACCACAGCTTTGTTATTCCAATATGTTGGATTATTTGGATTTAATTCAATAGCCTTATCAAAGGATTTAATTGCTTCTTCATGGCGTGTAAGAAGATATAAAGCAATACCTTTCATATTCCAATACCATGGCTTATTTGGATTTAATTCAATAGCCCTATCATAACATTCAATTGCTTCTTCATAGCGTTTAAGTTCTTTTAAAGCATTACCTTTATTATACCAATATGCTGGATCATTTGGATTTAATTCAATAGCCTTATCATAGCATTCAATTGCTTCTTCATAGCGTTTAAGCTCACTTAAAGCATAACCTTTATTATTCCAATATATTGGATTATTTGGATTTAATTCAATAGCCCTATCATAGCATTCAATAGCTTCTTCATAGCGTTTAAGCTCATCTAAAGCAATACCTTTCTCATTCCAATATATTGGCTCATTTGGATTTAATTCAATAGCCCTATCATAGCATTCAATTGCCTCTTCATAGCGTTTAAGTTCTTTTAAAGCATAACCTTTATTATTCCAATATATTGGATTATTTGGATTTAATTTAATAGCCCTATCATAACATTCAATTGCCTCTTCATAGCGTTTAAGCTCATCTAAAGCAAAACCTTTATTATTCCAATATATTGGTTCATTTGGCTCTAATTCAATAGCCTTATCAAAGCATTTAAGTGCCTCTTGGGGTTTTTCATTTCTTAATTCCTCATCACCCTTATTATTCCAATACTCAGGATTCATTTCAATAAGTTTATAATTTTGTTTTTTACTTTCTGCAACATTCTTTATAAATTCTTGTATTATATGTACAAGTTCAAATTCAACTTCTGCTTTATAATCTTCATCATTTGAAAAATAACACACATTTTTATCATTAATTTCTATTTCTCTTAGCTTTAAATCTTTCTTCACCTTATCTAAAATTTCTCTCCTTTCCTCCCATGCTTTATCAATTTTATTGGCAATAACGAGTATATCTACTTTTTGATTTTTAGCATATTCTAAAATTTCTAAATCTTCATCACTAAGAGAGCCTTTTTCCGCACTAAATAAAAAAATTATACCATCTGAGATATTTATTATAAATTTGCTTATTTCATAATCTTCATCACCACCACTATATCCTGGTGTGTCAATTAAGGTAATGTTTTCATAAGGAAAGCCTTGGTAGTTTATTACAATGAAGTCTATATATTTTCTGTAATTTTCATTATTGCCTAAATTATGTTTTAATTCTTTGATTATTTCTAAATACTTTATATTCAACTCCAAAACTTTCAGAATTTTATGTTTATCCTTAATTTTAGCTATGATTATTTTGTTATCTCCTTTTGATATAAAAGTAGGTATTGAAGTTGTTTTTGAAGTATCAGTAGGAAGTATATCATTTTTACAAAGTGTATTTATAAAAGAGGATTTTCCAGCGGAGTAAGAGCCTATAACGGAAATAATTGGATTTTTGGCACAGAATTTAGCATAAGGATAAATCTCTTTTTTATTTTTGGGTAAAGTATTAGGAATTTCAAAAAATTTCGTATTTTCAAAAACTTCTATTATTTCTTTTAAATTCATTTTATCCCTCCTTTTTTCTCATAGCTAAAATTTTAAGGCATAGGTTTTTAATAATCCAATCCAAAGTAAATGTTAAACCTTGGATTACTATCAGTATATTTTAGATTTGTTCTCCAAGCCCAATTGAAATATACATTTCCAAAGCCAAGAAATACAGATATACTAAAACCAAACGAAGATTTAGGCATAGCTAAACTATCATTTTCAAA
>Ga0080007_1069740_pt1 | contig 14905 bp, 12 predicted proteins | sample OctOCTMetagenome_FD_69210 | JGI IMG/M metagenome (GOLD analysis project Ga0080007, IMG submission 69210) | Hot spring and microbial mat streamer communities from Octopus Spring Streamers, Yellowstone National Park, USA - OCT_B (SPADES... | ecosystem: Environmental > Aquatic > Thermal springs >...
CTATTACTTCAAAGAAGCTGCAATCAAGTTTTAAATCATTTTCTTTTCTTATCTTTGTTCGTGTGATAACCGTCACATCATGACCCATTTTAGACCAATACTTTGCCCAACCATATTGACGAAGAGAACCTGATGCATTTTGAGGGGGAAAATGATGTGTTGCAATTAAAATCTTCAGTCTCTCGTTTCTCATAACTAAAACTCTTTAAGGCACTATTTTTATCTTACTTAATCTTTCATACTTTTTATATTTTTCAGATTGGTTATATTCTTCTGGCAGTTTATATTCCTCAAAGAACTTTTCATACCAAATTGATAGAATAAGTTTTCTAACCTTTTTGCTGAATGATTTTGGATACCCGTTGAAATTTAGGTTTTCTGAAATTTTGCAATTATTGATTTTACTATAAAACCAACTTTTCAGTTTTCCTTCAAACCATTTCTTTTCAGGAATTGGCCATCCCATTTTGTCCTTCCTCCAAACTATTTCGTCTGGTAGCTTTCCCGAAAAAGCAAGACGGGCTAAATATTTTGTCCATCCGTTGTGTATTTTATAACAAGCTGGAACTGATGCTAAAAACTCTACAAGTCTATAATCCATAAATGGTAGCCTTGATTCTATACCAAATGCCATAGAAGTGTGGTCATCATAGTGGAGAAGGGTTACTAAATTACTCATCACATCATCTGTTAATTTTTTATTCAGATTCGGTTCAAAATCCTTACCAAAGATTTCCTCAAAATTAGCTTTTAATGAATTTTCTCCAAAAATTGAAATCACACTGTTTAACATCTTTATTGTGGATTTAAGTATTTTTTCTCCAAAAACTATTTTATAAAGTCCGAGCAAAAAGCCTATCAGAACTATAAGATAAACTCTTCGACTTGGTATTTTCATAATAAAAGCTAATGCTTCTTTTATCAGCTCTAAAAAAGATAAGGATGAGAGATAATAAATTATATAAAAATTGTACCCAGCTAATTGTTCATCTGCTCCTTGTCCGTTGAGAGTTACCTTTACATCAGTAGTTGATATGAGTTTATAAGTATGCCAACTTGACATCAGTGAATTTTGTGGTGGGTTTTCAAGGTGCCATATCATTTTTTCTATTTCCTGCGGAATATCTTCCTCTTTCGGTTCTATTTGATTTGACTTAATTGAAAATCTTTCTGCGAGTAAATCTATAAAATAACTTTCATCACAGTGTTGTGTTCCTTTGCTCTTATAAACACTTGAAAAAGTTTCTTGAAGTTCTTCCTTTCCTTGCTCTTTTAAGAGCTTATTTATAATATAAACTACTGAACTACTATCAAGCCCACCGGATAGAGCTGAACCTACTTTCACATCTGCCCTAAGCCTTATTCTGACCGCATCTTCTAATAGTTCATAATACTTTTTGGCATACTCTTCTGCTTTTTTTTCATCAAATTTTTCACGGCTAAGATTCGGTTTGATTTCCCAATATTTAGTAAGTTTGAAGTTTCTAAATAAATCTTCTGTTGAACCCTCAAAATAATGTGAGAAATCAAATCTATAAATACCCTCAAAAGCAGTTTCTTTTACATACTCTCTGCAACCATACTTCAAATAGCTATCTAAAAACTTTAAGTTTGGTTTAACTTGTATTCTTACCTTTGGATGAGCTAATATAGCCTTTATTTCAGAGGCAAATATGAAAATATCATCATCTTTGTAATAGTAAAGGGGTTTTTTGCCAAATCTATCCCGTGAGATGAAAAATTTTTTTCTCTGTTTATCATAGATTACAAAAGCCCACATGCCGTTGAATCTTTCGAGACACTCCACGCCCCAAAAATCATAACTTGCCATTATCACCTCTGTATCTGTGCGACTTTTAAAGCTATATCAATTTATTCCAACAATACCACACATTTTGGTTGTCCATCCTCCTCACCTATTATTTTAGTAATTTCTAAAGATTTGGCTTAATATAGTTCTCGACGACATACCTTGCGAAAGGAAAGCAGGCAGTAAAAGCAGGTGAGACAGCATTTAGGATATGAACACTATATTGATCTCCTTCAACTACAAAGTCCTGTACCAAATTCAAACTTTTTTTATCAATAAGCTGTGCTCTTATACCGGGGGTTGTCCATCTAAATAACCTGAATGAAGGTATATAATTTACGAGCATTTTAGCTTGTTTGAGCAAATATATTTTACTATACTTTTTTATCTCTTCTAGTGCAAGTTTTCTAAAATTAGCTTTTTTGATAAACATCAGGAAATTCCACTTGATAGTCTCTGATAACTCTTTAAAATTAAATCTTTCAAATTTGTTATAATTTTCTCGCCAAAGTGCAGGAACAGCTGTTGGTCCAACTTTTATTTTACCGTCCGCTTGTACAGTAAAATGAACTCCAAGGAAAGGGAAAAGAAGATTAGGAACTGGATATATATTTCTCTTTATAAATTGATCCTCTCCTGTATATTCCAAATAGAGTCCTTTGAATGGGACTAATTCATAATCTTTTGAGAAACCGAAGTCTTTGGCAATTTTGTCTGCATATAAACCTGCACAGTTTATGATTTTTTCTGCTTTAAAAACTTTTCCACCTGCTGATACTACACCAACCTCATCCCCCAATTTCTTCTCATACGGAGTATTAAGAAAAATTTTTACTTCTTTCTCTTTTAGTTCGTCTGCCAGAGAGTTTAAAACTTCTAATGGATTAACCGTAATAGTGTCAGGACTAAAAAGTGCGTATTTATAAGTTTTGGCATTAGGCTCTAAATCTTTGAGTTCCTTTTCTGTTATCAGGAAAAGTTGTACTCCGTTTAAATCTCCTCTCTTTTTGAGTTCAAAAAGGATTTTAAGCTCATCTTCATTTTTCGCAACAACAACCTTTCCGCACTTATTGAGCTTTAATCCTTTGCGTTCACAAAATTCTTTAAGCTCTTGATTTCCCTGTTTTGTAAGCTTTGCTTTCAGCGAATCTGGTGTATAATAAAAACCTGCGTGTAAAACTCCGCTGTTTCTCCCACTACCATGAGCTCCAAGATAATTTTCCTTTTCTATAATGCATATTTCTTTATCTTGATAGAAGTCTCTTAAAACCTTGGCTACTGCTAATCCAACAATTCCAGCACCAATTATTAAGAAATCTGTCTTTATTGTTTTTAATTTTGTTCCTTCCAACATATATAGCACCTTTCTAATTTATCCCTCTGAAATATTTTAATATTTAGCTACTAATACCCTTTATTAGTTTTATTTTCTCTAAATTCTTTCTTTCTATCAGTAGAGAACTAATAACGATAATAATTAAGAATATATATATAAGTTTGATAATGGCTGAAATTAAATTTATTTGATTTAAAATTTTCAAAATCCCGTAAGCAGATACCAGCGTTAGAATAAATGAGAATAGTAATTTCTTCGTCTTATAGGGTATATGATAATATCTATGACCGAAAATTGTAAACAGTAAAAACGCAAGAATTGCACTGATTAAAGTAGCATAAGCTGCACCAATTACTCCCGCTATTGGTATCAAAGTGTAATTTAGTACAGTATTTAAAATAGCAGAAATTACTGTAATCAAAACAACTAACTTAGTTTTTTTTGCTATCCAAATACCCGGAGCAAAAATATACATATTTGAAAAAAAATTAGCCATAACTAAAATGCCTATTAAGCTGTATGACCTATAAAACGCTTCTGTTGTAAATAGAAAGACAATTTCTTTTGAGAATAAAATACTAATAGATATCACAAATAAGGCTAAAATGGCAAACAAATTGAAAATATCAGAGATATGTTTCGGAGTATTTTGTTCTTTATAATGTTTGAAAACCAAAGGCATCAAAGAGTTTTGGAATCCTATCATAATAATTCCGGCAACAGATGCAAAACGATATGCAACACCATATATACCGAGATCCTCAAGCCCCAGTAAATCTTTTATCGCAACCCTATCTATATAAGTAGCTATAAATACAGCAATTCCCGAGAATACTAAAGGGAAAGAGAACGATATCATTTCATAAAGCTTATTGATACTGAATTTTGGTCTATAACTACCTTTTGCTAAATAAATTGAAATGAAAGAACTAATTACATTACCTAAAATCTGACCAATAAAGATGCTTTCAACTTTTAAACCAAAAACAAGCAAAATAATAGATACCAAGGCTAAAACCAAGGCATTTATTAAACTTGCTATAAAATTATCTTTTGGTTGAATCTGCCATTTGAGCTGATTTTGTGTGAAATAGAAAATTCCGTTGGTAGCTACTGAAAATATTGCTAAAATAAAAATTACTTTGTAATCTATGCTATCCAATAAGAGTACGGTAAAATATTCGCTAAATGAAATAGAGATAATTAAGTATAATATATACACTGAAACTGTGAACCAAAAAGCCGTAGAAGTATATAAAGATTTTTCCTGCTCATTTTTACCTTCTGGATAATACCTTGCAACAGCCTGAGTTATCTCTAATGTAATTATTATGTTTATGATTGATCCAATAACAGCAAATAAATCTATTATTCCAACATCTTTAGGGGATAAATATCTTGTGTATATAGGTAATAATAAAATCAATAATCCCCTAGTTATGATTGCACCCAAAGTATAAATAGTTGCATTTTTTAATAATGACCTTATCATTCCATGTTTATGGTATAATACCATTTTCCTTTAGAACCTTGTTGATGTACTCTTCGGCCGCTTCAAAAGTGTAATGTTTATAAGCAAATTCATAACCATTATCTGCGTAGTATCTTATCTTTTCTGGATTATCAAGGAGATATTTCAAATTATCATAAACTTCCCAATATCTGGTAATAAGCCATGCATCTTTACTATCTTGCGGTAGACCTTTTTCTATATTTGGGTCAGCTGACATCAAAACAGCACAATGATTCGCCATAGCCTCAATACCAAATAATCCAGGCACAAAACTATAGAATTGATTCAACACGATATGAGCAGATTTCAGATGTTCTAATACTACCTCATTGGGAACATTCTTAAGCTCAATATAATCAAAATCGTAGCCTTCAAGTTTAAGTTTTTTTATAGCTGCCCTAACAAGTGGAGTTCCTTTGAAAAGAGGATCTGACGGCGCATGTAAAATCTTAATTTTAGATTTGGAGAGGTCTTTAAATTTACTGTCATTTCTACAAAATTTGGCTTTATCGTACATATACGGGAAATGGTACTGCTTACTTTTCAAATAGGAAATTTGGTCATATTGTGCATTGAATATCAAATCAGCATACTTATCTGCGATCTCTGCTAATCTCTTTTTCTCATTGTCATATTCGTCAGTTAAATAATATGGTAACCTATAACCTACATATTCTACAAAGTAATCTATTTCCATTTCTTTGGTAAACTTCATAGATAATTTTGGTGATCTTATATCATTACCACAAAACATACATACTATTTTTTTGTTTTTGGATTTTAAGAATTTGAACTCATACTCCCTATCTAACAAAAAACCGGTTTCCCAAATGTAAAAAAAGTGAGTTGCTTTGTTCGCCAAATACCCAAGCAAAATTGGACCATAAAAAATTCTATAGATGTATTTTAACATCACATTCCTAACATTTATAGAAAAATCATAATTATGATTATAAAATGGATTTCTATCAAGGCATACCGTTAAGGACGGCTTAATTATTTTGCTTAGAAAATAAATATTGCTTGCTATTTCAGATACTCCGATTACCCAAAGGATTTTTTTTTTGCTTTTTGTCGAGAAGATTGATATTAGTTTAAAAAAATAAAACGATATCAGGAATAGAGGTATTTGGAAATAGTATATAAACCTTTCAATTTTCTTTTTTATTTTAAACAAAAGAATCATTTACTTTCAAATAAATTGTTATTTTTTAACTTGCTACTGAACAATTTTATTTTGCTTCATTGCTCTTGTTCAAATTTTTTTCTCCTCGCATTTTCTCATACTCGCTTACTATATTTGGAGGTTCATCATAAAAGCAAACACCTTCTGTAATTTTCTCATTAGAATCATATTGAGTTACCAAAAGTAATCCATCAAGACAATTTATAACAAAATCTCCATTATAAAACACCTCAACAACTTGTCCATATCTACTTTCTGGGTATTTAATGATCCTATCAAAAATTTTTGCTTCCCAAATATAAACTTTTTCTCCGTTTTCCAAAAAAGTAAAAGCACCCGGATATGGCTTTGTTAAAGCTCTTATGAAGTTGTAAATTTTATCCACATCCCATTCCTGCCATTTTATTAATCCATCATCTGGGGTTCTTTTTGGATAGTAAGTTGGCTCACCAACCTGTTTTATTAATTTGGCTTCACCTTTTAATAACTTTGGTATAGACCTCAATAACATTCTTTTAGTTACGATAGAAAGCTTATAATACAATGTTTTGATTGTGTCAAATTCATTAATATCAAACTGTTCATAATCAATTATATCCCCATCGTCAATTCCCGGCGTCAAAAGGGTTAGATGCATTATAAATCTTTTCCTCCCTTCTATAAGACACCAGTTTAGCGGTGATCTACCTCTACCCTTCGGTAAAAAATTAGAGCTTCCGTGTCCGCCAATAGCACCAATACTCAAAGTATTCAGAATGTCTTCTGGGATTAATCTTTGCCACCCACCCAAAATCATTAAATCAAACCTGTTAGTTGCAAAAAAGTCTTTATCCTTTTTACTACTTAAAGAATATGTTTCAGGATAATATATCGGAATATTGTACATATCAGCTAATTGTGAAAAATCAAAATACCCAGAGACTTTATATTTAATGGCTTGTTCAGGTGATAAGGTAACTAAACAATGTATTTTAATACCGTTTTCTATCAAACCTTTCAGTATACCGTATCCAACTTCATGACAAGCAAGCATACATATTTTCTTATCTGACATTTTCCCTCCCCCGTTCTTGTAATAATTTATCATATAACATAGCTATCTTCTTTGCCCTCCCATCAATACATCGCTGTATTCTCTGCCTTGGTCTCATAACTTCCTTTTGCCACCATTCAGGATGAGTTAAAACCTGTATTCTTTTATGTCCTTCGTTCAAAAAATCTTCAAGTCTTTTGTATCGCCAGTAACCATTGCTGTCGCTGCAATAAGCGACATTTTCTTTAAAAAACTTGGCGTATGTATTTATCATACCAGCATATTTGAAGTCTTCATATTTCTTAAAAACTTCCTCCGTAGGATTATGGAAAGAAAATACTTTAATTTGAGTTTGAAATAAAGTCTCTAAAATATTTTTCTCAAAATACAAATATTTTTCTAAATCTTCTTTTGTTTTAATTTCATATGCTAATATATCAAAATGCAATCCTATCTGATGTCCAAGAGATAATATTTTACCTATTAGCTCTCTTATTTCCCGTTCAAAAACATTATAAAATATTGAGCCTAAAAGGAAAAAATAAGTAGCTTTAATGTTTAGTTCTTTTTCAATAAGTGCCAAAGCATAGGCTCTATGAACAGAGCAGTCCACATCATGACGCCAAAGTGCAAAACTTTCGTATTTTTCAATCTCATCATAGAAAATAGTAGGTAATTTCAGTTTTTGTAAAATTCTCCTGTAATTTTCTTCCGTAAAATCTGATTCAAAGTACTCCATTATTCTAACCTCCTCCTTATACTTTTTATTTTTTCAGCTGGTTTGCCGATAAATCCATCATACTCAATTTCTTTTATTTTTAATTTACCATTTCCTGTTATTACTATAATACTGCCATCTTTTTCTACACTTGCAACTTGTCCTGGGACAGCCAAATAAATTTCTTCATCTTCAAATAGTTCTGCATCCCAGATAATAAGTTTTTTACCTTCATAATAACAAAAAGCACCGCTATAAGGTTTATTATGCGCATTTATTAACCTAAGAATCTCTATGTTAGACTTTTTCCAATCTATCCTTCCATCCTCCGGTAGCCTTGGGTAGCATCTGATTGAATCCTTTGGGTTTCTTGAAGGTTTTTCCAAAAAATAACTTGGATTCTTCTCCAACTTTTTGATAGCACTTAAAAACATATATGGAACCATTTCTCTCATCCACTCTATGACCCTTGTAATTTTTGTGTTTATATCTATCTCTAAGTACTCTCTCTCAATTATATCTCCGGTATCCAATTCTCCACCGACCATTCTATATACACATAAACCTATTCTATTTTCACCATTTAAGATAGCCCATGCTTGGCAAGCATTTCCTCTATAGCGAGGTAGATCACCTCCATGAGCACCCAAAATCCCTAAAGGGAATATATCAATTACCTGTTGAGATATTATTGTAGGAAAGTTCATACTAACTCCTATATCACACTTACATTCTTTTATTTGTTCAATGCACGGCTCGAGTCTATTTATATAAATAAATTTTGCTCCTATCCTTTTAGCTAATTCCTCAAAGTCTTTTGCTGTTTTAGTATATTCTGGTGCTTCTTTCGCGGTAATTATGAGCGGTATATCATAACCATTTTTTAAGAGAAGCTCTGCTGTATTGTACAGGATCTCTGTTCTCCCTATTATTGCTACTCTCATATCCCCATACCTATCAAATCTAACAAAAAAGTATGTGTACCATATCCGCTATATCTATATTTTGATAATTCATATTTGTTATTGAAATTAGCTTTAATTTGCTTATACCTATCCAAATTTTCTGTATTCAAAAAAATGTGCATAGGATGGAAATCAAAAACCTTGATTCCTTTATACTCCAAAAACTTTTTTACATTCCAATCCCATCTATAAAGACAATGGAAATCATCCTCCCAAAAATGTGGAACTTTTATTAACTTATTTGTTATATTATACGGTCTGACCTCAATCCCAGAGGAAAAAGGAATAAAGGTGTTACAATCATATATTAATCCAAATTCTTCAAAACTATCCAGTATTTTTGAACTTTGCGCCAGAGAATGACTTCTCACACTCACGGCTTCCGGAACGATGTCCTTATAATATTTTATAACTTCTTTAATGTTTTTGCCATATCTAAAATCACCTTCGAGCAGGAAGTTAAAATTCGGATGAATGCCAAGCTCTATTTTTGGATTTGCTCTCATTCTCTCAAGTAAAGGTGTGTTGTGCGTTACAAAGAAGGTAGCTTTAATGTCATATTTTTCTATTATGTCCAAAGTATATGACAGCACTTCATCGCTACACCAATCAAGATCAAAGGTTAGAAAGATTTTATCTTGCCATGTTGAAGGATTTGATATATCTATATTCTTTATGTTTTCAAATTTCATTTTATGTTTTCAAATTTCATTGAATATCTTTCCAGACAGATTCATTTCCATAACATAATCTTTAAATTGAGTTATTTTGCTTCCATCATCAATAATACCTAATTCTAAAAACTTATCTTTCGCAGCCACCAAAATTTTATTGTTTATACATACTATCTCTCCTGGCAGGTAATCGTAATTAACCATGTCAACGATTTTACTACTTATAACTTTAATTTTTTTCCCGTTAATTATTGTAAATGCGCACGGGTAAGGTAAAGTTTGAGCTCTTATAAAATCATATATTTTTTTAGCTTCCTGATTCCAATTGATTAAACCATCCTCTGGGGTTCTTTGCGGATAAACTTCTATTTTGCTTTTATCTTGTGGAGTAAATCTTACATTTTCAATATCATCTAACACTTCGGCTAAAATTTGCTTTGAAGCTTCCGTTGCTTTTGCATATACCTCTTTGATAGTATCCTCATCATCAATGCTAAACGACTTCTGAGCAATAATATCACCATCATCTATTCCATCATCTAAACGAAATAGTGTCACTCCTGTTTCTTTTTCACCGTTTATAATAGCCCAGACTAATGGGGCTCCGCCTGCATATTTTGGAAGAAGAGAAGCATGTATTCCCCATGCACCATACCTTGCCAAATTCCTAATTGATTTCGGAACCATATAATACCAACCAAGCACAAGAATTAAATCAAGATTGAGATTTTTTATTATATCTTCATAATTTTTCAATTTTTTACCTTCCATACCAGAGTCTACCTCATAATGGGGTACTCCATATTCTTCAGCTACCTCCTTTAAGTTTGCATAGTTCACATTTTTAACTTTAACTCTCTTTTTATTATATGTTATAGTGAATTCTTCTGGTATAGAGAATATAGCCTTTGGTATAAAGTTATTTTTAATAAGGAAAAGTAACAATTCTCTGCTAAAATTTGTAGCACCAAAGAAAGCATATGATATATTACCTCTTTTTAAACCTACCCGCATAACAAGCCTCCTCAATTTTTAACAATAGACTACTAAATATTGTCTTGAATAATTTAGCTTTATCTATCATAAATCCTACACCATTCTTCAAAACATAGTAAGCTCCAGATAAATAGCCTTCTATTTTTTTCTCCGCTCAAATGCTCGCTTATAATTCTTTGAACTGTGTTCTTATCCATATATTTATAAATATAAGCATTACTGTTGAAAAACTTATTTTTTATAAGCTCTATACTTTCTCCCTTGAACCAACTCGCATCCGGACCGCTAAATCCCTGTTTGACCGCTTTATGTACGCTCTCGGGTACATATTTACTTAATGTTTTCCTTATAATCATTTTACCATCGTTTGTTCTCTGTTTTTTTGCTATTTCATTTTCATCTAATTTCATAACTTCACTTAAATTATTTAATTTGAACTTAACCGGAACTTTTTGAGCAAAATCAACTAAATCATTATCAAGAAATGGAACTCTAACCTCAAGGCTATGCGCCATAGAAAGCTTATCTTCTACAACTAAAAGTCCATGTAAAAATGTCTTTGCTTCAAAATATAGAGAAAGATTTATGTATTCTTCAGGTGAAATATTGTTCGCTTTGTAAAAAAACTTTTTAGCAATATTACTACCTTTTAATACCTCCTTAAAAATATCCCTTGTCCACACATGCTGGACTTCACTTATAATCGGAGCAAATAAATTTTTGATTTCTCTATTTGGAATGAGCCTTTGCCAGAAGGTATAGTATTTATCAACATAATCATCAAAATCTTTACTATTTATAGCACTATAATACCTCCAGGGATATCCGGCAAAAAGTTCATCACCCCCTGCTCCACTTAACACTACTTTCACAAACTTACTTGCCAATTTTGCTGCATAATAGTTTGGATAGCTCTGCCCAATTCTCGGCTCTTCCAGATGATAAACCAACGATGGAAGACACCTTTCCATATCCCCACTTTTTAATACCATCTCGTAATGCTCGGTTTTAAATAGATAAGACATATATTCGGCTTTTGGTCGCTCATCAAAAGCAAGCTCAATACCACTCGCACTTGTTAAATCAAATCCCACCGTGAAGGTCTTTAATATTGTATTTGACTTTTGAAAATGCCTTGAAGCAATAGCAACAATAGCACCTGTATCTATACCTCCACTTAAATAGCTCCCTATTTCCACATCTGCGACAAGCTGCCGCTCAACCGCTTGATTGAATAATCTATCAAGCTCTTCAATATATTCTCTTTCGTCTTTGATTTTCTCTGGTTCGCTGAAATCAAAATCCCAATACTGAAATTTCTTTATTTCTTTTGATAGGAGATCTATTACTAAATAGTGTCCGGGTTCAAGGATTTTTATATCCTTATGGAGTGTTTTATTAGTAAATATGTTTTGAAATGTAAAGTATTCTAATAATGCTTCTTTGTCTAACTCTGGCGTATATTCTTTATACTCTAAAATTGCTTTGATTTCGCTCGCAAAAATAAAAGTTTGGGTATAAGGTGTAATTGTATAGTAAACTGGCTTTATTCCATATCTATCACGACATAAGTAAAACTTTTTCTGGAAATTATCATATAACGCAAATGCAAACATCCCATTAAACCTCTTTATACAATCTATACCCCACTGGATATAAGCGTAAATGATAACTTCGGTATCCGTATTACTTATAAATTTGTGTCCGAGCTTTTCGAGTTCTCGCCTTATCTCCCTAAAATTGTATATTTCTCCGTTGTAAACTACCCATATATTTTTTGATAGGTCGCTCATAGGTTGATGACCAGCGGAACTTAAATCAAGAATAGCCAACCTTCTATGTCCCATAAAAAGGTCATAGTCATGTCGCCGAAGCTCTCTTTGAATTGAATTTGACTGTATTGTGGGTAGTGTATCGTTTATGTGTTTGAATTTCTCATCAGTTAAGTTCAGATAAAAAGAAACTTTTTTGTTATGCCTCGCTCCTGTATGAAAGAAAAGATATCCAGCATCATCTGGACCTCTATGAGCTAATTTATCTGTCATAGGTTTTGCATAATCAACATTAATAGATGGACTACCAAGCGATATTGCTCCTACTATGCCACACATATTAACTCAATGCCTCCTTTATACTCGTAATTATATAATCAAATTCTTCATCTGTCATTCCTACATATAAAGGAAGAGCTATGGATAATCTATCAGCAGCGTAGCTCATCAAAAAATCCTCATCTTTAAGATTGTATTTATTTTTATAATAGCTTAATGTATGAACAGCGTGAGTTCCTTGCCTTGTAGCAATTCCTCTTTCTGCAAGTTTTGCCATAAATATATTTCGTTTTGCACTAATTCTATCTATTTTTTCTTTTGTAAGATTTGATATATCTTCTCCATCTGTAAAGATACATACATAGGATTGATATCCGTGTTTGTAGTTTTCAGGAGTATACGGAGCGATTAGTTGAGGAATCTCTTTCAGGGCTTCGTCGTATTTTTTGGCTACTTCTCTTCTTTTTTTCATAATATATTCTTTTTTTCGCATCTGACAAATCCCAATAGCAGCCTGCAAATCTGTCATACGATAGTTGTATCCCCTCAAAGGAAAATCTGGAAGAAGTACCCCTGAATTTAATTTATGTCTACGGAAATCTGATACGGATGCACCATGGTTTCTTAATTGATAGACTTTTTCGGCTATATATTCATTATCTGTTACCAGCATTCCACCCTCACCTGTGGTTATTGATTTTCTTGGATGGAAGGAAAAGCATCCACAATCCCCAAAAGTTCCGGAATGTTTGTTTCCTATCCATGCATCAAAGCCACAAGCACTATCTTCTATAACCTTTAAGTTATATTTTTTAGCCAATTTTGTAATATAAGGTAAATTTGCACAGAGACCAAATAAGTTTACAGGCATAATAGCTTTTATTGAGCTATCTTTACTGATTAACTCCTCAATTTTGGTTTCATCAATATTAAAGGTTCTCAAATTAATATCACAAAAAACTACTTCTGCACCGGTATATTCTACGGCGTTTGCGCTCGCTACATAAGTAAAAGATGGGACGATCACTTTATCGCCCCTCCCTATGCCCATAGCCTCCAACCCAAGATGCAAAGCAGTAGTACAGCTACTTGTAGCTATCGCAAACTTTGCTCCGACAAACTCTGCAAATAATCTTTCAAATTCCTCCACTTTCGGACCTTGCACTATCCAACCGCTCTCAATCGTTTCATTTACAGCTAATTTTTCTTCTTCATCAAAGAATGGTTTTGTAATGGGAATCTTCATATATTTATCTCCTTCCTTATGAATTTCTGAGTCTTTTTTCTTTCCTCCCTCCAAGCAATCAACTTTTTTAATCCTTCTTCAAGCGAATATTTATATTTAAATCCAAGTTCTTTCTCTGCTTTTTCTGGGGAACCAACTCGACTTTTAACAAATTGCCTTGCATCATCTGGGCTATACGGAACAAATTTAATTTCAAGACTTGAATTTGTAAGCTTTAATATAAGTTCGCAAAGCTCTCTTACGGTTGTTTGAACTCCCGTTGCTACATTGTAGTATCCGAATTTTACATCTGATTTTGCAGCTAAAACATTACATCTTGCTACATCTTCAACATAAATAAAGTCGTAGGCTTGGCTTCCATCCCCATAAACAGTCAGAGGTTCTCCTTTATCTATTTTATTTAGAAGGATAGGAATAATTCCGGTGTAAGCTGCATCTTCATTTTGACGCGGACCATATACATTCATATATCGCAGTCCTATTACTTCAAGACCGTATCTTTCATGAAAGGCAGTGCACATTGCTTCACCCGCTATTTTCGTTGCACCATAGAAATTTTTGTTGTTGAAAGGATGATCCTCTCTCATAGGAACCTCCACAGCGTCGCCATATACTGATGCAGAAGAACTGAAAATAAGCTTTTTTACTTTATGTTTTACACAAGCTTCAAGAACATTAAAAGTGCCAGCGATATTTACCTCAAAAGCGGTTCTGGGGAAATCCTTACAGTGAAGCAACCACATCGCAGCTAAGTGGAAGACATAATCAATTCCCTCCATAGCTTTGTCCAGAATATCAGTATCTCTTATATCTCCTCCATAGGGGAAGACTGAACATCTCGGGTCTTTCAGGCTCTCCTCAATATTTTCCCATTTTCCTCGAGAAAAATTGTCATAGATAATCACTTCTTTTACGGGTTCTTTGAGCAATTCCTCCACAACAAAACTACCGATAAAACCAGCACCACCTATTACTAATACTCTTGCATTTTCTAATTTATTCTTCATGGCTCTACCCTTTAAGTTATCGGAATTTTTCAATATTAAGAAATTTTATTCTTTTTAAAATTAAATTTATAAATTTCAAAAATTTTAAAGGAGGCGAAATAAACATGGATAAAGATGCGGTTAAAGAAGTCTTTCTCCCTAATAGAGAAGACTGCTTTAAATTCCTTAGAAAAAAGCGCTGGGATGAAAAGGGCGGGGTTAGGTGCTTATATTGTCTCTCTCGAAATATCCATCATAACGGATATACCCCAAAAGGTGCAAGAAAATATAAGTGCTGCGAATGTGGAAAATATTTTAACGACCTTACTGGAACTATCTTTGAAAACCGTCATTTCTCTATTGAGGAGATGTTCTACATTATAAAGGAAAC
>Ga0080007_1075784_pt1 | contig 14843 bp, 13 predicted proteins | sample OctOCTMetagenome_FD_69210 | JGI IMG/M metagenome (GOLD analysis project Ga0080007, IMG submission 69210) | Hot spring and microbial mat streamer communities from Octopus Spring Streamers, Yellowstone National Park, USA - OCT_B (SPADES... | ecosystem: Environmental > Aquatic > Thermal springs >...
CGGAGGATCAAATCGGAGAGTTTCGACATCGTCAGGGGAGTCTTCGAGCACATGCCTTTCAGATCTGGTACGTTCGACCTGGTCTTGACCGGTTTCTCGATAAGGGATGCCATCGATTTCAGAGCCGCGCTCTCCGAGATCAGGAGGGTGATCAGGCAGGGCGGGAGATACGTGGTCTGCGACATCGCGAAGCCCGATAGATATCCTTTCAGGTTCGTCATCTCGGCGTACTGGTTCCTTATCGCTCCCATCCTCGGCTTCCTTGCAGCAGGTCGGAGGGGACTGAGGGTCTGGGACATCTACAGGACGTACAGGAGGTGGCCCGTGAAACGGAAGCTCATCGGGATGCTGCTCGAATTCTTCGCGGTCGAGCGGAGCGAGGTGGCGATGCTGAGCGGTGCGTTGATCGCATCGTTCAGGAGGTGACTTTCGTTCTTTGAACCGAAGGCAGAGGTGAACTTTAGGTTCATGAAGACCGAGCAAACAGGGAGGTGAGGGGTAGAGGATCAGGGCATCGTTAGGACGAGAGTCGGCTTGAAGAGAATGAGGGGTTCTAAAGATTGCATCGCATTGGTTGACACGGGAGCCGCCATGACTGTCATTGATAGGAGTTTGGCGGAGGAGGTCGGTGTGACGTGTACCGGTAGGAGGAGGTCTCTGGTCAGCGCAATAGGGCATAAGCTGGAGGGCGAGGTTGCAATAGTTAGGGAGCTGGTAGTAGAGGATGAGGTGTTGTATTACGAGAAGGTGATGGTGGTTGAACTGAGCGGTGATGTGAGGAAAGTTTTGAGGGAAATAGGTGTAGACGATTTCGTAATAATCGGGCTCACGACGGTCAAGTTGGCGGGTCTGATGCCCGATACCGTCACCGGACGATTGAAGAAGGTGGAGACGTTCTTGTTTTAGCCCTGGTGAAGTGAGGTCGCCCTGTATCGGCCCCGCATGTCTTTGAGAGGCAACTGTTGCCTCAACGCATCTATTACGTGGAATTTTTGAGGTCAGCGGGGATTTGCCGTCTGCAAGACCTGGAATGCGCCTTACAGGGTTCATCGCCTTCGCCGTCAGAATCGGTAGTCTCCTCACTGGGCTCGCTTTCTCCATCATCGTTGCTAGAAGGCTTTCAGAAGAGGACTTCGGTGCTTGGGCATATGTTGGGCGGCTTGTCTCCTACTTCGCCGCTACGGCCTCTTTCATAAACTTCTGGGCTGCTAGGGATGCGGGCCGCGGAGGAAAGCCGTTGAAGACGGCACTGTTCGGGTCGGCCTTAATGGTGACAGTCTCCATGATTGTATACTTCGGAATTGTCGGTTTTTCAGCTGGAGCAATAGGCAGGGAATCTTGGGTTGTGTTGCTTGGGATAATGCAGCTTCCAGTTCTCCACTTGGTTAATACTGTTGAGGGTGTATCGTCTGGTTATAAGCCGGTAGTGGCTGCATACGGGTTTGCTGTATTTGAGGTAACCAAGGTCCTCTTAGCCTTCACGACAGTCTATATTTTGGGACTTGGGCTTGTAGGTGTTTTCGTCTCGCTCACTTTAGCCCAACTCATCCAACTTTCCCTCATCATTTATTTGCAGAGGGAGTTGCTAGAGAAGGTAAATCTACAAGATTTGATCAGATGGTTAAAGGGTTTCCCGATCCCGCTTATAGGTTACGTCAACGGCTTAGTGTCCGGACTTGATATATTTCTTGGGGGTGCACTCTATGGTTCGGCACTTCCGCTCGCCTACTGGCAGGCAGCTTTAACAGTTGCGTTGGTGATAAACTTTTACGTCAACTTAACGGTTGGACTCTATCCCGTACTTTTGTCGGGCGGAGGAGCCCGAGAGGTGGAAAAGATTTTCGATTTTGCGATGATGTTTGGGATTCCCATGCTGTTCGGTACTATATTTCTAGGAGAAGATATCTTACGCTTGCTAAGACCGGTTTATGCTGAAGCAGTCCAAACTTTGTATATTCTTGCATTAAGCTACTGGATAGGAGGTCTTACCTCTATTTTCGGAAGTATAGTTAGTGGAAAAGAAGATGTTGACAGACGTGTTGATGTAACATTTAGAGATTACCTTAGGTCGTGGATTTTCCGATATAATATTATTGGTCATCTCCTAGGCATAGCATATGTGGCGGCTTTCTCAATAGTAACCTATGCTGCTCGGGCAAGCGGCTTGAAGCCCGCGGACATGTCCCTTGTGTGGTCTTATATCAGCCTAGGATTCAGCACAGCGAGTTTGGTGATAAGCTATTTCTTTTCGAGAAGAAAGCTCGTCTTCAGAATTCCATGGAAAAGTATTATCCGATACTTATTGGCGACTGCGTTGATGCTTGGCTCAATGTATCCTCTATATTTATATATTCCCATGAGCAACACAGCGGTCGTGCAGATTGCGCGAGTTGCGTCTATGCTTGCGATAGGAATAGCAACATACTTCGGATCGGTCATCATATTAGATAAGGAAAGGCGGGAGATGTTAAAGATATTAATCACGCGATTTGCAGGATGAGCAACCTGATCATGTTACCAAGTAATACACTACTTGAGTTTTTGCCTAACTCGCTTCTGAACATCAATCCCTGCTCAGATATGGTCTAATTGTCAATTTTTCTGGGGGAGGGGTGTCTAAAAGGTGGATCAGCAGTAAACCCATTGCTCCAAAAAGGCGTGTCCAATTGGTGCTTCGCTTCTCTTTTTTATGCTTTGTAGCTGGGGTGTGAGAATTTATAATATTGGACTCCTGATGATTGGCTTGGATTACGTCTCTGACTTTGACTCTTTAAGGGAATTTACGAGGTTGGTTTGAGGCGGTTAAGAGAATATCCCAAGTACATTCTAGGTGTTAGGGGTCAGAACCGCGTGCCTACAAAGACAAGAACACCCATACGATAAATATGATGGCGGCTCAAAGTGCTGTTGGTTTGCGGAGTATATCGAACAAAGGGTTGACTTTTGACTGGTTAAATTTTCTCTGTTTGACCATTAGGTTTAACAATAAGTTTCTACGCGTACATTCACATCAGAATATCACTATCAATGATTACATGGGTACTGACAAGTTTTACTTAAGCCTTTTAGGGTCTCTGGCCGTGATGCACATCATCGATGCTTTACTGGACTTTTTCGCCGATCTCTTGCGACGCACAACGTCATCAGGGCAGGAGGAGGGGGTAATAATACCAACCTGACAGTACCGATTACATGGGAATTCTCCAAAGACCCATGTACATGATATTTAAAAACAAGTTAAAGCAGTATTAGGATGGTGCTTACAGAATGAGAATTCTTCACTATAGCCGTTATTTTCCTTTCCGGGTAGCTTACGAACTTGCGATTCGCCAGTTGAGATTAGGTCATGAGGTTACAATCGCATGTTGGCCCGGTATTTCAAAGATTAGAAAAGGAAGTTATTTATTCGATGGAATAAAGGTAAATTGCTTCGGAATTGACATATATACAAATCCCATTAAATTCTCTTTGGTACCTTTCAAATTGATAAGAATGTTTAATGATGTTATCTCTTTATCAAATATGTTTAAGTCGTTCGATGTCGTCCACATACATGGGCCGACTTTTTACATATATCCGCAACTTTATGCTAAGTTAGGTTTTTGTGAGTGGGGAATAAGTAAACGCCTCGTACATGTTTCGGCCGTTTGGACTTTCCATGGACATACTACACTACTCAATAAATATTGGAAAGCCATAATAAATGAAATGAAATATGCAGACATCCCAACTTCCGTCAATCAATTAATTGCTGACAGGCTTAGAATTTTATACATTCCAAATGGGGTTGATACAAATAAGTTTAAACCACGGTATCCCAAACCGAAAAGATCTGATTTTGGTTTGCCGGACGATAAGCTCGTATTACTTTATGTAGGGCGATGGGTGCCTCGTAAAGGACATGACATTTTAGTTAGGTGTCTCTCTAATCTAGATCGAATCACCTTAATGAAACTTTTTGTACTATTTGTAGGGCCGATCGATTCAGGTTATTTAGATTACTATAAAAATGTGTTGATTAACTTGAAGCAATTAGGTGTTAATTTTCGCGCTACTTATGTGACTAACGAACAGCTACCAATTATATACAACTTGGCAGATATCTTTTGTCTAACCTCAAGAGACGAAGGAAATCCTTTAGTTTTGCTAGAAGCCTTGTCATCAGGACTTCCTGTAATTGTTTTAAAAAGTAATTACCCAATACATTTTAAAAACATGATAGTAGCAGAAACGTATAGCGAATTTTCCAAAAAATTGTACAACCTTATTCATGATGAAGATTTACGTAAGAAACTAGGCATTTTAGCTAGAGAAGAGGCTCTAAACTATGATTGGTCAGTGATAACCGAGGGATATCTAAGCTTGTATCACTCAGCTATGTACAATCATACTATCAATGTTTGAATTATTGGATGTAAGATCTAACAGTCAGTCTAATTGCCTGTTCGCTATTTAACTTTGGTTTCCACCCTAGTTTTTTGATTTTGTTTATGTCTAGTTGCATGTTTTTTACATCTCCTAACCAACCTCTTCCACCTACGCCACCTGTGAATACAAATTTTACATCTTTTAGTCCCATCTCCTCCACCACTATGTTTGCTATAGTTTTCACGTCTATTTGATCCTCCGACCCTATGTTATATATTTCAACTTGCTGACTTGATTTTGCGATTCCTAGTAACATGGCTTCTATACAGTCGCTTACATAAAGGTAAGACTTTTTTTGGGTTCCGTCACCAAGTATCTCGAGTTCAGTTCGATTCTTTTTCAATTTCTGTACGAAGTCGTAGACTACACCATGTTTATTTCTTGGTCCCACAACATTCGCAATCCTATATATAACTGCCTTTAACCCATAAGTATATGCATAAGCAGTTATTAAAGCCTCGCCTGCTAGCTTTGAAGCTCCATATATTGATATGGGTTTGAGGGGAGCGTAATCTTCCGGTGTAGGGATCTTTGCGGCTTCACCATATACGGTAGATGTCGACGTAAAGACCAATGTAGGACGACTACCAGCTCTCCTTATCAGCTCTAAAAGATTGTATGTTGAGACGATGTTTTGCTTGAAATGGGCGTCTGGATTCTCGGAACCCACTCTGACTTCAGGATTTGCGGCCAGGTGAAAGACGAGACTATAGCTTTCAATTTCCAGCTTAGCCAGATCACTCGGATTTAACAAATCGCCCTTAATGAACTTAAAATTAGGGTTGCCCCACCAGTGTGCGATGTTTTCGACAGAGCCGCTTGAAAGGTTATCGAACACAACAACTTCCTTATCCTGCGCCATTAATGCATCTACTAAATGACTTCCTATAAAACCTGCACCCCCCGTTACTAAAATTTTCTCCATAGATGTTCACCAGACATATGCGAGTTGCAGTCATATTTAAAGTTCGTTATATTTTTGCTCATATAAAGATACATTTTAGGGATTTAGAGTGTGCGAGATTAAAACAGTCACCGCGATTAATATTTATATTTTTATCGTACATCGCTCGAAAAGCAATATCTAAACACTGTAATGCAGTGGAGACGATCCCGCGCTTCATTTGCAGAGAGCCTGGGTCTAAGAGACGCGTTGGACTAACACATTGCCACGTACGGCTAAGGCATATATATTACGCCCCCATAAACATAAATGTGATAATCGACTATGTTGGAGCGGGCACGAGTCCTTTAGCGTACGCAGAGTATAAATCACTAATAGAGTTTGGAGAAACCATAAGACTCATACCGCTGGTTCATTTGCCGTTTGGAAAAAAGAGCCGTATAACTCAAACTTACGATCATCAAAAATTATTAAAAGACTTTAAACATTTTATAATACCAAATATTGAGACGTTAGAGAGTAGTCCTAATATATGGGAATTTTATAAGCATGTCTTCGACGGATCATTTATTAGGTTAATGAACTATCCTAGAAACCCAGTCACTAGGTTACGAATGTTAGTAACTGCCGAGAAATTGAACGAGTTATACAAATTATATGGATTTCCTAACGTGTTACATGTTGGGATGTTCGGTGAGACAGCATTGTTGACCATGATTATTTCTAGGAAAATTAAAGTTCCCTATACCATTATGCTGCATTCATCAGACTTTATGATGAAAGGAAAAAGGCGTGCTAGATACCTAAAGAAGGTCTGTCAGGAAGCAGCGGCTGTAATCACCATTTCCAACTTCAATAAAGGATATCTGACTGCATTAGGTGTTGACCACGAAAAACTCCATGTTGTAAAGGCTGGCATTGATGTAGAAAGGTTTAAGCGGAAGTCCAACTATAAGGCAGATAATATTATTCTTTACGTAGGAAGACTTGTCAGATTTAAAGGATTAGAATATTTGCTTCACGCGGCAAAAATACTTGATCAATATAATATAAAATTTAAGGTTATGCTGGTCGGAGAAGGACCTTTGGAAAATGAGTTAAAAGACCTAGCCGCTAGGCTTAATGTTCAGCATTTAATAGAATTTAAGGGATTCATATCTGACGATGAGCTCCCTTCTATTTATGAAAACTCACAAATCTTTGTCCATCCATCAGTTGAGCTATCAGACGGAAGGAGAGATGGCATACCAGTGTCCCTGATGGAGGCGATGTCCATGGAGCTACCGGTAGTGAGCACGTACTGCTCAGGCATTCCAGAACTGGTTGAGGATGGTTGGAACGGCATTTTAGTTAGACAAAGAGACCCGTTGCAACTAGCTGAAGCCATAAGATACCTGCTAGAAAACCCCTCTGTAGCAAGAGAATATGGCAAAAGAGGACGAGAAAAAATAGTGAGAGAACACGACATAAAAAAGAATACTAAAAAACTCCTTGATATATTCAAAGAGGTTAGTTCTAAGTGAAAATTCGAATCATAACCTTATATACAGGTCCTCCAAAAAAATAAGATGGGTTGATGACTTTCATTACCACATTCAAACCTTTTAAGCCTCCGTTTGATACAATACAATTGAATGCTTTAAAGAGTTGGCTTAGGTTCTGCCCACCATGCGAAGTCGTAGTTGTCGGCGCAGAAGAGGGGGTTGAAGAAGCTATCGGCCATATGCCTAATGTCACACTCGTACCAGTTGTAAAGCGGTCAGCACATGGTGCTCCTCTATTAGATGACTTTATCAAAAAAGGCGAATCGGTGGCAAGACATGAATTAATATGTCTTGTTAATGGTGATATAATAATTGCAGATGATATCTTAAGAGTGGTTAAAGCGGTTAAAAAAAGGTTCGGCAACAAATTTCTCCTAACTACCCGACGTTACGACACAATAATAACAGACCTAATAAATGATAATTTGCATGAAAAAATCAAATCAATACGTGATCAAATAATAACTACATATTCAGGGAGAAAACCTAAGGGGACTGACCTTTTTGTATTTGGAAAAAGACTCTTTGATGATATCCCACCTTTCGCCGTAGGGCGCCTTGTGTGGTCACGCTGGTTAATTTATAAGGGGTTGTCTCTGGGCATACCGGTAATCGATGCAACCGAAGTACTTACCGTAATACACCAACAGCATAGTTATGTTCATATCACCGAATCTTCGGTACAGAATGCTTTCTTGAAGGGTAAGACAGGTTATGACGCAGTTGTGCTAAGTCGAGACTATAATCACAATCTCTTAATAGGAGGACCAGCTGCCTACTTCTCAGAAGATGACTGTGACTACATTCTAACAAGGCACGGGTTAAGTAGACGAACAGATATCCAATTTTTAGTAAGATGGCTATTTAAGATGCCTTTACTTAATCCCCGTACCAATAGGCATGCCTTACTGGTTACTAAAGTTTTATTTCCATCTAACACTATAAGACGTTCTATTAAAAAAAGTTTGTTTAAAATGCGTATTCTTTATTGATAAGCCTCCTTTTTTACAAACATTTATATCAAAGCAACTTAAACATTTCCGCGGGGCTAGGAATGTTAACCGCAGAAGTTTCAGTTGTGGGGTTAGGAAAGTTAGGGATGTGTATCGCCGCAGTTTTGGCCGACAGAGGCTTCAGGGTAGTAGGAGTTGATATCGACAAAGCTAAAGTAGAGGCTGTTAATAGCGGAAGATCGCTAATCCCCGAACCTGGTTTAGAAGATTTGATTAGAAAAAACTCTAAAAACCTTAAAGCAACAACAGACCACTACGATGCGGTAAAGCAAACTCAGACGACTTTCATAATAGTGCCTACGCCAAGCAGACCTGATGGTTCATTTTCTTTAAAATTTGTGCTCGACGCTCTTGAAAAGGTGGGTAAAGCAATAGCCGATAAAGATAGTTATCACTTGGTCGTGATTAACAGCACTGTAAGTCCAGGTTCTATGGAGAATAGGATCAAACCGTTTCTCGAAGAAGTTACAGGGAAAAAATGCGGAACGGATTTCGGACTCTGTTATAATCCTGAGTTTATCGCACTTGGTGATGTTATCCACGGTCTTCTCGAGCCGGACTTCGTTTTGATCGGGGAAAGCGATCCACAGGCCGGTTCTATTCTAGCAGACATGTATAAACATATCTGCAACAACAACCCACCGATTGAGAGGACTTCTTTTATCAATGCAGAAATAGCCAAGATAGCCATCAACTCATACGTCACAATGAAGATTACGTTTGCAAACCTGTTGGCCGAGATCTGCGAAAACACTGTAGGGGCCGATGTGGACGAGGTTACTAGGATTATTGGTAGAGATTCACGTATAGGCTCAAAATATTTGAAAGGAGGATTGGGTTATGGGGGCCCCTGTTTTCCTAGAGACAATATCGCCTTCGCCCGCTTCGCCGAGTCCGTAGGTGTTAAAGCTGAACTCCCTATAACCGTTCATCGGACAAATTTATCACAGGTCAGAAGGGTTATCAAAATAATAGAGCAACTTAACCTGAACACCAATACGAAAATAGGGATTCTAGGCCTTTCCTATAAGCCAGACACTCCAATAGTGGAAGAATCCCAGTCAATAATATTAGCAAAGGAATTAAGTAGTCTCGGCTATGTTGTGCATGTGTATGACCCATTAGCCCTAGAGGAAGCTAGAAAAGTTCTGGGTGATACAGTAATATATGATAAAACTTTAGAGAGCTGCATAAAAGACGTTGACGTGGTAGTGATTGCTACACCCTGGAAACTGTTCAAAACCATTGATATGAAGGGTAAGATAATCATTGACTGTTGGAGATTGTTAAGAGATCGTGAAGATTTAAAAAAGGGTAATCGATATATACCATTAGGCGCATACCCATTAAAAAATACTTGAATCAATTTTACTCATGACGGGCAAGAGAGGGAATTTTATACTTTTCACGCAACTCCTTATGCCACTCTACCGTTCTGACCAGCCCATCGTAAAGATCGACTTTGGGCTCCCATCCAAGTAGTTGTTTTGCCCTTGTTATGTCAAGTGCCCTACTGAAAGGTCCCTCAGGCTTGGACCTGTCGAAAACGATCTGATTAGGTTTATGACCCGTAATTTCCAGAATCATTTTCGCAACATTTTTAATCTTGTATCTTTTATTCCATCCAAGATTGATTGGAGTTGCGTCCGTTATCTTCTCAGCTGCCAAGATCGTGCCATTAACTATGTCGTCCACATATGTGAAGCCACGCTCCTGCTCCCCGGATCCCCATACGACGTATGGGTCCTCTTTGTCTAGCGCTCTCTCTATTAGTGCTGCTATGGCGTGGGTGGTGTCAAACTGGCCTGGGCCGTAAACGGTCAGATATCTGCATATAGACGATTTGAAACCTTTCTCCTCATGTAAGACTTTAAGCTGAAGTTCACCCATTAACTTCGCGAAACCATATAGGTTATCGCTGCTTCTCCAACCCTCACCAGTAGAAAGTATGTCGTCTTCCTTAAGCAGATATCCCGGTTTGTTTAATGATGGCGGGTATACGCACGCGGAGGATGAGTAATGCAATCTATCGACGCCCGCCTCGTATGAAGCCATTATAACATTATGGTCTACTGCGAGAATTTCTGAAGTTTCGGTCTGGAATTTGTCGACGAACTCTCTACCACCAAACAGCGCACTGAGATGAAAGACGACGTCGTATTGTCTGACCAGGTTTTGGAAGGCATATCTTTCAGTCCGCAAATCCATTATAACAAGATCCGGCTCACCGTATCCATGTTTGTTGTATATTTCTCTAAGCCTTTGTAGCTTCGCTTGCCAGACCCACGATTTATTTGGATGTAGCAACTTGTCAACGACGGTAACCTGTGCACCTAAACTAAGCAACTTATCCGTCAGAGCACCTCCGATAAAGCCTGCCCCTCCGGTAACGATAACATGCTTTCGTTTCCAGTTCATAGTCTCAGTAAAATGACATAATTAATAAATCTTTGCTACTTTAATGCAATTTCGTCAAAATAAGTTTATGAGATACTTTTTATGAACTAACCCTTTAATAATTGCAATATGAATCACCTCCGTACTGATACAACCTTTTACCAGAAAACCATCCCTCATATTTAGATATCCCTCATATTTAGATATTACTTTTCGATGGAAGAAATGCTTTGATTATTTGTCGACCTTATTAGGCAACGGCAAAAACAGAGTCCACTTCATGTAGTAAAGTTAGTTTAAGAATGCTGATCCACATTTCATCCTTTAACGATCCATTTGTCGGCTTGTAAGTAGATGATAACTCATTGAAGTTGGTTCTGGATAGAGGGGTTATTCTGAAGCCATGTTTTGCCAATGCAGAGATTATCTCACGACTCTTTTGGCTTTCGTATTTGTAGTAAAGCTCTATGAGCATGTTATATACGTTTTAGACAAATCTAATGTGGGATCTGTCAAAATTTCGTATTCTGCTCCTTGGATATCCATTTTAACTAAATCCACGCGCTCAAAATTAAAAATTTTATCAGCGTATCAAGTCTAATAGTTATAACACGAATGCGTTTGGTTTTGTCCAAAGAAAAATTGTCTGTATGTGGTTCTGACCAAGTTATTCTGCTTGTTGCCTATGTTCCGTTACGATACTTATTTCCAATTTCCAATATAAAAATCGACCTCTATTTCATCCTTTATCCAAATAGCCTTATTCAAAAGTTGGACGTTAAGATTATTCCCAAATTTGCTCTCATGAACACGATAGTTATTAGGAAACGGTTCTATCGTTATGATTTTAAAATTTGCCTCCTTTCGTAACATTTTATAAGCTTGAGATATATAACGACCTTTATAAGCACCGATATCAATAAACGTTAACCCCCTTTCAAAATCTTCTTAACGATTTTATTAACGTGTGGTTCCCAGCCATAAATCCCACCAAATTTAACACCACAATATGCCTTTATATAGTGTAGCCTGGTTGTATATAAAATCCATGACGAACGTTCCACACCAATAAGAATTTGTAAAAGAACTTTTAAGAAAACGTAACCTAAATACCAGCGCCCCATCCAGGTTCAAGCAGCGATTTCCTTACTCATCAGATGAGTAAAACTTCCCGTTATTTAAATTTAGGTTTATCAATAGCTCTACATCAGATTGCATGTTGACTACAATCCTAATAACAGGAGGGAACGGGGTATTGGGCAGACATCTTGTTGACGAACTTTCTAAAGCAGGATATAAGGTAATAGCAACAAGATTAGAGAGTGAACAACAAAAAAACGATCAGGTTAATTTTGTTCTCGATGTTACAGATCGAGCATCATTCTACAACTTACCAAAAGATGTCGACATAGTAATTCATATGGCAGCGGTTTCGCGTGTCGCAATAGCTGAATCAAATCCATCTCTTTGTTTAAATGTAAATGTAGGAGGAACGATTAACTTAGTTGAGTGGTGCTTTTCCCTCAATAAGTTACCTTTTCTAGTTTTCATTTCGAGTAGAGAAGTGTATGGTGAGTCATTATATACTCCTGTTGATGAGAACCATCCTACTAACCCCAAATCAGTTTACGGTATAAGTAAGCTGATGGCCGAGATGATCTTAAATAACAGAAAATTATACGGCTTGCGTTATGTTATAATAAGACTTACAAACGTGTATGGCTCAACACACGACTATCATACAAGAGCCATACCCTCTTTTGTGATTAATGCCTTAAAAGGAAAGACTTTAACTATATATGGAGGTGATCAGATCCTTGATTTTCTTCATTTAAATGATTTCCTAGAGGGGATTATACGACTTATAGGGATCTGTGAAAATGATATAGATCGTATTAATGGAGCTAAAATCAATATATGTAGCGGTAAAGGACACTCTTTAATTGAAATCGCAAAACTAATAATTACGAAAACAAAAAGCAGCTCCTCTATTAATATTGAAAAAGCCAGACCTTATGAGGTTAGAAGATTTATCGGTGATTACAGGAAAGCACAATTATTAATAGGTTTCACTCCGAGGATAGAGTTAAGTGATGGTCTCGAAGACTGCATAAAGAAAATGGAAGACTTAATATAGGACTTGTGAATGACGAGAATTGATGAGAATTGCATTCCTGATTCCTAGTCTGACTATCGGTGGGGCTGAAAAAGCTGTTTCACTATTGACCACCGAACTCTCTCATCAACATGACATTTATATCATATTGCTACAACATAAAATTAAACTTCCTTATAAAGGTCATGTGTACCTTATAGGTCACGAAGACAACTTTCAAGGTCGATTATGCAGCTATGTTTCTTATTTCAAACTGTTGAGATCGATAAATCCCGATGTTGTTATCAGTTTACTGACAAAAGCTCATACAATGAATGCATTAATTCCAGCAAAAGTTAAAAGAAGATTAATATGGGTGCAGAATTTCCCTATCCAGCACCATTTCCGAAACAAAATAATTTCACTTCAAAATTTACTTAAATGGTTAACCGTTTATAGAGGAGTTGATAGAATTCTTGCCACATCAAAGTTATTGGCCCACAAATTAATGATGCTTTATAGAGTTGACCGCAAAAAGATTAGTGTCCTATACAACCCAGTAAATATTACTGAAATAGAAACTCTTAAAAAATATCCATTGAATGATGCGGAGAGGGATCTTTTTGGTAGCCCTACTTTTATAAACGTGGGGCGTTTTACTTGGCAAAAAGGACAGTGGCATCTAATAAGATCCTTTAAGGAAGCATCAAAAGAGTTAAAGGACGCTAAATTAATAATAGTTGGAGAGGGGAAATTGAAATTCTTTTTACACTCGTTAATTAAGAAGCTGAATTTAAATAATAGGGTGACCTTATTCGGTCCTACTTCAAATCCTTACAAACTTATGGGCAGGTCGGATGTGTTCGTTTTTCCTTCAATTAAAGAAGGATTGCCTATTTCACTTATTGAGGCGCTTGCATGTGGACTTACGGTCATGTCTTCTGATTGCCCGAGTGGTCCTAGGGAAATATTGGCTCCCGACACTCCTTATTATGACAAACCACTTAAAGAGCCAGAATTCGCAAAATATGGTATCTTAATGCCTGCCCCGGATGGGATGCTACGAGACCATACCCAAGGTCTAACTTGGTGCGAGAAAAAATGGGCCGAATGGATGATTATAGTCGGCACAGACAAGAATACAAGAAAACGCTATGCTAGCATAGCTCCCATTAGGGCATTCGATTTTGACGTTAAAAAGATTGGTAGGACGCTACTTGATATTATATCCGAATAGCTTTACCGGCTTCTTTGTGCTGGTATTTATTGAAAAACTTAAATAAGGTTACTAACCATATAATTCTAATTCCAATTTAATGTTTGCACCAATACATCATGTAGACCCTTTTTCCCATATCCCATATTTTGAAGTTGCCTTCAAGCCTATCCTTAAGAAAATCCAGTTCCTCATTAAGTTGGTGAATATCACGTACATGGAATTCCACTGCTATTTTATTAACACCAAACTTTGGAAGTTGTGATAGTTGTTCAAGGACATAATGTTCGCAGCCTTCGCAGTCAAGTTTGACAAGTGTTGGACGATGCTCTTTCACCAAGTCAATTAATTGTACAACCGGAACGTTCAATTTATTTATGCTGGTAATACTTGTGTCTATATTGAAAAGACCATATCCTACACTCCCTTCAAGGTTAGGATCATAGGGCAGTTGAACAGCTAGGGAAGCATTGATGCAAATAACAGGTAGACCAGCCACATTCCTCTCAAGATACTTGAAGTGCAAAGGTACAGGTTCCACCGCTATCACGCTTCTAGCACCTCTATACAGCCACATCAGGGGCGTGTCGCCCAGATATGCCCCAATATCCAGAACAACATCGTCCACAACTTCAAAAGGATAATGCTGCTTGAGATAGAAAGACGGCGGGGTTGCAATAAGGTTTCCCACCTTTAATGGTACTCTGAAGTCTCTTCCAAAGTAGTTTGGAATTACCATAGAATCGTCTTCGAATCTGACGATTGGGAGCGTGTCTCCGTAAAGCCTCCAGACATACTCCATCCTCACAAACCTTCTCAAGAGGGTTTTCGCATCGCAAGAAATAACCCCGCCACCCCTAGACCTGAACACACCACTCCTACCCAAAAACGCGCTGACAACGAGCTCCGGCCAGTTAACGAAATGCTTCCTGGCGACACCAACAGCATTAAGGTAAGCATCCAACTTCGAAAACATGCCACTGCTAACACATAGAAACTTATTGTTAAACCTAATGGCCACATATTTCTATCTATATCACAAGACGGTTGCATTGTTCTTTTATTCATTTATATGGTAAGCAGTGTAGAAAACTTTTAATTAGCTGTTACGTAGCTAGCATCTTGGATGTTGAGGATTGCGACAGCAGTACCTACCTGGCCTTTTTACAATCATCGATACCGTAAGCTCTTATTTGAGCTATCTAAAAGGTTTTGTCTCCAAATCTTTGCCGGTTCAACTCTCCCA
>Ga0080007_1059756_pt1 | contig 14826 bp, 15 predicted proteins | sample OctOCTMetagenome_FD_69210 | JGI IMG/M metagenome (GOLD analysis project Ga0080007, IMG submission 69210) | Hot spring and microbial mat streamer communities from Octopus Spring Streamers, Yellowstone National Park, USA - OCT_B (SPADES... | ecosystem: Environmental > Aquatic > Thermal springs >...
GACAGGCTACCAAGGATGCGGGTAAGATCGCAGGGCTTGAGGTTCTCAGAATACTCAACGAACCCACCGCCGCAGCCCTTGCCTACGGGCTTGACAAGAAAAGCGATGTAAAAATACTGGTTTATGACTTTGGTGGTGGCACCTTTGATGTGTCTATCCTTGAGGGTGGAGAAGGTGTTATAGAGGTAAAGGCAACCGCAGGAGATACCCATTTGGGCGGTGCTAACATAGACGAGAGAATAATGGAATGGCTCATAGAGGAGTTCAAAAAGGAAACGGGTATAGACCTAAGAAAGGATAAAACCGCCCTGCAAAGGCTAAAAGACGCCTCCGAGCAAGCCAAAAAGGAGCTATCCTTTAAGCTTGAGACGGAGATCAATCTACCCTTTATTACAATAGACCCATCCACCAATCAACCCTTGCACCTACAGAAGAAGCTAACCCGGGCAAGGCTTGAGGAGATGATCAAGGACCTGGTGGATAGGACGATGGAGATCGTAAAGAAGGCTTTGGAGGATGCCAAGCTCAGACCACAAGACATAGATGATGTGGTGCTGGTGGGCGGTTCTACTCGTATTCCCCTGGTCCAGCAAAGAATAAGAGAATTCTTTGGAAAGGAACCCCACAAGGGTGTGCACCCTGACGAAGTGGTTGCGGTAGGTGCTGCCATACAGGCGGGCATACTCTCCGGTCAGGTAAAGGAAATACTCCTTGTGGACGTAACACCCCTCTCCTTGGGAGTGGAAACCTACGGTGGAGTTATGACCGTTTTGATCCCAAGAAACACGCCCATCCCATACAAAAAGTGCGAGATATTCACCACCGCTGCAGACTATCAAACGGAGGTGGAAATCCATGTCCTGCAAGGTGAAAGACCTTTGGCAAAGGACAACAAGTCTTTGGGTAAGTTCTACCTGACGGGCATACCACCGGCACCAAGGGGAGTACCAAAGATAGAGGTTTGCTTTGACATAGACGTGGATGGCATACTGCACGTAACCGCCAGAGACCTTGGAACTGGTAAAGAGCAATCTATAAGAATTCAACCCTCTTCTGGACTCACCCAAGAGGACATAGAAAGAATTATCAGAGAAGCCCAAATGCACGAGGAGGAAGACAGAAGAAAGAAGGAACTCATTGACGCCAAAAACCAACTGGACATGCACCTTTACAACTTGGAAAAGGTCCTCAGGGAAAACAGGGACAAACTACCTTCAGACCTTGTTTCAGAAGCGGAAAGGGTTATCCAAGAGGGCAAAAAGGTCTTTGCGGAGTCCCAGGACATTGATGAGGTAAGGAGAACCACAGAGAGGGTGCTTGATACAGCTGGAAAGGTGGGTGGATACATATACCAGTCTGCGGGAAAGAAGGGAGGCGGTGATGGTGGTGATGTGATAGAGGGTAAGACCATATAAAACAGCTTATATTCATTCCTTATACCTCGGGTGAGAAATTCAAAGAAGCTGGAAAAACCTTTTGACAAAGAGCCCTTAGTGGGCAGAGGTTTATAATACCCTCAAATCCCACTAAGGAGGTGTAAAAATGAATTACCTTAATAGTTTATACCAACAAGTCCTTCTGTCCATCTCTTTAGTCTTATCAGACTGTGAAAAGCAAGTAAAAGTAGGAAGACCGCCAAAAGTTTCAGACTTACAAACAGCTTGCCTATATGTTATGTCCTATATAACAAACACACCAGTGCTTAATCTTGCTAAAATCCTTATATACCCTTCCATGACAAGGAAGATAAAGAGAGTTGCAGGAAAGAAATTTTGGGCAAAAAGGAAAAGAAACATCTACAGTTGGGATTACCAAAGGAATGTAAGATTTGAAGAGGTTTGGAGTATGTGCATGTATGTGAGGATAAGCCAGACAAGAGTGTTAGGCAAGTGATAGAGGCTGTCAATTCTCAGATAAAGCTTTTCAACGGAGTTAGCAGATGGAGGAATATTACGACCTTACTTGCTTACCTTCAGGGTTATGCTATTGGGTATGGTTTCTTCAGGAAGTCTTGGTTGTTTAAATAATTTCTCACCCGAGGTATTCCACCATGTTATAATAAAGCATTCGGGTGTGAAGATAGCTTGAGTTAGCTTATAATACTGCCCACAAGATGGACAGCAGGATTAGGCAGTGCATATTTAAGTTTGTTTCAGAGGATGGTGAATTTTCGGGTGGAGAAGTAGAGATGGACGAGAGTTATTTTGGAGGTAGAAGGAAGGTCAAAGGGGGGAGAGAAGCTAAGGGTAAGATACCAGTGTTTGGGATACTTGACGGGAAAGGTAAGGTAAAGGTAGAGATGGTGAAGGATGTGAAGGCTGAGACAAAGCTTATGGAAGCGATAAAAAAAGTTAAGAGGGGTAGCATTATATACACGGATAAGGTTAAGGCTTATGATGGTTTGCTGATATACGATTATAATTTTAGGGCTAACTTAGATGAAATGTTGTATAATGTGCCTGGTGGAATAAAATGAGCAATTACCAAAATAAAAAAAATAATGGGCTTTATACGAAATTTGCAATCCGTGATGACGACGTTAGTTTTTTTACAAAACCAATGGAATTGGAAAGCTTATATAAAGATTTGTGGGAGAAAAATATTCCTGTTTCATTTGCTGTTGTTCCTTTTGCTGTTAAATCATATTATTGTGGAGACTGGGAAAAATTTTATCAAGAAGAAGAGGAAAATCCACTTGGAAATAATAAAGAATTAGTTCTTTTTTTACAAGAAAAAATAAAAGAAAAAAAAGTTTCTATAATGTTACATGGTTTTTCTCATCAATATAAAGTAGCAGCTGATAACAAAAGTAAATTAGTTTTAGCTACTAAGGAAAACCTCATAGAATTGCGCAGTAAGAAGAATGGGAAAAAGCTTAGTTGGTATGGTGAGTATAAGTGGAAAACATATGAACAAATGAAAAAAGAGACAAAGATAGGAAAAGAATATCTTGAGGATATATTGCATACAAAAATATCTGTTTTTGTCCCACCAAGTAATGATATTTCAAAAGATGGTGTAAGAGCAGTTACAGAATGTGGATTAAATATTAGTGGGACAATCTCATTATCAAAGTTTAACCGCCCTATAAATAAATATAGCGTTAGAAATTGGGTTTTAAGATTATGGTGGAAATTTAAATATAATAAAGTTTATCCTTATGTTATGGATTATGGAACCCATAAAGAACTTTGTGCTTATGGACTTGTACCAGGTATTGGTTATGAAGAGTTGAAAGAACGATTTGAGTTTTGCAAAGAAGTAAATGCCCCTTTTGTTTTAGCAACGCATTATTGGGAAGTATTAAAGAATAACAACCTCAAAGATATTTATATTCAGTTTTTAAGTTTTGTGCAAAATCAAAAGGTGAAAATTTGTTTTGTAGATGAGTGTTATGTTTAAAGAGATCTTAAACAGGCAAATAATTAAGAATAGTTTATTAAACTTTGGTGATTGCTCAACACATTCCACCATGTTATAATAAAGCATTGGGGTGTGAGGATGAATTTAGTAGAACTCATCCAATTTAAATGCTACGGATGTGGGAACGAATGGAGCATAAGAAAAGATAGCATGCTTGAAGGCTTAAAGGTCCCATTGATTAAATTTATTCTTGAGTTAGCTTATAATGCTACCCACAAGATGGACAGCAGTATTAGGCAGTTAGTAAAGTTATTTCCTAAGCCTGGAGCTACAGGTTTTTGCAAGAAAAATCTGAGAATTGAAAAAGGAGAAAAATGAAATTTGTATTATTAAAAAGGATAAAAAGTATATACAATTACAAATACGCTGAAGGTTATAGACAAAGTGATGATTTAATAAAAACGATGCCTGAATATTGGCAATTGCGAGAATTTATTTTAAAATTTTTTAACAAAATAAATGGGAAGAAATCGGTTCTCGAACTAGGATGTGGCACTGGAAGATATTTTCATCTGTTTGATGGGCATCAGGTTGATAGATTTGTTGGAATAGATCTTTCAGAAGATATGCTTCAAATCGCAAAGTATTCGCCTCCTTATAAGGAAGAAATAAGCATAAATCCTATTTTGATTTGTGATGATTTTATGAATGTGACTAATATAGGTAAATTTGATTTTGTCTATTCGATTGGCGTATTAGGAGAGCATATGCCATTTAATAAATTTATAATACAACATATAAATAATAATTTTTTAAAAGAAGGTGGAATTTTTATTTTTACAGCTGTATGCTGGTTTCATAGGTCATGGAAATGGAGGCTGATAAATAAACTTTTTGATAACCTAAAATTAACCTATCTTTCTCAAAACTTTTATACAAGAGATGTGGACATAATAAAAATCTTAAAGAGTGAAAAACTTCGTATATTAGAATTTCAAATTTGGAATGAGAAATACCCACATTATTTAGTAGCGGTGGAGAAAAACGAGTAAGAGTAAAAGGATTACAATTGTATTAGCGGAAAAATAAATTAAGGAGTTTAGATATGAATGTAATAAAGTTAAGAGGGGTAGCATTATATACACGGATAAGGTCAAGGCTTATGATGGTTTGCTGATATACGATTATAATTTTAGGGCTAACTTAGATGAAATGTTGTGTAATGTGCTTGGTGGAATAAAATGAGCAATTACCTTAACTTATACTTTCAGGCTAAGCTATGAATAAAAAGAAAAAGCTATGAATAAAAAGAAAGTTATGTTCATAATCCCTCATTTAGGAAGCGGTGGTGCAGAACGTGTTGTTGCTAATTTGTGTAATGGCTTGCCTGATTATGAAAAAACTGTTTTAATTTTTGAAAATATTATTAAGCATAAGGTAGAAGCTTGGATAATTTCTATAAACAGTCCTGCCACCCAAAACCTATTTAAGAAGCTTTTAAATTTTCCAGTAAGATATTTGAGGATTAGGAAGATAAAAGAAGAAATAAAACCTGATTTTGTAGTAAGTTTGTTAGAGCCAGCTAATCTTTTCAATGTTTTAACTAAAATAAGCAGTCAAAAGACAATACTTTCCTTTCGTTCAAATTACACCGCAAGCTTACGAGAAAATCCTTTTTTTGGAAAAGGAATAACAAGAAGCATACTAAAAATGTTTTATCCGTTAGCTTTTAAAACAATATACAACAGAGCTGATCTACTGGTTGCTATTTCTAAGGGTGTAGCAGAGGATTTAATAAAAAATTATGGAATTAATTCAAATAAAGTAAAAGTGATCTACAATCCCTATCCTATAGATGAAATAAGAGAGTTAGCAAAGGAGCCATTAGGGAGCCATGAAGAAATTTTTAAACATCCCGTTTTAATCACCGCAGGAAGGCTAACAAAACAAAAGGGGCAGTGGTATTTGTTAAGGATTTTTAAAGCTTTAAAAGAAAAGCGCAGAGACTTAAAGCTTGTGATTTTGGGAGAGGGAGAGCTAAAGGAATATTTAGTAGGGCTTTCCGAGAAGCTTGGGCTAAAAACTTATGTTTGGGATAAAGATGAGCTTTCAGAGAGCTTTGATGTTTATTTCTTGAACTTTCAGAAAAACCCTTTCAAATTCATAGCAAGGTCTAAGCTTTTTGTTTTTCCTTCTTTGTGGGAAGGGTTTGGTAATGTCTTGGTAGAAGCTATGGCTTGCGGAGTGTCTGTAATCTCTTCCGACTGTAGAAGCGGTCCAAGGGAGATCTTGGCACCAAACATGGATTTTAACTATCAAACCCAGAAGCCAGAGTTTGCAGAGTATGGGGTCTTGATGCCTGTTTTTGAGGTAAAATATAAGAGTGCTGAAGAACCACTTGGAGAAAAGGAGATGATGTGGGTTGAAACTGTAGATAAACTACTTGAAGATGAAAGCTTGAGAAAAAACTACTCAGAAAAAGCTAAGCAAAGGGCGGAGGATTTTAGAATTGAAAAGATAGTTCAAGAATGGAGGGATGTCCTTAGATGAAGATAGCCTTTTCCTTTGGAAAGGACTGGAGAAATTATGTAATAAATTTTTTTCTCAAAAGAAAAAACTTGATTAATCATGTGCCGAATAGTAGGCTTTATTGACTTTAATTTCAATAACTCTTACTCTCTTGGAGAAACCATTACACTTATGCGTGATACTCTTATTCACGGCGGACCCGATGATGCGGGAGTTTTTATAGACAAAGACTTTCCCGTAGCTTTGGGACACAGAAGGCTTTCCATCCTTGACCTTTCTCCGCTTGGGCATCAGCCCATGGAGTTTGAAAATTTAGTGATAACCTACAACGGAGAGGTGTATAACTTCAAGGAAATCAGAAAAGAGCTTGAAAGGGAAGGCTATAAATTTATCTCAAACTCAGACACGGAGGTTATCCTTAAGGCTTTCCACCGATGGGGCTTTTCTGCAGTCCATAAGTTCCGTGGCATGTTTGCCTTTGCCCTGTGGGACAGAAAAGACAAAAAGCTTATCCTTTGCAGGGACAGGATAGGCATAAAGCCTCTGTATTACTATTACAAAAACGGGCTTTTTATGTTTGAGTCAGAACTAAAAGCTTTTCACAAACACCCAAAGTTTGAAAAAAAGCTAAACCTCACTGGGCTTTCGCTTTACTTGAAATACGGCTACATACCAGCACCCTATTCTATCTTTGAAAATGTCTATAAGCTAAAGCCGGGGCACTTTTTAGTTTTAGACCAAAAGGGGAACATTGAAGAATTCCCTTACTGGAAGGTAGAAGATTATTTCCTGAAGGGAAAGGAAGAAAAAGATAAGTGGCTGAAAAGGTCAGAAGAGGAACTGGCAAAGGAGCTTGAGGAGATTTTAGCGGAGAGCTTCAAGCTTAGGCTTGTCTCTGATGTGCCGGTGGGAATGTTTTTGAGCGGTGGCATAGACTCTTCCACCGTGTGTGCCTTGCTTTCAAAGGAAGGAATTAAGCTAAAGACCTTTACCATAGGCTTTTACGAAAAGGAATACAACGAGGCAGAGTATGCCAAAAAAGTGGCGGAGTATTTGGGAACAGAACACACGGAACTTTACTGCACTCCAAAAGAAGCCTTTGAAATAATCCCAAAGCTACCAGAAATTTATGACGAACCCTCTGGAGACTCTTCTGCCATTCCCACCTATTTGGTCTCAAGGCTTGCTAAGTCTCGGGTAAAGGTCTCTCTATCCGCTGACGGGGGAGATGAGCAGTTCTGCGGATACACAACATACTGGTTAATTACAGACAGAATAGCCAGGCTGTCAAAAATTCCCTTTTCAAGCCTGCTTGCCAACACCCTTGATCTCATCCATCCAGACCTTGCTTTGAAGCTTTACAACGCATTTAAACCAGTTCTGCCAAAATACACCAACTTTAGGGACAAATACATAAAGCTTAGGAATGTTTTGAAAGCTAAGGATACTATGGAACAGTACGATTTATCCGTTAGCTACTTTTTGGAGGAAGACCTAAAGCTTTTGGGAATAGGGTCATCGGAAAAGAAAGACTTAAAAGATTGGGTTTTGGTTGATGGGCTTCACACACTTGCCTCAATGATGCTACTTGACTTGAAAACTTATCTTCCTGATGATATACTTGTTAAGGTGGATAGGTCAACCATGAGCGTAGCCCTTGAAGGAAGGGAGCCTTTTTTAGACCATAGGATAGTGGAATGGACTTCTCAACTTCCGGTGGAGTTCAAGTATAAAAACGGTGTCAGCAAGTATTTGCTAAGAAAGGTTTTGTATAAATCCATCCCGAAAGAGCTTGTGGAAAGACCAAAGCAAGGTTTTGGGGTGCCAATCTATGAGTGGTTCAAAAAAGAGTTGAGGGAGCTTTATATGGAGTATTTGGACGAGGAAAGAATAAAAAAGGAGGAATTGTTTAACCATTTGGAGATAGAAAGACTTTTAGAGGATTTTCTTTATGATAGAGGAATAAATCATAACAAGCTTTGGCTGTTGTTTGTGTTTGAGATGTGGAGGGAAAGATGGATGTGATTTCTGATTATTTTAAAAAGAAGTTTTATTGGATAAAAAAGAAGTTTTATAAGGTAAAAGTTTTGGGTGTATCTAATTTATTTAAATGCTTTTATTTGAGATTTAAACTAAAAAATTTGGTTTATCACAGTGGTTTGACCCCTGATCTATGGTTTATAAGATGGCATATAAAATCCAATATTTACTGCAGGCCATACAAATGGAGAGTTATTGAGGTCGCTAATTCTTTAAATCCTAACAGTGTTATTGACATCGGTTGCGGGCTTGGTGAGATACTAAGCAGAGTTAAGGCGCAATATAGAGTAGGAATAGATATAGATAAATCTTGCATTTATCTTGCCAATAAGTTAAATAAAGGACCAATATATATAGAAGGAAGTTTTGATAGTGTTTTAGCTTTACCAGTTAAGGACATAGACTTGTTAATCATGGTTGGTCTTATACATGGAATTCCTATGGATACACTTAGCTTCCATATTAATCAAATCTTAGATTCTAAGAGGTGCAAATATATAATAACTGATATATACAGGGAAGACTATCCAGACCGTGGAGTTGTTCATGATCTTTCCAAATACAATAAAAGAATAAAGCTAATTAATGTTTATGATGACTATGAAGGTTATAGGTATATAATGCTGTGGAGAGTAGATAACAATGGCTGTTAAGTATTTAATCAGGCTTGATGATGCATGCCCTACTCAAAACAGATACAACTGGAAAATGATTGAAGATATCCTTGATAAATATAAGGTAAAACCTATTGTTGCTGTTATTCCTGATTGTAAAGACCCAAGCCTTGCATACGACAAACCTATGGAGAACTTTTGGGACTTAGTTAAGAATTGGGAAAAGAAGGGCTGGACTATAGGAATGCATGGTTATCAACATTTGTATGTTCCCATGGATAAGAGAAAATCAATAGTCCCCATACAGAATAAAACCGAGTTTGCAGGTCTTCCTTACAAAATGCAAGAAGAAAAGATCGAAAGGGCTTGGGAAATTTTTGTAAATAACGGAATAAAACCAAAGATTTGGATAGCCCCAAGTCATACTTTTGATCATAATACTCTAAAAGCCTTACTAAATCATACAGAAATCCGAATAGTTGCCGATGGGTTTGCATTTGATGTGTTTAAATATCATGATTTCTTCTTTATTCCACAACAAATTTGGAAATATATTAAGCCACCATTAGAATATCCTTTTCGTGTATTTACCATTTGCCTTCATCCTAACACAATGTCTAAAGAAGAAATTTTAGCAGTTGAAAAATGGTTAAAAAATTATAGAGAATTGTTTATAGACTTTAATCAACTAGAATTCAAAAATAGGAATTGGTCTATTTTGGAAAAATTTATAAACGATTACATTTGGTTCAATAAGGGAACATCTAAAGTGCTAAAGTTAATAATGAAGAAATTCTCTAAGCAAAGATGAGAGATACAAAGCAAATATATTTTTTACTAAATTCTCTCGCTGGTGGCGGAGCAGAGGCGGTAGCTGTAAGGCTTTCGGAGCATATTCCTATTGCTAAGTTTATACTTGTTGAAAAAGATGTTAAATATCAGCCCAACAAAGAAATAATTTTCCTAAGCAAGCATTCAATCAAAACTAACCCTATATTTAAAACCCTGAGCATACCACTATATGCTTACAGACTTTCCAAGAAGATAGAACATAACTCAATAATCCTCTCTTTTTTAGAACGGGCTAATTTTGTGAATATAGTTTCTAAATTTTTCAAAAAAAACATAGCCATAATATCTGTTCGCACAAATCTACAGACAGGCCGTACTGGTATAAAAAGCTTAAATAATTATTTAGTTAAGGTCCTTTATCCGAAGGCGGATTTAATAGTGGCAGTTAGCCATGGAGTGAAGCAAAGCTTAATTAATCTTGGTATAAAGGAAGAAAAAATAAAGGTGATCTACAATCCCTATCCTATAGATGAAATAAGAGAGTTAGCAGAGGAGTCGTTGGAAGCCTATGAGCAAATTTTTAAACATCCTGTTTTAATTACCGCAGGAAGGCTAACAAAACCAAAAGGGCAATGGTATTTGCTAAGAATTTTCAAAGCTTTAAAAGAAAAACACAAAGATTTAAAGCTTGTGGTTTTAGGAGAGGGAGAGCTAAAGGACTATTTGGTAAAACTTTCTGAAGAACTTGGACTAAAAACTTATGTTTGGGACAGAGACAATCTTTCCGAAAGCTTTGATGTTTATTTCTTGGGTTTTCAGAAAAACCCTTTCAAATTTATTGCAAGGTCTAAGCTTTTTGTTTTTCCTTCTTTGTGGGAAGGTTTTCCAAACGCCTTGGTGGAAGCTATGGCTTGCAGTGTTTGTGTGGTATCTTCCGACTGCAGAAGCGGTCCAAGAGAAATTTTGGCACCAAACACGGATTTTAGCCATCAAACTCAAAAGCCAGAGTTTGCAGAGTATGGGATCTTGATGCCTGTTTTTGAGGTAAAATATAAGAGTGCTGAGGAGCCGCTTGAAGAAAGGGAAATAATGTGGGTTGAGACCATAGATAAACTACTTGAAGATGAAAACTTGAGGAAAAACCACTCAGAAAAAGCTAAACAAAGGGCTGAGGATTTTAGAATTGAGAAGATAGTTCAAGAATGGAAGGAGGTCTTGAGATGAAGAAAATTTGGAAAGTGGTTGCCGTAAACATCATTTTAGTGCTTTTAGTTTTATACGGGTTTGAATTCTACCTTTACAGAAGCCTTCCCAAGCTTCCTTGTGATGATTATAGTGGTTCCTACAAACGTTGCAATGAAAAAATATTGTATACTTGGGGTAATCCAGTGATAAACAACAGTTTCGGCTTTAGGGAAAGAGAATTTGCTATTCCAAAGCCTGACAATGTTTTTAGAATAATGGTTTTAGGGGATTCTCTTACTTGGGGTGCTGGGCTTGCGGTAGAGGAAAGGTATACTAATAGGTTAGAAAAATATTTAAACGAAAGGCTTAGAGGAAAATTTCCAAAAAGAATAGAGGTTTTAAATTTTGGTATTCCTGGAGGACCTACTACAGTCGAGAGAGATATTCTAAGGATATTCATAGATTTAGTTAATCCCGATTTGGTCATAGTAGGTTTTTGTCTGAACGACCCTCAGCCTAAATCACAGGACTGGAGCTTAGAAAAGGATAGGATTGACAGATACGCTAGGTTTTTCTTAAGTCCTATCAGGCGTCTCTTTGAAACATTACATTTAGAGCTTACAGCTATATTCATAGAAAAGGGGTTCTATAAAACTCTTGAGAAGTTAGGAATAATTCCTCCTTGGTATGTAGCCCTTGATAGGGTTTACGATAAGAACTCTAAGGAGTGGAAAGATTTTGAGGAAGCCCTTAAGGACATAATAGACATGTCTAATAAAAAGGGACTGCCTCCCCCAATCTTTGCAGTGCTTAATCAGGGAGTATATACTGATAAGCCTACAGATTATAGAAATCCAGATGATATGTTAAAGCTATATCTAAAGTGGTATCATCAGGCAGAAGACACCGCTTCTAAAATAGGGTTTAAGACAGTTAATTTCGAAAAAGAAATCGCAGAGAAACTTTACGATAAACCACTGGCTATAAATGTGCTTGATGGACACCCCTCGGCTGAGCTCAATGATATCTATGCCCAAAAACTTGCCGAGTTTATAATTAAAGAGTACTTTTTAAAAGGAGGAATTCACAATGGAAATAAAGGACGCAATTAAGTTCTTGAACGGCATATCTTTGATATTTACGGTGTTATTCTTGGTTTTTAAGATGGATGCATTTTTATATATATCGATGGCCATAATTGCCATAATTTTAATTAGCGAAAGTATGAGTAAAATTATAGCATCAAAATTAATACAAATCTTCCTGTTTGTTGGAACAATTAACTCAAAGATTCTACTAACAATAATATTCTATTTTGTTTTGACTCCGACAGCCTTTCTATTTAGGCTTTCTAATAGAAAGATAGTTGCCTATTTTAATGATAAAAGCCTTCCATCGTATTTTATTGATATAAACAAAAATTACAGCAAAGAATTTTATGAAAAACAGTGGTGACGGAGGAAGAAGAATGTATATATTAGGGATTTCAGCCTTTTATCACGACTCAGCCGCAGTCTTATTGAAAGATGACTTTATCGTGGCTGCAGCTCAGGAAGAGAGATTTACCAGAAAAAAGCATGATCCCTCCTTTCCGATAAACGCCATTAAATTTTGTTTAGAATATGGTGGAGTTTCATTGAATGAATTGGACGCTATAGTTTTTTACGAAAAACCTTTCGTCAAGTTTGAAAGATTAATAGAAACTTACTATGTATATGCACCCAAGGGAATAAAATCCTTTCTTTCGTCAATGCATGTTTGGATAAAGGAAAAGCTATTTATTAAAGAGATTATGTTAAATGAGCTATCTAAAATTGAACCTGTAAACAAAAAGAAATTAAACTTATTATTTTCTGAACATCACCTCTCTCATGCAGCAAGTGCCTTTTTCCCATCACCGTATAAAGAAGCAGCTATCTTAACTATAGACGGCGTTGGGGAGTGGGCTACAGCCTCCATTGGAATTGGGATAGACAATAAAATTGAATTATTAAAGGAGTTGAGATTTCCCCATTCAGTAGGTCTCCTATACTCAGCTTTTACATACTTTTTAGGGTTCAAGGTTAATTCTGGTGAGTATAAACTTATGGGATTAGCCCCATACGGGGATCCAAATTCAGAACGAGTAAAGAAGTTTATATCCTTAATCTATGATAACTTAGTAGATGTAAAGGAAGACGGCTCTATATTTTTAAATCAGGACTATTTTGATTATTGCACAGGACTTAAGATGATAAAAGATGATAAATGGGAAAAGCTTTTTGGTTTTCCAAAAAGAGAACCAGAAAGCGAAATTGAAGCCCATCATTGTGATCTCGCATACGCAATACAGAAAGTTACTGAGGACATTATAATAAGAATGGCAAGGTATGCAAAAAAATTAACTGGAGCAAAGTATTTAACTATGGCAGGAGGAGTGGCTCTAAACTGTGTAGCAAATTCACGATTACTTAGAGAAGGTATATTTGAAGACATTTGGGTGCAACCTGCTGCTGGAGATGCAGGGGGCGCTTTAGGTGCTGCTTACGCTGTATATCATATGTACTACGGCAAGCCAAGGACAATTCAAGGCTTTGATAAGATGCAAGGTTGCTATCTTGGACCAGAATATGGCGAATTAGAAATAAAACGCGTAGCAAATAAATATAAAGCAAAGTATAAGTACTTTGATAACTTTGAAGAATTGTGCGATATAGTGGCAGATTACATAGCTCAAGGTAAAGTAGTTGGATGGTTCCAAGGTAGAATGGAATGGGGTCCGCGAGCACTCGGTAATAGAAGCATCTTAGCTGATGCAAGAAACCCTGAGATGCAATTGAACTTGAACCTAAAAATAAAGTTTAGGGAAGGCTTTAGACCCTTTGCTCCAGCGGTTTTGTATGAAGATATGCAAGAATATTTTGCTTTTGATAGACCATCTCCTTATATGCTTTTTATAGCAGAAGTTGTAAATAGCAGGCGTAACCCCTTACCATCAAACTACTGGTCATTACCTTTGAGGGAAAAGTTATACTATTTACGTTCAGATATTCCAGCTGTAACTCATATTGATTTCTCAGCCAGAATTCAAACAGTGCATAAAGAGACAAATCCAAGGTTCTACAAATTGATAGATAGCTTTAAGAAAAAGACAGGATATTCTGTAATAATTAATACCAGTTTTAATGTTAGAGGGGAGCCCATTGTCTGCAACCCTGACGATGCATATAAGTGCTTTATGAGAACGGATATGGATTATCTTGTTATAGGAAATTATCTGTTTGATAAAAAAGAACAACCAGTTTGGATTGAAGAGTTTGATGCTAAAAAAGTGTTTGGTATGGACTGAAGCTAAGATGGTATATAATATTCAAAAAGGAGTATATAGATGGGAACACTGAAGGAGATCTTTCTCTTCATAATTAACACCAAAAAGTGGTGGCTTGTTCCTGTCCTTTTGGCTTTGCTGTTGATAGCCCTACTCGTAATTTTGTCTTCTAGCCCTACGATAGCGCCGTTTATATACACTATATTTTAGGTTCAGGAAGTTCTATGGAGCGTAAGGATCTTTTAAAAGCTTTGAAAACCCATAAGGAAAAAATCTGCGTTGTGGGGCTTGGGTATGTGGGTTTGCCTTTGGCGGTTAGCCTTGCAGAGCACTTTAAGGTGGTTGGCTTTGATAAGAATTCAAAGAGAGTGGAAGCTTTAAGGCAGGGAATAGACTATACGGGCGAGGTAGAAAACAGGGAAAAGCTTTTAAACCCTAATCTTTCTTTTACTGATAACCCTTCCACAATAAGAGAGTGTAAGTTCATAATCGTGGCAGTTCCTACGCCCGTGGATAAGCTAAAGAACCCAGACCTGTCCTTTTTAAAATCTGCCTCGGAGGTGGTGGGTAAAAATCTAACAAAGGGTAGCGTGGTGGTTTATGAATCTACTGTCTATCCAGGGGCTACAGAAGAGGTATGTGTGCCAATATTGGAAAAGGAAAGCGGTCTTAAGTGGAAGCAGGACTTTTTCGTGGGATACTCTCCAGAAAGGGTAAATCCGGGAGATAGAGAGCATACTATTGAAAAGGTTATAAAGGTAGTTGCGGGGGATACTCCGGAGACTTTAGAACTAATTGCAGAGGTTTACGGAACTGTTGTTAAGGCAGGAGTTTATAAAGCACCCGATATTAAGACAGCGGAACAGACAAAGGTAATAGAAAACATTCAAAGGGACATAAACATAGCCCTTATAAACGAGTTAGCCCTTATATTCCATAGACTTGGACTTGACACAAAAGAGGTTTTAAAGGCTGCGGGAACTAAGTGGAACTTCT
>Ga0080007_1071670_pt1 | contig 14825 bp, 19 predicted proteins | sample OctOCTMetagenome_FD_69210 | JGI IMG/M metagenome (GOLD analysis project Ga0080007, IMG submission 69210) | Hot spring and microbial mat streamer communities from Octopus Spring Streamers, Yellowstone National Park, USA - OCT_B (SPADES... | ecosystem: Environmental > Aquatic > Thermal springs >...
GGTTTGGTTTATATACATCTACGTGGCGTAGGTGGTGGGTCTCGGCGAGGAGTGGCACGTGGTGAGGGAGGCCTACAGGAGGATATAGGGTTTATGAGAGGGCTAACATGTTGGCCACGTTTGGGAACGTGGATAGGTGGCGGAGGGAGGCGGTGGCTCTTTTCTACAGCTTAAACGGGAAGGCGGCGCTTAAAGTGCTGGACGCCGGCGCCGGGCCTGGCAACATGGCTAGGCACCTGAGGGGGATTAGGTACGTCGTGGCTCTGGACGCCACGCCGGAGATGCTGTATGCTAACGACGTGGCTGACGATAAGGTCGTCGGCGGGGCGCGAGTGGAATTGCATCGTCGACCCCCATAGATGAGGCAATGAATCGTTATATAGGGGAATGTCTCTTCTCTCATGGAGAGACGCCCCCGTCGGGCCGAGGGGCAGGCCCGACTCAGCCGCCTGCCGCCCGGGACGGGACCGGAGAGCCCCGTCCACTTGCTTACACGCCTATAAAGAGAGAGGGGGCCTGGCGCCCCACCCGGCCGGAGCCCCGGCCGGAGGAGCCCTAGGCTCCTCCGGCCCGCGAGCCCCCCGCGTCCGGCCGAGAATTGAAAGGGGGCGTGTACCTGCTTAACGCCGCCGGCGTCTATGAAGGGCTTGTAGTGCCTCAGTACGTTTAGCTCCTCCACGAACCTCATGTGTACACCACGATGCCAGCCTCCTTGAGCCTCCTCATGAGGGACTGGAGCTCGTTGGGCACCTTCCCGCTGTATATAACCTCAAGCACGGCCTGCTGAGTCTCCTGTGGAAGGAGGCCGAACCTCTCCCAGTCTCTGATCCCGCAGTCAAGCACGGAGTCGCCGTTGGGCACAAACACCGTGAAGATATGGCCGTTGGGGCACGTGGCCTCCGCCTCTTCTCCGTTGCTGGACCTAAACGTTGGCCTAAACTCCACGCCGCATATTGGGCATTTAACTGAAGCAATACTATACATGCAGTGCCCTTTCGGCATATAATATGTATGGTGGGGGATCCTTTATATACTAAAAGCCCAGTTTATAGGTATTGTAAAGATGGTCGGGCCTGTATGCGCTGTGGTCTATCAAGCCGAGGTGTCCATCCCCCGTGGCTATCGTCACGTATCTCCCGCCTAGCCTCCTGGCCTCGCATATGGCGCTCTCCACCGCCTCGTCGAGGTGCTCAGGCCCAGACAGCCATAAGTAGTCTATGTTGAAGTTCCACCGGTTAAGGTAGAGGAGGTATTTCATGTCCGGCCCCGAGTACAGAAGCACGTGGTCGGGGCCCGGCTCCGGGTGCCCCTCCGGCGGTTTCTCTAGGTAGAGCCCCGTCGCGCAGGGACGCGACGCTGAGTATATGTAGAGACCCCCCCTTGCCTGGTAGAGGCTCTTCTCGACCTCCTCCGGCGTTATCAGTATTTTCGTGCCTCGTAGCGTGGCGGCGAAGTCGAGTTTCTTGGCGCGCCTCAGGATTATGAGATACGCCTCCTCAAGCCGCGGCTTCTCGGAGGACCACCTAACCTTCACCACGCACCCCTCCACAAGCCTGTAGAGGGGGAAGAGCTCCACCACGGGCTTAGCCCAGAAGAGCCTCAGCCTTCCCAGGTGCCTATACCAGTGGGCGAATTCGTCTGGGGTCAGCGGCTCCAGGCAGACCATCAGGAAAACAGCGAGTTCCGCCGAGTCACGAGTTTCTCGAGTTCAGACACCACGGCGAGCAGAGCCGTGTAGTCCTTGCTAACCAGCGTGGATAAGATGGTGTTTAGTCTGTCGAATATGGCGGCGTCTATCTGCTCCAGATCCTTCTTAGAGGTGGGTCTGCCCTCTGTGGATTTAACCCTCACCGCGATCATGTTTATCGCCTTCAAGGCGCGTCCCAGCTCCTCCACATTGTCCGAGTTGAGCATCCGCTTCCTTATCTCCGTCTCAATCTCCTTAAGCCCCTTGTAGATCAGTTGCCGGATCTTAGGCTCATCTTCTACACTTTTGTACCCTGGGTATACAAAGAAGCGAGGGGCCACGAACACGCGTTACATTGCATATAAATATCTTTACCGCCAGAAGCCCCACCTTAGGGCCGTGTGGCTAATATAGAGGTGCCGCCTCTAACCTGTGATAGGCTGGATAGACCACTTCGACTACTACGGCCCCGTCTCTGACCCAAGGATGCTGGAGGAGCCCAAGTGCCTCACCTCAGCCATAATACTCACGCAGTCTGACGAGGCGCTTGAACACGCGGTGCAGGGCTGGAGCAGATTCGGAACCCCGGAGCTGGTGGAGGCGGTTTATGCATATATACAACAAGCCAAACGCGGCGTCCTCGACAGGGGGGGGCTTCTGCAGAAGATACTTGCGCTCCTCCCCCGCGCAGAGGTGGGGGACGTACTCGCCATGCAACGCATCCTCAAGCTGGGGCTGGGCGTCACGACGTGTGACCTGGGGCTCGTGGTGTTGAGCCACGTGTCGGTGCGAGGCGGGGCGCCGCCGCAACCGCCGCCGGGTCTTCTGTATGAGCTACGGAGGGCAGACGCTACGTTGTACATAGCGCGGAACAACGAGGGGGAGACGGTTTACGACGGGGAGACCATGTGCATTGTGCCTGTGTCGGGCAGGGCGCCTCGCCATCCCCTATACGAGGCGTATCTAAGAGGTTACAGGATAACCACGGAGGGGCTCCCCAAGGAGGCTGACCTCTGTGTGGTGCATAAAAAGCTGGGTCTGAGGTGCCTAGACATCCACACGTTGCTTGGCGATACGGGGTAGCTCCCAGCCTCTCCACGGCGACAGCAACCGCACCGCGGTGACCACAAGTATCGTGGCCACCATGGCCACGTCTCTTCCCAGCGGCAACGCCGCCAATTAGACCAATCCGCCGGTTGCCGCCGCAGTTGCGTATACCTCGCGCCTTAGGACCGTGGGGATCTCAGCCGCCAAGACATCGCGGACAGTCCCGCCTCCCGCCGCAGTGAGGGCTGAGAGCACCGCCACGGTTGGCCAGCAGCCATCTCCCACCTGCGCCGAGCAGTAGGTGGCTGTTATGTCGGCTCCTATCGCCGAGAAGGCGCCGAGGCCTACCGCGTCGGGGTAGAGCACGGCGTCTCTATATCTGCGGAGTTGGGGATATAGGAAAAAGGTGGCGAGTGATGCCAGGATCGCCGTTAGGGGGTAGGGGAGGTAGGTTATGTTTGTCGGAGGTACTCTGCCCAGCAACACGTTCCTGATTATTCCCCGGCCAGCGCCGTGGAGAAGCCCAGCACCACGAAGCCGAGTAGATCCATGTCTTTCTCCCCCGCCTTCAAGGCGCCGGACACCGCGAAGGCCACTATGCCGACGTAGTTGAGGACCTCCACTATGAGCTCTGCGTGCATAGGCCCAGCAACTTGGCGACCGCCGCCTCCTCCACCACGGGTTTGACCACCTTTAGAAACCTCCGCACGTCTCGGCCGCTATATAAAACTATAAACTTCCTGTTGCCCCCCTCGTCTGTTGTCTCTAGGGGGTCTAGCCCCGCCAGACGTAGCGACGCTGCCAGCTTCCTGGCCCCCGTCTTGAAGATCACCACGACGCCCCCGCCGTGTGGGTCCCCAATGAAGAACTCGCCGTGTGTCTCGAAGGCGCCCTTGATGAAGTATATGTGCTCCAGCAAAGTCTTGGGCGAGTATCTGCAGTACCTCCGCGGTAGCTCCGCCCTCCCGCCGGACACGGGTATGCCAAGGGAGAGAAGCCAAGGCGTTAAGTAGGGCTTTACGTTTTCCACCACGCAACCTGCCACTGCCATGCCGGCTAGGTAGGCACGCTCGGCCCTACGCATGGAGGGGCACGGTATACACCGGCATGTAGAGGCCCTCGGTGGTGTCAATTAGGTATATCGCCTTAACCTCAAAGGCGACGCCGACGTATCTGCCGGCCTCCTCCACCGCAGGAGCCAAGTCGTCCCGCGTCGGGTGCTTCAGCCTAACTGCATACAGCGAGAGGTGCGGCCGAAACTCCGCATGTCTCTCCTCCACGGCATCCCCCGCGGCGGCAATGAGCAAGGTGCGCAACGCCGCCAGCTCCCCCTGGGGCTCCGCCCTAAGCGCTATGTACCTAGGCCTAGACGGGCTTGGGAGCAGAACCACCGGGCCCAGCGCGACCACGAACTGCCGGTACTTAACCTCCACGTGGACCCGCCTCTTCAGCTTCACGAGAGTAATGTGTGGCTTCACAGGTTGCACGCCTTCAAAAGGCTTGAGAGGAGGGACGGGGGGCAGTATGCCGTAAACGAAGCCCATGTTAGGTATAGAATAACTCCCTTATTTTTTCTGTTCTCTGTCAAGAGCTGACTGTGGCGCCGTATACGCCCAACGTAGTGGCCTGCCGCCCTGCGTGTCGTCGCTGGCCTATAGTTTAAGACGCCAATTTTGATAAAAGGGGGAGGGAATAAGGCTAGAGTATCCTCACGTACTCCTTTGCCGCTAAGGTGAATGTCAATAGGCCTTTTGGTCTGTACACCTCTCTTATCTTCTCCTCGTATACTTCGTGTCGCTTAAGTTCCAGCTCTAGCTTGACCTCCTTCACGGCGCCGTTTTGGGCGCAGAAAGCCTTCGGCGGGGTGAGGGAGAGGCATACCTCAGAGCCGTCCCTAGCCACATACACCTCCACCATGTAGGGGTGGAGGATGCCCATCGGCCTCTGCCTCACCACCCCCACCATCCACGGGTACTTGCGCATAACCTTTGCGATTTCGATTAACCTCTCCCTAAAATCCAGCCACTTCCTAACCCACTCCACGCCGAATGCTTGTAACTCTGGGTATTCCTTCAGAAGCTCCTCCACGGGGTCGATCTTGATAACTAAAACCGGCTCAGGCGGTTCCCTAAGTCTCTCCACCTCCCTCCCATAGTCTCTTAGCATCTCCTCAACACACTCCTCCACCACGCGGCAGTAAGGCTGATCCAGCTTCACCCCGTTTACGACAACGCCGCAGAAGACATCGTACTGATTAATCCCCACATCCACCCTCACATACTCATACCACAGACCCACCTCAAACCGCCCAGCCAACTCCCACAACGCATCCGCCACCTGTTGCCTAATACAGCCACCAGCCTCCTCAGCCACACGCCACAACAAATCCCTAAGAGCCTCAAAACCCACAGATGGCTAGGGAGAGGAGTTAAAACTTTCACTATGCCGGAGGCTACTCCCCCACGTCGAGCATCTATCGCACTCCAACGTCTCCTAGCGCTCTGCCGCCTTCGTCTGCGGCCAGGGACGCGGCGGACGCCGTATTCAGGCGGACAGCCACACTGCCGTCTCTAGTAGGCCTCACGTCGCCAAGCCATACCTCTAAGGCCAACCGCCTCGCTTTTCCCGCCACCACTAACCCACACTGCGTGCACACCTGAATGGCTTCCCGCTCTCATACAAGCTTGTTCATATCACATTCTGATATGTTGTGTTAGATTTTTAATTCTATGAACGGCTGCTTTGCACTATATTTCAGCTCTACCTTCGCCTGCTTTGGCTTCTCTAGTATGAAAAGCTTTTCATGGTATATCAGCAGGAAGTCTCTCTCCTTCAGCTTTCTCCACACCTCCCTGGTCGTCTTCATTTTATGCTGGATCTTGATAACCTCCTCTTTTAGTATAAAGCCTACATCTAGTAGTGTTAGCAGAACGTAATGTGTTATTGGTACGTAATGTTTCTTAATCCTCGTATCACCAACCAGGATCCCTAGTACTCCTCCAGGCTTTAGAACCCTATAGATTTCCCTTGCTACTTGTTTAAATAGTATTAGGTACTCCTCCAAGCTCTTCGTTTTTGAAAGATCACCTTCAACCTTCTCCTTACCATACTCTATTATGTTAAAGTATGGTGGGTGTGTAGCAACTAGGTCAATGGAGTTATCTGGTATTTTATCAAGTCTCCCAGCGTCGCCGTGAAACACCCAATACCACGCTTTAACGCCCTCCTCCCTCTCCCGAGTGTAATATAAAAGGTTACGCCTACCCTCCTTCAAAGCATTCACCAAGTAATAAAGCCTATGATGTGTTAGCATTACAGCGTTATAATTTATATCAACAGCTATACAGTTCCTGTTAAGCAGTAAAGCCTCAATACACGTAGTCCCAGAGCCTACCATAGGGTCGAGGACGACATCCCCAGGCTCTGTGTAGTTGAAGATTAGTACACGCGGTATCTGAGGAGCCCAATTACCCCTATAATCACCTCTATGAGTAGCCCAGGAGCCTCTCTCAGGGAAACTCCAGACAGTCGTAGACACATCGGTAAGCTCCTCGGGCAGAGGCTCAAACCTCCTAACCTCAATGGGCTCCAGTGAGATCACTTGTTCCTCAATAACAATGCTCTTATTCTTTGAAACGAAGTCTAGGTACTCCTCGACGGGGACCTCCCTCATACAACCTTCGCCTCTACCTATACCTTATAACCCTTCTAAGCTCTGAGAGCGAAAACCCTATCTCAAGAAGAGCATATACAGATAAGCTCATCTTAGAACCCATGTATCTTGGTGGAGGGTAGTTGACATCCTCCTGTAACCCTATCCACTTAAGTGTTATAAGAAATTTTTTAATTTCACTCTTAAGCATATCGTCTAAGTCTTTAAAATAACGCTGTATAATTTCGTTCACAGAAATTCTATCCCTTAAGAGTCTGATCGTAGCATTAATTAGGAACTCGTCTATCTGCTCATGTTTTTTCTTCAATTCGAGAAACACTTTACCTAAATCATCATGTGTAGGAATCTTTAGCTGTGGCTTAAGTTTAGGAGAATACCTCCACACTATGAAATCACAATCCGATTTCCCACCGGGAATGGCTATGAAAATCATGTAATCTTCTACGACTTCAACAAGAATAACCCTTGGACTCCTATCTCTACAGATGCCTATCTTGCTATCAAGCTCAGCCCTTGTTGCCTTTGGTTCTGGTAATCTATCTACAACACCAACCATCTTTGAGTACTCACCGCGACTCACAACTTCCTCTACCTTTGCTTCATTCCATGTTGAGTCTTTCTTATTCCCCCTACGATGTATCAACAATATCCCACTTCAAGGAATTTATAAAGTTTAAAAGAGACCGCTCTCACCTAATTAGTGCCACTAAGGATGCTTGGTGAGTGAGCTTTCATAGTGTTAGGCTACGGGCTCCGAGAACGTCTAACACGGCCTCATCTCATGCCTCCTAACCCCCTCTCTAATTTACACCAACAGGCGCGGATTCAGTTTTGTACACCTATGCAAGATGGCTGTAAGCTGTAGGTTACCTCGGGTAGCTTCAGAACAACCTCCGCCCCTTCCTTGAAGAACAGGTATGCAATCCGTCTTCCACAGCGCAGACCTCCGCCAGCGTAACGACGTTCTTCAGCCTTTGGCACTCGGCGTAGCGCACCAGCGCCCACCTCTCTATACTTTTAAGTGTTACTCCCCATTGGTTTTGAGCGCAGAGACGTCTCTGGCGAGTAGACAGACAACCGCCTTTTCGAACTGCGCAATGTTTCTACGTTACGTTTCCATGCTCTTGTTTTTGTAGAGTTTCTACTGCCGTATCTTGTAGTCTGTGCTTTCTGGTTCCAGATGCCGCGACACTAGTTGCTGGCAGGTTACTTTTAGGCGCTTACGCCAGACTGGAACTAGAGAGTGAATATTTGAAGTTGTTTTTCGAGAATTGAAATTATAGTCGAGGTCTTTGGCGTGTTGCGGGTCTGCCGCGTGCAGATGATAGACGAGGCTTGTTGTAGACTTCGGCGTTTTACCTTATAAAACGTCGACATAAATATATACGTCGGGACGGGGGCCGGGCATGACCGAGTTATGGGCCGCTGATCATGATGAGGGCTGGCGCCTAACCCAGACCCCCGCCCCTCATGTACGAGTTACGTACGGAGTTTTAAGTTATAAAGTGTTGACTTTAAGATAACATCAAAACCTATGTCGGCATTGCTTCTTGTATTCCGTAGTTAGTTGCGGGACTGGCGCCGCTACTCTAGCCTCTCCGCAGTCACGGCGACGTCTCCATGACGCTCCACGCCAAGGCGCCTACCGCGGGGTCTAGCAGATCCTTCGCCATCGAAGCCCCCCGCATCTGGCTGTAAACCGCCCCTGTACATGCGCTTGCCGGCGACTAGATGCGCAAGTGTTGAGAAGTTTCTGCATCAACGCGACGGCCCCACTGTGAGAGACACTTCACAAAAACTATCGAGACACATGTTATACATTTCTATATTGTGTTTTGAGGAAGTTTTGGGGAGGTGCGTCTTGTCTGTGTTTGGTATGACTAGTGTATTTTTTAGAGAGTATTTACTTGGCGTTGTGTATGTTCATGCGCCGCGGCACGTCTGCGCTGGGGGACGGCGAAGTCAGCTGTGTTGCTGACAGGCGTAGCAACGCCGCGCACAGGTCCATGGCTTGTAGGCCGCGTGTAGATCCTTCTATATTGATCCACCGCGACCCACGCGCCTGGGAGGAGCTGTTGGGCTGGGGGTGCATTGAGGCGTTTCTGGAGAGGGCTAGGGAGGTGGGAGTGAGGGACCTCCAGGGTCTTGTGGATTACAGCTTCAGCGCGCCGTCTACCATGTGGATTCTGCTGGCTGGCGTGGAGTTCGAGGGGGAGTGCGCTCCCTTGTGGGAGGACTACGTCCGTCGGCAGCGCGTCGGCATGGGCGCCAGAACCCCCTTCCCCCGGGTTGACGTGGGCGCAGAGCTGGACGTGGACATAAGAATCTCCCCGGCCTACCTGCTCCTCCCCTTCGACGACGTCAAGCGGAACTGGCAGAGAAACGCCCCCACCCTCCTCAGACACATCCCCGAGATACCCACCGCCGTAGACCCCCACTACTACATCTCCATGGCTTTTCCGTCCCAGCTCAGAAGCCTTGCGGATAGGGGCTACGTCTGGGTGGCCAACACCAAGAGCAGAGACAGGCGCAACCACGCCCTCGCCGAGTGGCTCTACTGGCTAGACCATGCCAAGATGCCCCACATCGACGTGGCACTCGGCAGATTTGTGCCCCGGTCGCCTCTTGACAAAGTTATCAAAGACGTAGATGGTGCTACGGCGAGCTGTAGGCAAAATAAGCGTCGCTTAAACTGCCTACACTCCGCCGGGTCATGACCACGGAGGTTTTGACAAACATAGAGGCGGTTAGGCGGTGGCTAGCGGAGCAGGGCGCCGTCTGGACCGAGCGCTGGGGGCCTCCTCCGCAGGGCATATACGCGCTTAGGGATATGCATCCCCCCAGCCACGCCGAGGATGCATGCAGGCATGGCCTCCCCCTGGTCTACATCGCGGCAGTCAACCGCAACGGGCTCTACTACATCTTCGGCGACGTTGCGTGGACGCCTCAGCTGGAGAAGATCTGCAAGGCGGTCACCTTCGTCGTGGAGGCAGAGCACCTGAGGGAGGGCCTCAACGCCATAGTCAAATTCGTGGCCAGGACGAGGCATCTGCCTTGGGTCAGCTTCCGCCCCGAGGTCCTGCGCCTCGCGGGCATCTGCGACGAGGTTAGAATTGAGTGTGAGCCGCGGGAAGTCTGGAAGAAGATGGTGGAGGCGGCCAAGTCAAAAATCAAGAACAAGACAGAGACGGCCGGCGGCGGGCGTACAGCCCCAGAAGCCGAGGAGGCAGGCGGGAGGTCTCCGGAGGGCCCGGGACAAGACGGCGCGAAAACTGCCAATCGCCTCGATCACGTCGGCGGCGTTGGGGATGGCGACGGGAAGAGCACCAACGGCCTTGATCACGTTGGCGGCGCATCTGGGCGGGTCCTCCACGCAGAGGTGCGCCGGGATCATGGGGACGGGGGGCCGGGTGGAGGGGCGCGGGGCGGCTTGGACCCCGCCGCGGCGGCCGCTGTGTTGAAGGCTGTGGAGCGTTGTCTGGGGAGGGAGGCTGTGGAGAGACTTACGGCTTGCCTCTATGTCTGAGAGGCCGTTTGCCTCAGTGCGCGAGTTAGCCGAGGACGTCTTGAAGGACTGCAAGTATCCGGAGGTGTTGAAGGCCTACGCCGAACTCTGCATCCACGCGGCGTTTATCCGGCATCTGCCTATGGGCATGGGCGTCAGCCCGAGGCCTGACTTCGTCCGCCGCGCCGTCGAGGAGCTTACGGCCGGCTTCAAGAATAAAGACGGAGTTGTAAACAGCTTGATGAAGAGGGCAGGCGAGCTAGCCGCTGACTTGAGGAGGAAGCTCGGCGAGACGGCCCCCGAGGAGGCCCTACTAGCTGAGCTAGCCGACAAACTCGTCAAGTTGCTGAAGCTCGCCTAATGCCGTTATCTTCAGGTTTTATCAAGAGGCCCTTCCCGCGTTTTGTGGACATCCCTCCTGCAGTCAAGACGGCGTGTGTAGAGCTGTCTAAGCTCGCGGCGGGCTTTTCGACGTATTACGTCCTCTGTAGCGGCGGCGCTCCATGCAGATTTGCCGAGGTGTTGGAGGTTCTTTTCCTCTACGCCGCCCAGGCCGGCGGCGCGAGAGAGGTCTTGAAGGCGATGAGTGAGAAGGTGCCGCTGGAGGCGCTGGAGCTGGAGCACGGGCAGGCGCTGGCTTTTTTGAGGAGGAAGCTGGGGCCGCGTCCCCACTGGCTCGACGCGGTGGCCGCCGCACTAGTCCATGCGTATCTGCAGACGTACAAGCGCCCCAGGCGCCTCGACGAGAGACTTCTAGCCCTAGCCCTCTGCGGCTGGGCTTCCAGGGCGTATAGGGAGGACCCGCAGAACCCCCTCTGGAGGGTTGTGGAGGGGGTGGAGCCCGGGAGGGAGTACACTTTTGAGGAGCTCGCCGAGGCTCTCCGCGACGTGCCGCTGGAGACCCTCCGCCGCGTCTGGGAGAGGGCTGAGATCTTCTACAGAGGCGAGAGGGCGTACGGACACCAGCTCATCCTAGCCGCCCTCCACATCTTGATGGACCCAAACAACTCCCCTAACGCCGCAATACGCCACAACTTCAATAAATGTAGTCGAGACCTCTGAAGCCGGAAAACCAGCAGAGGCCGAAAACCTCCGCAGAGCTCTCCTCCGGCCCTCCTGGTCAGAAAGCTGGCGTGATACATTTATCTCTCACCCGCATACGTCGGCATGATCTCTCTCTAAGGCTGTGGAGAAGGCTTGCGCAGAGCTCGGCGCCGCCGCCGACTTGACCATATCGGAGGGCGGCATCGCCGTGAAGTATAACGTATATCTGCGCGAGAGGGCGATAGTGCTCCAATTTGAATCGACGGACCGGGGCCGCGCCGAGCTCGCGGCGCGCCTCTTGAAGCTGGCAGGTGTTAACGGAGAGGTGAGGAAGGAAAGTGACAGAGACGCGTGGTACGTCAAAGCCTACACCGACATGCTTGCGGCCGGACGCGGAGAACTTAGAGAGGCCCTCATCAAGATCGTCGAGACGGCGCGTAGCAACGGCTGGGTAGACGCTGACAAGGCGGAGCGGTGGCTGGAGAAGCTGGAGAGCGGGCGCGTGCTGAGGGAGGGCTGGCCGAAGTACTACGTGGGGCTTACGAATAACGGCGCGTTAGTGGTCGAATATCGTTCTACCAACCTTGACAGCATAAAGCAGGTGGAGCAACAGCTTAAACAGATGGGCCTTGAGAAGGACGTCCACTTCACTGTGAAGATACCAAAGGACGACACACCGTGCTATGTGTATATCCGTAGGGAGGGCTTGGCGTATGCCGCCTGGCTCTCCGTACGCGGCTATGACAAACAGCAGAGACTGGCAGATGAGTTCGTTGAGTACATACTCCGGAGGGCCAAGGAGGAGGGCGAGGATGTGTACAAAAAGGCCTTAGAGATTGTAAACGAGGGTAAGTCGTGGGGCTTCCTGAGATTGGAGGGCTTCAAGGGGAGGGTTGAGGTGGATGGCAGGTTATACGTCGTGAAGGTCACAGGTTGGGGCGCCGAGATTGAGGAGAAGCAGGACGACAAGAAGTTGCTGAGACTCAAGATAAAGGCGGAGGTGGGCCGCGTGGAGGGCGAGCACACGATTGTAGACCGCGTGGTGCGTGAGTACACAATCACCTTCGGCAGATATGGCAACAACGCGGCCGTGGGCTTCGCCACCGCTAGCGCCAAGGCGCCAAGGGGCAAGGAGGCAGATGCCAAGAGGTTCATCGCCGTGGTGAAGGCCCTAACGGGCGTGGAGCCGGGGGTGTACCGCGTGGAGAACGGCAAGAAGATAAGGATAGAGTGCTACGAGGAGCATCTAAGAGGCTTCGGGCGCTTCGCCGAGCTCGCAGGCACCATTATGAAGTGGCTGGTGGATACAAGCCGTCGCCGCTTAGATACAGACCTAGACGCAACGGCTTAAGACAGCCTTCGCCCATTAAGCGCCGTTTTAAACTACGTTTAACCATTGCTCCGCCGTCTAAAAATCTTCTTTCTGCTATTGTCTTGTTATTAGAGATAAAATATACGGAGATTTGTAAAAAATAGTTAAGCTTGTGGTGGAAGAGGCGGCGGTCGCTGGGCCCGTCGGTATAGTGGCCTTACGCGTAGTACAACTCCCCTTTTTCTTTCTGTTCTCTGTCAAGCGCCGAGCCTGGCTTGTTGAGCCGAGGCCTGCCGGACTTGACGTCGCGTCTAAACGACGTCTCTGCCCACTTTAGGAACGTGTTCATGCCGGTCCTCATGTCGGTGGGTCCTGGGGATACCCCCCTGCGCCCCGGCTCGCCTATAAACGGCATGATGGCGTTGGACATGTAGTCAATCATGGCGATGTCGTGTTCCACCACAAGGGCGGCCACTTCGCTTTCTTCAATTATCCGCCGGATGGTCCGCGCGACGGTTATGCGCTGTTCCACGTCGAGATACGCCATCGGTTCGTCTAACACGTAGAGGTCAGCCTTCTTGAGCAAGGAGGCGGCCACCACCACTCTCTGAAGCTCGCCTCCGGAGAGCTCCCCCATCCTCCGCTCCAGGAGAGGCGCCAGGTTGAAGCCGCTGCTTAGGTCGGGCCATGTGGGGTTGTCTGAGTAGTCGCCGGCCTGCTGGGCGAGCCACAGGCTTACCGGCGTCTCTTGGTTCTTCACTGCGATGTCTCTGATGTACTGAGGCTTGTAGCTTATCTTCACAGTTCCGTTAACCGAACCCCTCTCCGGCTTCACCTCGCCTACGAGCACCTTGAGGAAGGTGGTCTTCCCAATGCCGTTTGGCCCCACGACGCCCACCACCTCCCCCTTGGCTATGTAAGATGCGGCAACCTCCAGCTGGAAGCCGCCGAGGTCCACGAAGAGGTCCTCCCACTCGACGAGGCGCGCCGCCTTGCCGGTCTTCCTCTCGGGCGGCCTGCTCTCGAACCTGATGGGCCTGTCCCGGATCCTCATGTTTTCTGAGGATATGTAACCCGCCAGGTACTCGTTTATGGCCTCCCTTGCCCCCGCCGGATGCGACACGATGCCGTAGGCCCCCGGCTTGCCGTATACAATAACTATGTTGTCCGCCAAGAAGTCGAGAACCGTCAAGTCGTGCTCCACCACAAGCACATATTTATTCGCCGTGTGCTCCCTTACGGCGTCGGCCACCTTAACCCTCTCCACTATGTCTAGATGTGTGGCTGGCTCGTCGAAGATGTATACGTCGGCCTCCTTCGAAAGAGCCGCGGCGACGGCGAGCTTCTGTAGCTCCCCGCCCGAGAGGTCCTCCACCTTCCTGTCTAGAAGCTTATCCAAGCCGAACCTCTGTAGCAACTGCTCGTTTATGCCGGCTTTCTTCACCACGTCAGCCACCGAGCCCTTGAGATACATGGGGATGAGCTCGACGTACTGAATCTTGTGGACGGTTCTCAGCTTCTTGCTGTAAAGATCCGAGAAGTACGTCTGTAGCTCAGTCCCCCTAAACTGCATGGTCACCTCCTCAGGCGAGGCTCTCCCCTCGGGGTTGCAGAGGTTCGGCACAAGCTCGCCCGCCAAGACCTTGGCCATGGTGGTCTTCCCCAGCGCGTTCCGGCCTAAAACTCCTATTATCCTCCCCCTGCGCAACATGGGGAGGCGGTAGAGCTTGAAGCCGCTGGGGCCGTACCTATGTACGCAGTCCCGCTCCAGCTCGTCCGGCAGATTAACGATGGTGATAGCTTGGAACGGGCACTTGTGTACGCATATCCCACATCCGATACACAACGCCTCAGAGATAACCGCCTTCTTTATCTGCTCGTCAATCCACACCACCTTTCCACTTCGGTTAACTGGGCAGTACTTGACACATTCGTGGCCGCATTTCCTTGGCTGACAAGCATCACGATCAACTACCGCGATTCTGACCACGCCGTAGACATTGACGGCATTAAAAAATTGTCATAGCATAGCCAGCATCACCGCCAAAGCTATCAAGACCGCTAATAAGATGCCGACGACTTTCCTAGTCTTTTTAAACGCACCTGCGAGAAAGAAAAACGTGGCGAAAAGCAGGGCCGCCATCACGCGGCCGCCCCACTCGCCAAGCCCCAGCACTGCCAGCAACTCAGCAACGAGGATAAATACTCCCCTCAACGCGGACCAAATGACATAGAAGTCTATCGCCGGCATATCCTCCTCCCCCTCCAATTTATACATTTAACAAACGCGGAGGCCCACACGGCTAGGGGGATGACGAAGTTGCCGACGGCCCAGGTGGCTACCACGTCGCGCATCTTGACGGGGATGTCGGCGTGTCTCTTCACGCCTCCAGCGCGTATCACGTCCTTTGCCAGGTTGATTGGGTGAAGGGCTAGGCCGGCTAGTAGCCAGGGGTCTGACAACAACGCCCCGGCCAGCGGGAGGACCACCGAGAGGAGAAAGCCGAGGGTGTAAATCACGAGGCCCGCGTACCACCCAGCGGGGGCGTGCCACTTG
>Ga0080007_1101300_pt1 | contig 14796 bp, 12 predicted proteins | sample OctOCTMetagenome_FD_69210 | JGI IMG/M metagenome (GOLD analysis project Ga0080007, IMG submission 69210) | Hot spring and microbial mat streamer communities from Octopus Spring Streamers, Yellowstone National Park, USA - OCT_B (SPADES... | ecosystem: Environmental > Aquatic > Thermal springs >...
TTGTTAGTTCATTCCCAAAATTAGCAGAAAATATATCTATTGAAGAAGTAGCGAAATTTTATAATTGCAAGGAATGTCTTCATATTAGCATTGGGATATGTCCGTTGTCTTATAAGGTTTATGAAGCCACACAAAAGATTCCTGAAGAACTCTGGAAGACGGAGTTGTATCATTTCATTCCCGGTTGTCAAGGGATGTTTATAGAAATTGGGCATCACGATCTTTTTTTGTTAACTTCCGATCCTAGCGGTTATGGAGAGGAATATGGTCCTATGTATATTATCCGCAATGTTTTTTGTTCAGTTCATTTTAGCAGCTACGGCTTTCCGGCGGACATAAAGCGTTATGAGGAGATTGTTTTTTCATTGCCAGAGATTCAGAAGATTAAAAAGGAATTGGAATCAATTCTTGGACCAGTGTGGGGCTCTTTGCTCATTAACGAGTAGGTTATTCTCTTCCTGATGTGAATGGGTTTTATCGGATAGAGTATCGGAAGCGGGAAGCCGTGATTTACTTTCATCCCCTCCCTTCTAAAAAGCGCTGACCTTTAAAGTGTAGGATTGCCGAAGCCTTCCCATTTTCAACTTTTCCATTCGCTTTGAAGCCCTTCAGTTTGCTTTGAAGCAAAAGAAAGCCCTGGGAAGGAAAAGGGTAAAGTATGTTCGTGAAGATGCCAAAAATTCGCTGTCAATTCACTTGCAAACTTGAAATTCTGTGTGGGCAGGTTTATGCCTGTCCCCGTTTTTCGTTTGCATCTGCAAGTCAGTTGCGTTAAATTTTGCTTGGGACTACGGCGGATGATTTGGAGGTGAGTGAAAAAATGTGGTGGATGTTGCTTGCTGGAGTGACAGCTGCTCAGCAGCCTCAGGCGGACAGACTTGCTTGGTGGCGGGAAGCGAAGTTCGGCATGTTCATCCACTGGGGACTCTACGCAATCCCCGCTGGTGAATGGAAAGGCAAACGAATCCCTGGCATCGGAGAGTGGATCATGCACAACGCCCAAATTCCCGTTCACGAATACGAGCAACTTGTCCACCAATTCAACCCTACCGAATTCAATGCCGACGAATGGGTTCAGTTGGCGAAGGAAGCGGGGATGCGCTACATCACTATCACCACAAAACACCACGATGGTTTCTGCCTTTTTGACAGTGCCCTCACCGACTACGACATCATGAGCACTCCGTTCAAGCGGGACATCATTCGCGAATTGGTTGACGCTTGCAGGCGACACGGCATTCGCATCCAGTTTTACTACTCGCTCCTTGACTGGCACCACCCGCATTATGTCCCCCGCCCCAAATGGGTTCAAGACCCGCCGGGACATCAACGCGACTTCAACCGCTACCTTGACTACATGTTCGGTCAAATTCGGGAGTTGTGCGAGAAGTATCGTCCCGACGGCATTTGGTTTGATGGCGGATGGGAACATCCGCCCCAAGAATGGCGTGCAGAAGAGTTGCTGAAGATGATTTGGAGCATCTTGCCCAACGCTGTCATCAACAACCGAACGGGTTTGCCCGCTGACTACGACACGCCTGAGCAATATGTGCCAGCAGCACCTCCGAGAACGGCGGAAGGTCGCAGGCTTTGGGAAACTTGCATGACTATGAACGACACTTGGGGTTACCGAAAGGACGACTTCAACTACAAATCGGTTCGCCAACTCATTCAGACCCTCGTTGACATCGTTAGCAAAGGTGGCAACTTTTTGCTCAATGTCGGTCCGATGGCGAACGGGAAGATACCGCGCGAGCAAGTTGTAAGGCTCAAGCAGATGGGTGCATGGTTGCGACAGTTCGGCGAAGCAATTTACGGCACAGAACCATCACCGTTTTTGTCCCATCCGCATCCCGTCGGTGGCTGCACTGTCAAGGGCAACAGGCTATTCGTGCACTTGTTTGAGTATCCCACAGACCCTGTTGAACTCTGGGGCTTGAAGACGAAGGTTCGGCGGGCGTTCATCATGAAGGACGGAACACCCGTTGAGTTCAAACAGGAAGGCTTGAGCCTCACCCTTGACTTGCCGCCCATCATCCCCGACCCATATGACACCATCGTCGTTCTGGAACTTGAGGGAGCGCCAGAAGTTGACCTTGCGTTGAGACAAGCAAAGGACGGAAGCATTGACCTTCACGCCAGATTTGCTGTCGTTCACGGCAAAACTGCCCGTTACGAACATGGTGGCGGGAAAGACAACATCGGCTTTTGGACTGATGCAAACGATTGGGTCTCTTGGGATTTCGTCGTTGAGCGGGGCGGAACTTTCCAAGTTGAAATCACTTACGCTTGCGACAAAGGGACAGGTGGTAGCGAATTCGTCGTTGAGGTCGCAGGTCAAAAGTTAACTGGCGTGGTTGAGGAAACGGGCTCGTGGACGAACTTCGTGACCAAGCCTCTCGGCACCGTCACGCTCCAGCCAGGACGATACACCCTCGCGGTCCGACCGGTGAAAAAACCCGGAATGGCAGTGATGAACTTGCAACGAGTGAAATTGCTACCGCAGCAGTGAACCCTCAACGGAACATGTAGGCAAATCGTGAAGTCGGCAAATCAGCAGGTCGGGGAGAGGCAGCGAATAGCAAGTGGCGAGTAGCGAATGGCGAGTGGCGAACGGAAAACGGATTTATCCACCCACCCGAGGTGGGTGGCTGCGAATTCAAAGCAGGCTAACCGAAGGTTGCGAGTTGCGGGTTGCGCGTTCAGAGAAAACCCTAACCCTCAACTCTCAACTCACAACGCGCAACCCAAACAGCAGGCTTCGTTTTCGTAGCCATCGGCTTTGGTGGACTAACGGAAGGAGGCTTAAAGGATGGAACGAGCGCCGAGGTATGAGTTCATGCTACCCGAGGAAATTGATGCCGTGCTGAAAACTTCCCCCGTCGCTTACATCCCTTGGGGCGCATTGGAATGGCATGGGCTTCACAATTGCATCGGCTTGGACGCCCTCAAAGTTCACGCGATTTGCCTTGACGCTGCAAAGCAAACGGGCGGTGTCGTCCTGCCACCAGTTTACGCTGGCTTTCACACGATGAAACCCTACCGAGGCTTTAAGCACACCATTGAAATCAGTGCGGAGACAATCCAAAGGCTGCTGTGCGAGTATCTTGAGCAGTTGACCGATGAAGGCTTCAAGGTTCTGGTCGTCCTCATGGGGCATTACGGCAGGGCTCATGTTGATGCTGTGACGCAGGTTTGCGAGGAATTCAGCAAGAGTCATCCCGATGTCACTGTCCTCGCATTTCCAGAATACTTGGTCGCAGTTGACGACGGAGTTCGCGGCGACCATGCAGGTGCGTATGAGACAGCACTCATGATGCACTACTACCCCGAAACCGTTGACCTGAGTAGGTTGCCGACAGGGAGAGCGTTGACGGTTGATGAGGACGGGATCGGCGGCGATGACCCAAGGGAAAAAGCAACCGCTCAGTATGGGCAATGGCTCGCTGAGCGTATCGTCCAGAGGTTGGTGGAACGGGTCAAGGAAGCGCTGCAGGGAATCAAAACTTGACCTACCCGTGACCCGTTCGGTTTCAAGTTTTCGTTCGCACAAAAGCGAGGTGGTGAAATGTGTTTGCTCTCCTCCTCGGTCTGAGCATTTCACTTCTGACTGGCATTGCGAGCGCTCAACAAATCGTGGCTCGTTCCCCGCAAGCCCCTGTTTTGGACGGCATCCCCGATGAACCAGCGTGGTCAAAAGCAACGGTTTTCAACTTAACCCATCGTTTGGGCAACGGGAAAACGCAAGTCGGAACAATCGTCAAAATGACCTTCAATGGTGACCGATTGTTCGTGCTTTTCGTTTGCGAAGAGCCAAACCCGAAAGCAATGAAGCGGACTGTCCGACAGCGGGACGGGGAGGTTTGGCGCGACGACTGCGTTGAAGTCTTCATCGCACCCGACCCGAACGAACCGAGCAGTTACTACCACATCGTCGTCAACAGTTTGGGCATCATCAGGGACGAGTTTTGGCAGGATGGGAAGGATGATGTCGGTTGGGACAGCGGAGCAAAAGTTGCAACTCGGGTTGAGGATGACCGATGGGTTGCCGAAATCGCAATTCCGCTGGAGCGGCTCAACAGGATGCCAGTTTTCAGCGGAACTTGGAAAGTGAACTTCGCCCGACAGCGCTACTCCGTTGAGCCACCTGAACTCTCAACTTGGCAACCTTGCAGGACAAGTTTCCACGAACCCGAAAATTTTGGGACGGTGACTTTTGATGGCATCAATGCTTTGCCTTCGGTGCGAAAACTTTCCGCAAGCATCGTTCAAAGTGAAGCGAACAAGTTGATGAAAACCCTGCGCCAATGGCGAGTTCAACTGCCCACTGCTCCGAAAACCGAAACGGGCAAGGAAGTTGCCAGACTTTTGACAAGTTGGCAGCGAAAGTTGAGCGAGCAGAATTTGTCAAGTTTGTGGAGGCAAGTTCGCACTTTGGACAGGCAATTGCCTACCCTATCCGCAATCGTTGCGAGGGCGAAACTTGCCGAGCGTTCAAAGCGACCATACGCTGTTTTTGCTGTCTCGCCGATGCTCAAGTTGAGACCCGAACAGATTCCTGAAAGCGAACCTTTGGGCGAAAAGAGCGTTGTGAGTTTGTTTGCGGCGAAAGGGGAAGGCGAAAGCCTGCAAATTATCGTCGCCGCTTTGGAGACCGACCTTGAGGGCGTTAAAGTCGGCGTTACACCGTTGGTCGGACCTAAAGGCTCGGTTGTGTTGCCCGAAGTTAGACTTGTCGGTTATGTGCTGGTGCAAAAGCCGACCCCCGGCGGTTTTGGCGTTCCCGGGAATTACCCAGACCCACTTTTGCCCATCCGAACCTTCAATGTCCAGCGGAACAAATGCCAATCGGTTTGGTTGACCGTTTGGGTTCCACACGGTGCCGTGGCGGGAACTTATGAGGGCGCAATTGTCGTTGAACCGAAAAACGCAGCCAAACTGAATGTTCCCATCCGCTTGCGCGTTTACGATGTAACGCTCCCAGTCCAAAGCCACCTAAAGACCTGCGTGCTGATATGGGACTACAAGGCTCGGCAAGTTTACGGTGATGCTTGGACTCCCGAACGGAGCCGAAGGTTCTACGAACTTTGCTTGCGCTACAGGTTCACTCCCCCACCGCCCTTGCCTTGGGACAAAGTTTTCGTCAAGCAACCTGACGGGACATGGGTTGCCAAGTGGGACGAATTTGACCGAGAGGTTGAAGGTTGGATGTCAAAAGGCGCAACCGCCTTTTCCATCGGTGGCATTTTGCGTTGGGGAACCAAACTGCCACCTGAAAACGAGCGAGAAGATGTTGCCGCCAAATTGAAACTCTTGGGCGAACATTTGAAGCGGAAGGGCTGGAGCGAGCGGTTCTACTTCTATGTCTTTGACGAGCCGTCAACGGCTGAATTTGCCGACATTGAAGCGTTGTGTCGGTTTGTGCACCAACATGCGCCCAACTTGAACATTTTGCTGACGGCTGGTTACGGTGCTACTGGTGCTTTTCGCTCGCACGCGCCGACACCTGAAGGCGCTGCCTACAGAGCCCTTGCCGGTTTCATCAACATTTGGGTGCCGCACATTGATTGCTTTGATGAGCCCTTTTTGCGAGAGCGCAGGAAACTCGGCGACCAAGTTTGGATGTATGTCTGCATCAGCACCGTCGGCAAAACTTACCCTGACATCTGGCGGATTGACTGGACGGGAGTTTCCCATCGGGCAATTGGTTGGTGGTTGTGGCGATACGGTTGCGAAGGCTTCCTTTACTGGTGCGTCAACTATTGGACGGACGACAAAGGCAAGCCCTTTGATTTGTTTGCGAACCCAGTAGCCTATCCCGGCGGCAACGGCGACGGCTTTCTGTTTTACCCCGACCCTCAAAGAGGCGACCCAATCCCTTCGGTGCGAGCGGGAATTTTCCGCGACGCCATTGAAGACTATGACCTGCTGACCATGTTGCACGGAGTTGTGACGCATCTTATGGCTGACAGGAAGTTTGCCCAAAAGTTGGCTAAACCTTTGTCTGAGGCGGAAAAGGTGCTTGATGCCAGCAACCTGATTGTGGCTGTTAACAAGTTCGTTGATGACCCGCGACTTTACGAACAACGGCACAAGCGGATTTTGGAGTTGCTGGAGTTACTGACAAAGAGCAAACGGTGAGTGCTTGGTTTATCGGCGAACCAATGCCAAAACCCTTGCGGGTGCGCCTGAGCCGTCTCGGATTTTCAACGCCCCGACTATTATCGTCGCACCTCGCGGTGGCAACTCCCGCAAATTCGCCAAGTTCTCAATCGCTACTTTGTTAGCGCCAAGCAAGATTTTGTGGGCAATGAAGTCCTTTGACGGTCCATGGTCAATGCTCAAAGTGTCAATGCCGACACCTGCGATGTTTCGTTCAAGGAGCAATTTGGCGGCATCGGCACCAAATCCGGGAAAGTGCATGACACCTTGCTCGTCCATGTTCACATACCGCTTCGGGTCATTCCACCGTTCCTCCCATCCCGTCCTCGCGATAACGAAAGCGCCTTGCGGGATTTGACCGTATCGGTTTTCAAAGTCGCGGATGTCTCTGGCGCTGACGAGGTAATCTGGATTGCGGGCAACTTTATCGCGGACATCAATCACACACGCTTCACCCACAAGTTGGCTGGCGGGCACTTCGTGCATTGACCTGCGACCTTCAACGAAATGGATTGGAGCGTCAACATGGGTTCCTGTATGTTCGGCGCACGAGAAGGCATTTGCGTAGTAGCCCTGAGCGTGACGAGCCAAGTTCCTGATTTCAAAAAGCGGGTTGCCGGGCCAAATGGGGATTTCTGAGTGCAATTCGTGGGTCAAGTCAACGACACGCCAAGCCGGTAGCCGCATTTGCGATATGCCCCAACTCAAAATCCAAGCGACAGCGAAACCGAGAACGAACCCAAGTTTCGTGAGCCGCATCTTGTCTCACCCCTTTCCGAAGATGGGATGCCGCTCAAGTCACCATTGCAGAAGTTAACGCAAAATTAGTGGCAGCGAAAGAAACGGCAAACTCGCACCGGCTTCGGGAGTTGGTTTCAATGCAGGTCATCTTCGCCGGCGGCTTGAGAGGGCAAATTGAGGGAAGATTGCGTCAATGGGCAAATGCAAGCGTAGGTTCAAGTTTGCTTGTGCCCTTGAGAAATCTCGCTTGGCTGACCGTTCGGGTTCGCAATGCGTTGCGCCCTTTGCCAACGGTTAGGGTTTCAGTTCCAGTCATCAGCGTTGGGAACATAACCGTGGGCGGGACAGGAAAAACTCCGCTGACTATGTGGCTTGTCAAAAAGTTGGTGGAAGCAGGTCACAAACCTGCCATCTTGACCCCGTTGGGCGAAAAGGGAGACGAGACGGAGGAGCACTTATCGGCTTTTAAAAGCACCGCCCCACTTGTTTTCGCTGGTCGCGACCGAGCGAAGAACGCAAACCGAGCTGTCGCCCTCGGGGCTACGGTCATCGTGCTGGATGACGGCTTTCAATACAGGAGGCTGCACCGCGATGCTGACATAGTTCTTTGGGACGCGACATTTCCGCCCCACCGCAACAACCCTTTTTTGCGTGAGCCGCTGTCACAATTGAGACGAGCAGATTGCATTGTCATGAGCAAAGCGGACTTCCTCAGCGATGAACGCCGGAACGAATTGCGAACGAATTTGGAAAAACTGGCTGGCGAGGGCAAGGTAGTGGCGGCATTTGGTTACGAACCTGTTAGCCTTCAATCGCCCGATGGCACGGTTGAGGTTTTGGAAAATTTGAGGTGGCGGAAAGTTTTGCTGGTCGCAGGCATCGGTAACCCAAGTTATTTTGCGTGGACGGCACAGCGAGCAGGCTTTGAAGTCGCAGAGATGATTTGCTTTCCCGACCATTTCCGCTACAAGCACGCCGATGCCCAATTCATCGCCGAAAGGGCTAAACTCGCAGGTGTTGACGCCGTTTTGACGACGCCAAAGGATGCAGTCAAACTGCGGGACTTTTGGTCAAGCGATGTGCCATTGTTCTCGCTGCAAGTCAAACTGCGCTGGCTTTGGGGCGAAGAAAGTTTGTGGGAAATCGTTGAAGGCTGTGTGAAAAATGCCCAAGCCAAGTTTGAGGTGAAGCCATGACTGCGTGGAGATTTCTCGCCGAGCGGTCAATCATCAATATCCTGCAATGCGCGGCGGCGGTAACCTGCTGGGAAGGTCTGCCTTTGGTGGCGAAGCCGATGGCGAAAGTCCTTTGGTTGCTGTTGCCCAAACGGAGAGCCATCACCATTGACAATTTGAGGCAAGCGCTCAAATGCAACGAAGCCGAAGCGACCGAATTGGCGCAAAAGGTCTTTCACCATGTCGCTCTGATGGCGCTGGAGTTCTTGAAAATGGGCGCAAACCCGAAGGAAGCACTGTCGCGGATAAGGTTTTGTGGTTGGGAGGATGTTGAGGCTGTCTGGAGGCGACATGGCAGGATAATTTTCGTGACGGGACACATGGGCAACTTTGAACTTTTGGGAGGGGCTGTGGCTCAAAGACTGCCGCTTTGGGTAGTCGCACGCCCGCAAAGCCCCGCATCTTGGCAAGTCATCAAAAGCATTCGGGAGAAAGTCGGCATGAGGGTCATTGACAAATTTGGTTCGCTCAGGGAGGCTTTGCTTGTTTTGAGGTCAGGCGGTGCTTTGGGTTTGCTCGCTGACCAACACGCAGGCGACGGTGCAGGGACGATGATAGTGTCTTTCTTCGGGCGACCAGCATCGGTGTTCAAAACGCCCGCTTTGTTGGCGGCGAGGACAAATTCTCCGCTGGTTTTTGGCTACGATGTCCGACTGCGAGACGGAACACACGAAGCCGTCTTCTTGCCGCCTAAATTTGTGAGCAGCGACGAAGTTGATGATGCTGTGGTTTGGTTCTGCAAGGAGTTGGAGCGAGCAATCTTGAGGGCGCCAGAGCAATGGTGGTGGCTTCATGACCGATGGAAAATTGCAAGGCGCAAACTGACGGCGAAAAACGAACCTTAATGGAGGTGTAGCCCGTGAGATTTGTGGACCGATTGAGCCAAAGCATCGCCGCAATTCAGGCGTGTCAAGGATGTGCAGAAGATGTTGAACGGCTCGCCGAAACTCTCGTCAACTGCCTCAAGTCGGGCAATAAGGTCGTCGCTTTCGGGAACGGAGGAAGCGCTGCGGAAGCATTGCACTTTGTAGCGGAGTTGACGGGCAGGTTCAAAAGAGAGCGAAAGGGATTGCCAGCGATAGCCCTCAATGCCGATATGGCTGCACTCACCGCCATCGGAAATGACTACGGCTTTGAACGAGTTTTTGAGCGGCAAGTGGAAGCACTCGTTCGGGAGGGCGACCTCGCTATTGGATTGAGCACGAGTGGGACTTCACCCAATGTGTTGCGGGGGCTTGAAAAGGCAAAAGAGTTGGGCGCAACGACTGCTTTGCTGACAGGTGCAAGATGTCCGCAAGTCCCAGCCTTCGTGGACATTTGCGTGAAAGTCCCTGAAAGCGACACCGCACTCGTCCAAGAAGCACATTTGGTCATCCTGCACTGGCTTTGCGATGAAGTTGACGCAAATTTATTGTGATTTCCGGCGGAAGCAAATTCACTTGGGCAAAAGCGACCTTTGGAGGGCTAAGTCTCTTGCACGCTGTGAAGGTGCAAAAGGCTTGCAGGAGACGGACGGAGTGAGGGGAATGGTGGCTCTGAGCACTAAAGGGTTGAAGTTTCAGCGCTGGCAAGTCTTGTTGGCTGCAGCAGTGTTGCTGGGCATAACGGCTCTCGCAGCATCTTTTGTCGGTGCTGCGACTTTGACGGCTGAGCAAATTTTTGCCCTCAGGCTACCGAGAATTTTGCTGGCTATCCTCGTGGGAGCATCGTTGGCAAGTTCGGGGACTTGTCTGCAGGCACTTTTTCGCAACCCTCTCGCTGACCCGTTCATTCTGGGCATTTCGGCAGGTGGCGCTTTAGGGGCGGCAGCAGCGCTGCTTTTCGGAGCACCATCTTTTGCGATACCGTTCGCAGCCTTTCTCGCTGCCTTGGGAACATCTTGGCTCGTTTACTGGCTCGGTCGTGTCAACGGTGTCGTGAGGATGGACACATTGCTCCTTGCGGGTGTAGCCGTGAACGCATTTTTGTCAAGCATGCTGACATTGCTGCTTTACCTCAACGCTCACAGGTTGCTTGTCAGCGCCGTCTATTTTTGGCTGATGGGCGGTTTCCAAATGGCGACTTGGCGTGAAGTTTGGATGATGTTGCCTTACGCTTTGCTCGGATTGCTTCTGCCCATTTACCAAGCACGGGCGCTTAATGCTTTGCTTTTTGGAGAGGAGTGGGCACACTATGCAGGGGTTGAGGTTGAGGTCGTCAAGAGATGGTTGCTTGCCGCTGCGGCGCTAAGTTGTGGTGCTGCTGTTTCCGTCGCTGGGATTATTGGCTTCGTCGGTTTGATGGCACCCCACCTCGTTCGTCTCCTTCTCGGTCCCCATCACCGAACCCTTGTCCTTGGTGCGGCATTGTTTGGGGCATGGCTTTTGCTTTGCTGCGACACCGTTTCACGGACAATCGTTCGCCCAGCAGAACTTCCCGTTGGCATCTTCACCGCCTTCTTGGGCGTCCCCTTCTTCCTTTTCTTGCTCCGCCAAGCAAAGAAAGTTTTCGGCTGAAACCCTTCAACCCTTATTGCACTACTGTCGTCACCGACTTGTTGACAATTTTTTCGCCGTCAACGGTGATGGCATTGCGGCGGAGGATGGTGAATTTTGCCTCGGGAGCGATGAAGATGCCGATTGGTCCGTCGTAAATGTGCGTGCCTTCAATGATGTTCCAATCTTTGAGCGGAGCCGTTTCAGGCAAGCCTTCAATGCGTTGCCAAACGGGCTCAAGGGCAATTCCCGCCCGCTGGTTTGGCTCCATGCCTTGCAACCAAACCGGCTGAATGTGCATGCTCGGTCTGTAGCGGAAATCAACGACCTCGCAGAAACGAACGGTGTTGCCGAAAACCAATGGACCGCGAAAGACTATATTGCCCCGCCCAATGACCCGTGAACCGATGATGTCGTTAAAGGCAAGCGGCGATGGGAGTCTATCGTGCCACGCCCACAAGTAAAGCCCTTCCCCGTCGCGCAAAATGTGCCCATCAATCACATTGCCGAAACAGTTGCCCCAAAAGCCCGTCCAGTTAGCAGTGTGCTCTTCGGTGTTGTCAATCCAAAGGGTCTCAACATAAGCCATGCCGACCATGATGTGTGTGGAACTGTCTGGGACAATTTCCCATTCGGGCTCGACGGTGAACGAATTTTCGGTGTTGCTCACGATGCGCCGATACTGACCGAGCCCGCGACCGTCAAGGACGAGAGCAAATGTGGGCTTCAAATCGCTCAACTGTGGGTGGCGCTTGCGCAATTCATCGGGCGCAAAAGGCTTGCCCTCAACCCAGACGGTCTTTCGGTCGGCTCTCAAAACCCGACCGTGCCAAACGGCGTAGGATGACTCATACATGTTTTCGCCTGAATTGTGTCGGCGTGGGATGTTGTTTCGCCAAATGTTGCCGATAATCGCCGAATGGTATGCGCTGCTGAAACTCAACTGCGAGACAAAGTTTCGGTCACCGTCAAGGAGCAAATTGTTTTCAATCACCGAATCAACAAACGAGCGAACGAAGAGGTTGTTAGCGGTGCCTGGCACAATGTTGCGGATGACATTGCCACCGATATACGCTTGCCTGTGTGGACCGTGAACGAGAAAGACACCGTCGCTCGCTGATTCAATTTCGCAGTCTTTGAGCACGAAGCCATACGAGCCCCACTCAACCATAACTGCTGGCTCTGTTCCGTGAGTTTGCCGGATGTAGCATCGCTCAATTCGGCAATTGGTGTGCGATGCGAACACGGCTTGAAGCGTTCCAGGTCCGTCAATCAAGCCGAGATCGCAAATTGCGCTTCTGTCCCTCAGCCACACCATTGCCCCACGACCGCTTTCTTGTTGCCGGGCACGGAAATGTGTCGGCATTGCGTTAGCGATTTCCGGTGGGACATCGAATCGCATCGGTTTCGTCGGCAGGACAATGAGGATTGAATTGCGAGAGCCCGCGCCTTGCAAGGTCACACCCGAAGGAACCCAAATCGGTGCGCTGATTGGGTAAAGCCCCGGTGGCAAAAGGACGATACCTCCGCCTAATTCTCCCGCTTTGACAAGCGCCTTCCTTAACGCTTCGGTGTCATCGTCGACTCCGTTGCCCTTTGCGCCGAAGTCTCGGGCATTCAAAACGACCTTTGGCGGTTCCGGTTTCACTTCAACTGTCAAGGGAATGGGACCACCCCAACCTGCCTCACCGCCGGCGCCGTTATGGACATAAACATCGTATTCGCCTGCCGGCAAATTCTCTGGCAAAATCGCCCAACACTCATAAACTGGGTGACGACCGTTGCCGAACCGTTGCAGTAAAATCACCTTCCCGTCTTTGCGCGATTTCAAAGCGACTAATCTCGCTGCGATGTTTCGCCCGAAGATACGAATTTTCTTCCCGGGACAGGCTCGTTCAGGATAGACGAACCACGGCTGAGCAGACCTGACAAGGTAGGGTTGCGAAAAACCATGTGAGTTACGAACCCAACAAACATGCCCTCCGTTCAGGGCGTCGAAAAAGCCACTCGCATCGTAATACGGGTGCCACTCAACGGCTGTCACGAACCCGCGAGGGTCAACTGCTATGACGGGGACTTTGCGGGCGTTCGGTGGTGGAGTTTTTGGGAGAAAGTTTTCGGGGCGATAGGGAGTTTTCTGAAGTGCTGAGATGACCGATTTTTCGTCGAACGGCACATCCCAAGCATAGACTTCAACTTGCCCATTGGCGAACCCAACGCCCCAGATAGTTTTGGTGTTTCCACCTTGGATGCGACAAATCTGCGCTGCTTGCCCGACCGCTACCCCGACCACCAGAACCAAAACTCCCAAAAGCCAACGCACCTTTCATCCCCTCCCTTCCTAATCAGTCCGACTTTGGCGTCTAATCCCTTGCCCTTCTCATTGCCTCAACGGCGGTCGTAATCTCCAGCAACTCCTTCGTGATGTTCCACTGGCGAATTTTGTTGGCTTGCAAAGTAAGTTGCCTGATGAGTTCTTCTGCGTTGTCGGCTGCTTGGCTCATTGCGTTCATGCGAGCGGCGTTTTCGCTGGCAAGGCTTTCAAGCAGAATGTGGTAAACCTGATGCTCCACATATCGCGGCAGCAAAAGCGCCAACAACTCTGGCGCTTTCGGCTCAAAGATGTATTCCCGCTCCCCTCTTTCCGTCCTTCGCCCCTCGCCTTCCGCCTCATCAGGTTTGATTGGCAACAGTTGGACAATTTTGGGTCGTTGAACGAGGGCGTTGACGAACTCGCCATAAACGATGTGAACCTCGTCAACCTCGCCACTGGTGAACCACTGGGAAATGTCTTTGGCGACCGCACGGAAATCGGAAAAGGGAGCGGTGACGGGCAACTGTGGTCGGAAACGGGCGACATGAAAGCCTCTCCGGGAGAAAAAGTCATAGCCCTTGCGACCTATGCAATAGAGCGAAAAGGGCGCCGCACCGTTTTGGCTCATGAAGGCTTGGGCTGTTCGGATGATGTTGCTGTTGTAAGCGCCACACAAACCCTTGTCGCCGGTTATGACGACTAAGCCCCGGTTTTGAACAGGACGAACTTGCAGGAGTGGGTGTTCAATGGCTGGCAAATGCGGCGCAAGGGTTTCTATGAGCCAACGCATCTTTTCGGTGTAAGGCTTACCCGCCAAAACCCGGTCTTGCACCCGCCTTAACCTCGCAGCCGCTACCATCTTCATCGCCGTCATGATTTTTTGCAAGTTTCGGACAGCCCGAATCTTTCGTCGGATCGCCCGCAAACTTTGCACTGCCATTGTCCCTCACTCCGTAGCCTTGCTCTCTTTGGGCTGGCGAAGAGAACGCTCCACGACATGGACGCCAATCCAGTAATTCTCCTCGTCAAAAATTCGTGCGGTCAGTTCGTGCAAGCGATCATCAACTTCCTCAACCATCTCGTCAGGCACGACAACCTCAATGAATGCGTCCAATTCCTCGTAGCCGGGGATTTTTATCCGAATTTCCGCCTCAGGGCACAAATCTTTTGCCAACGACACTACCTCGGCGACAAATCGCTCCAAGCGGCGCCGTGAATAACGCTTGGCGGGTGTCATTCGCTTCATCGTTTAGTCACCTCCTGCACTTCGTTGATGAATTCTCTGGCGTGACGAATTATACGCCGAACAACTTTTGCGCCAGGTTCGGTAATTTCATAGTGAGCCTTATTGCGCAAATCATAGGCTTTCTCTAACCACTCTACAAAGATGGGTGGGTAGAGCCGCCGCTTGAGCACAAGTTCTTCCCTGAAAGTTTTCCAGAGAAAGCCGTGAGCCCATTCCTCGCGCCTAATGCCTTGATGTGCCAATGCTGCGATGGCTGCCCAAAACAATGCCGCATAGCAACATAAAGCGGCGCCATCGTAAAGTTCATGCTCAATCGCCCATTCGGCTACTTGCAAGAGTCGTGATGCTTTCGCCAACGCCTGCTCCACATCTTCAGGGTTCATCGCCATCACCTTCAAACCAGCCAGAGTTCCAACGCCGATGGGTCAACTTCCAAATCGTCTGCCTCTGGGACAGGCTTGATCTTCCAGACTTGCATTGCGTCAGCGCCGATGATGAGTTCATGAGCCAAGTTGTCGGCGACATAGAAGACGAAGTAGTAACGGCAACCCTTGACCTCAAAGAACAAGTGGCAGGCTTCCCGCACTTCTAATCCGATTTGACCGTTGCCCAAACGAAAGCGCA
>Ga0080007_1123643_pt1 | contig 14748 bp, 16 predicted proteins | sample OctOCTMetagenome_FD_69210 | JGI IMG/M metagenome (GOLD analysis project Ga0080007, IMG submission 69210) | Hot spring and microbial mat streamer communities from Octopus Spring Streamers, Yellowstone National Park, USA - OCT_B (SPADES... | ecosystem: Environmental > Aquatic > Thermal springs >...
AAAGAGAGCAGGCTCATGGTATTCTTATAATAATGAGCAATTAGCCCAAGGTAAAGAAAAATCTCTTGATTATTTAAAAGAGAACCCAGAGTTATTAAGTAAAATAGAAGCAGAGGTTAGAAAAAAATTAAAAGAATATAAACTACAAGAAATTGATATAAAATATCAAAATGAAACGGAGTTAGCTTTAGATATTGAAGATTTTACCGACAGTTTTACCAATCCAACCTAAACTTTCTCCAATTCTCTGCATAGTTGATTTAAATGTCCCAACTACTCTTCTTGGAAAATAAGTTCTATACTTTTCCCATAATTGCCCATCTTCTTTAATATGCTTTTCAATTTTATCCCTATAATCTTTAATATGATATAGTTTTAAGCCCATATGTCCTAAATCGCCCATAAAATCCAAAACTTTTTCTTTTAAATCAGTATCTCCTTTACTTAAATAATTCATAGTAGCATCAAGAATTTTTTTTCTATGTTCTTTATTTTTTATATCTAATATTCCATGTTTTTGGAAGTGAAAAGTAAGTTCTTTAAATTTATCAAAATCCATATTTGAAAGTGTTTCTTCTTTTAAATTACCAACAAATTTTCTCCACTTATCTCTTTGTCTACTAATGTCAATCCCGCCTTTTGTAATTAATCCGTGTAATACATGCAAATCCTCTTCTGTCGCATTTTGTCCTTTTGATATTATTTTATCAGCGTAATGTTCTGCAATATCTTTTCCATCCTTTTTAATATTATTCGCCTTAAAGGCTTTTAACCAATTTAAATCATTTTCTTCTAATTTTTCTTTTTTAAGAATTTCCTCTGATTTTTCTTGTAATTTTTCTTTTAATTCATCCTTTGAAAAAATACCATGTTTTGTTAATTCATTTAATAAACTATGCTCTCCTGTTTCTTCTATGTGTTTTGAAAATTCATTCCAAGCATGTTCTTTTAGTTTATTATTTCCCTCAGCGCCTATAAAATCTCTTATTTTATCAAAATGTTCATGGTCTTTTAATTTATATAATGTTTCAATAATTTCTTTATTCTTTTTATCATCTTTATATTCTTCAAGAAGTTCTTTATATCCTTTTTCACCTTTCTCTTTTATTTTGTTATAAAAACCTATAACTTTTATAGCACTAACATCTTTTTCTGCTTGGATTTTTTTATTAATATCAACAATGCTTTTGTAAAATTCCGCATTACTTTTTGCTTTTTTTACTTTTTCTTCTCTTTCTTTTCTAGCTTCTTTTTCTTCTTCTGTTTCCTCCTTTCCTTCTTCTCCAAAGAGTCCTTTTAAAAACTTTTTAGCTTTCTCTCCAAAGTTTTCAAACAAACCAGCATGATGAGCAAACAGTGTTATTGCGCCAGCTAATAAACCACCTATTGCTAAACCAGCAAGGAAATTAGCTTTTTTATTTAGAACAAAATTTTCATTCTTTTTAATTTCCTCTAATACTTGTTCATAAGCATATTTCAATACTTCTGCTTTTTCTTCATGACCATTTATAATAAGCTGTCCAATGAAAGAATATAATTCGTCAAATGTTGAAATAGATGCTACTTTATTTAAAAATAAATCTTCGTAAGCTTTTTTCTTTACTCTTATATCCATTAAAGAAGGACAACCATTATCTATATATCTTTTAACGAGCTGTTTTAAAACTTCCGCTTTTTCTCCTCTTAAATAGGCTCTACCAATTTCCCTTTCTATTCTAATACATTTAGATTTTGAACGATTCTCGGCTATCTTATATTTTGCTTCTTTTATAAGTGCTTCATAAGAAGCTTGTTTTATTGTTATTGGTTTATCTGTGATAGTAATAGAAGAAATTTCTTTGCTTTTTTCAATTTCTTCTTTTAAATGATTAGTAATATATTCCAAAATATTGGTTGCTGTTTTTAATTCTTCAATATCAAATGGATATATATCTCCATCTTCATCAATTATTACATCAAACTCAAAAGCGGAATTTATATTATTTCTTGTCATTATAAATGGTAAATAAGCACAAATTCCACTATCATAAACTAACCTATGATATCCAAAACATCTTGCTTCATCACAGACAACAATTTCAGTATCAATTTCCTCAAATCTATTTATATCTATTCCGTTATTCTTTAAATATAGTTTAAGTTTTTCAACAATTTGGGATTGTAATTCCATTACTCTTCAAAAAGGTTTATATGAAAGAATTGTCAAACAAGACATTAACCTTCTTGAAATGAGTGAAAGCTTAATTGATGATAACAAAATTAGTGAATTTGCCGATTTTTTAATAGCAACTTGCACTATTTATATAATTCATAGAATGCTTGATTTGGATGATGAGAAAATAAAAAAAATAAGTATAAATAATTGTAATAATTATTTTCTTTCCTTTGAAAGTAGTTTCTATACTTTTTCAAGTCCAATAAATTCAGATGCTTTGAGCTCAAATGAAGATACTAAAAAAGTAATTATTAAAAATTTTATTAGCAACTTGAATAATGGAATAAGAGGGAAGCTAAATAACTTGCCTCCCAACATATTAAATGCTTTAAAAAGCAATTTTGAAAAAAACGAAAACAAAAATATAGCTTTTGAACTTCTTGTAAAAACATTTAAAAACTGTAAAATAAGGAATAAGCCTAGTCCATTAGAAGTTTTTTGTTATGTTAGAAATCAAATAAAAGAAAATATAAGAAATTTCTTAAAAAACAAAATTCAAGAAACACAAAGTTTAGCTTTTCAAAATTTGAGTGTAGAAGAAGAACTAGAATTTATAATTGAAAAAACAATAGAAAAAATTTTTGTTGAAATAAGAGCTATTCAGTAATTTTTATGATATTTAACAACTTTTCACAAAATCCAAAATAATAATTTAAAATTTCTTTTTTTAAAAATTTTTCTTTCTTATCATAAGAAGAATTAACAACTACAACATCATCAGATAATGTAAAGGGTATATAAATTATTTTCGGTAAACTACATAAGTTATTATTTATTTCAACATTTATTTTTCTTTCTGATATTACAGAAATCAATTTATAATAATCAACATTACAAGCAAATATAAAGGGAGTTTTTATTTCATCCATATAGGATACTATTTCTCCTTTTGGACCAGTGAAATAATTATACTTTCCTCTTAAATATTCAGTAGAATTATATGGAATGCAAATAACAAAACCAAGAGCAGAATTCCATATTTCTTCTATGTTTTTCAAAAAAGAAAATTCGGTTTTTAATAATTCTTCTAAGTAGGAAATTAATCTTCTTTTGGGAAACAGAAATCCTAAACCCGTTTGTTTTTCTCTTTTGTTAATATAAAAAGCAATTTTTCTCATATCAATAGCTCCTTTGTATCAGAGGGGCTAAATAGCCCCCTCTTTTATTGGTATTATGTTTATAACACCATCATTATTATTTAAGCTTAAAATATCAAGTGTTTTTTTATCAATTAAAATTAATCCATCATCCGCTTTAATATAATATCTTCCATTACGCTCATAAATTTCGTGTTCTCCTTTCGATATAACTTCTATATTTTCAATTTTTTCAATTCTATTTAGATGAAAAATATTTTTAACGTTTTCCCAATGATTTTCCTTAAATACAATGTTATTTCCAATTATTCCCAAAAATTCATCATTAGAGTAAGATGAAAACAATTGTTTTAGCTCACCATTTTTTAATCTTTTTAAGTAGACACTTTTCCCATCATAACTTGGTTCATATGACTCAATAAATATTATATCATAGTAGTCTTTCTTTTTATAAACAATTATTTCATTCTTTTTCTTATAATCAATTATTTTTAAGTTGTCTTCCTTAACAATAATACCGTATTTTAAGTTTTTGGGTATGCAAAAGATGGTTTCTGTTGAGCTATTGTGTATAAGTTGAGTAGTAAAAGTATTTTCTAGCTCTATAAGACTAAATCCAAAACGCAAATCAAATTTCCTATTTCTTATGTAGGTTTTTAATAATGGAATCATATCAGCAAATTCGGGAGCGAGTGAAAACTTTTTCAAATCTAATCCAATCTTCTTAAGTATTTTAAAGATAAAAGGTGATTTTATTATCTTTACTATATGAATAACGTCATCTTCTGTTAACAAGAATTTTTCTAACTTTCTTACATTTTCTATTTTTTCCTCTAATTTCTCATTCATCTTTACCACTTTTGGAAGCGGATAAAACTGAGTCCATCCTCCTGTTGTAGTATATGATACTATACCCGTATCCGGTTGATAAGTTCTCCTTTTCCCAGGATATGACTCAAACTCTAATCCGAAAAAGGATGAACCACTTAAACCTTGTGAATAAAAGTTAATTGTAATTGAAAATTGTTCTGTTTCTCCTACTCCATCTATAATTAAATATTTTTTATCCCCTATTCTAAGTATTCCCATCCACCAATATCCGAATCTATGATTTTTACATTTATTAATTGAATTGCAATAACGGCAGTAAAATTCTTTTCCTATAAGTTCCAGCTCTACTCTTTCTCCTTCATAATCTCCTAGTTTTAGTTTTGGATTTAACCCTACCATATTTAAATTATACAGCTTATTATCCCCCTTTTAAAAATGGGGGTAAAAGGAGATTATTAAGCAAAACAATTAATTCCCAAAATAATAACCCTTTTCTTTAAGCCATTTTATAATATCTTCAATATTTTGTTGTATATCATGTCTCAATTTCTCCTGAAAATAAATATCATACAATTTTTTGTAAATATCACCATATTGTTTAATTTTATCATATATAAACATGTCTTTTATCATTTCTTGAAGAATTTTTTTCTTTCCTTCTAAGGGCAATCCTTTGAAATATTCTTCAAGATACGGAATTTGAAATATATTTAATTTCTTTAAACTTTCTTTTTGACTTGTAATCTGCTCTATGTTTGGTAATACTGATTTAATTGTTTTGAGAATTTCTTTTTCTTTTAAAACCTCTTCTCTCATTATGTCCTTATTACATTATAAACAATCGTTTCCTTCCAGAAACCAAATATTACTAAATTAGTTACAATTATTACACCACTTTCCATAGAGACTGGAATGTAATCGGGAACATCTTGTGGGCTTCTTACAATAATTATTTTTTCTATTTTTGCTTCACTGCTTAAAACTGGTCCAAATGGAGAATTTGCTTTTAGTAGTTTAAATAATCTATTAAGTTCAGTAGCCATTAAATTAACAATAATGGGTTGTAATGAATATTTTCTTGTATATTTTAATGCTATTTTCTTTATTCTCCAATTAGTATAATCAACAGATTTAATACCATGTTGATATTTTCTTGCTAGTTCTAATCCTGTATAAGTTGTTCTTTGCCACCAACTTTGAAATATATTATCATAAACAACATGCATATCATATCCATTTTCCATTAACCATTTGCTTGTATCTTTATCAAAAATGTTGTTTGAATAATCGGCATAACTAATATATGTTCTTGGTAATGGGTGAGCAGATAATGGTTCTGATATTTTATCCATTCCGACTGATTGCCCGACTTTCATAGCACATAAAAAGAAGCCAGGTAATCTGTTACCTTGTGGTGTGAATACCCAAGGGTTCACATAATTTATGTGTTCATCATTTATAGCAGTAACTTGTGAATAAATATATTCTGCTACACTACCATCACCAGTAATTGGTTTTACTAATGGAGTGTAAAGTGCTATTATTTCTGTATTTGGTATGTTATCTAATCTATCCTGCGATATTGGAAACATTTTTACTTCGTTTTCTAAATTATAATCACCTAATTCATTTTGACTGACATAATATTTTTTACTTATTGCCAATATTCCTTTATTGCCAACATTATCAAAATTAAATCTATAAACTTCAAGCTCATTGTCTATTTCTTTTATTAATAATTCATAAGTTTCTCCTGCACTAATAGTTATGTTAGAGTTTATTTTAAATTTGAAATAAATTACAGATGGTAGAGAATTCTTTTTGAATACAAGTAAATAGTTTCCTTGTTCAATAGTATTAGAACTGCTATCATTATTATTTTTAATTCTCAACAATAAGGATGAACCATTATAAAATATTGCTTCAAAGGAAAGATTACCATTTGTTGGAATTATTGGACTATCATCGTAATACCAAGCTTGATAATGAGATTGGTTATCTACAATTAAATTACTTTTTACTTTGCCAAACAATCTATATTCCGGCTCATATAAATAAATGTCCTTTGTAATCCAAGCTCTTACAGGAATGCTATTATCTGGATTGTTTCTATCAGCTATAAATGTTCTTAAACTATCAACATCTTGGTCTCTTAAGCTTGTAATCATTATTTCGTAAGGGATAACATTTGTATCTTTTGTCATAAATTCAATCACTCTATTATAGGCTTCTGAATAATCAAAAGGAGTTTTTAAGGGACAAGCATAAAGAGCTTTTGGTCTTGGTTGAGAAGTGAAAGCTAAAAATAAACTATATGCTATTAAATTACTTGGTTCAATTGGACCAAATAATATTTCAATATCACTTGGACTAACTTTGTAAATTTTATCATGACTTACAAAAACTCTATATGTAGCTTCAAGTTTCATCCCAGTAATTATTCTGTAAACTTGATAGCTTGTATTTGGAGATAAAGAATGGTTGTCTTCTAATTGTAGAGTGCCATTATTTATCCCAATTACTTCTTTAAAAACTGGATTACCGTCATCATCGTAACCAACAAGAATATAGTCTCCAACTTTTAATAAATACCCCTTTGATGTGAATAAACTTGCCACTTTATTGGGAGCTATTGTCAAAATCTCACCTATATTTATAGCATATTTGTTTGTATCTAAAACTTGACCAATAAAAGTTATTAAACCAGTAGTTTCATCTATTATATAATCAACATTTTCTATTAGTTGATATTTATTATTTTTATCATCTATTGCTTTTAAATCAAATAATCTAAAAACATATTGCCTTTTACTAATGGGAGAAATATAGGCAGAATAATCAACAAGTGATTCATTTGGTTCTAATATTAAGTTTAATGTTACGCCTTGAGTTGGTATTGTTCCAACTATTCTTGTTACTCTTTTAATATTATCGCCAATAATTAAACCAGATAATGAAGCGTCTGGTAATGGTTGCGGAACTTGAACAAATTCATTTATAATTTTAACAGGAGAATATAATTCATTGAATGTCATTCTTTATTTAAGGTTTTGATTTTTCAAAATAGCAGAAAAATTAAATCCCACATATAAAGTTCCATTTTTATTGAACAAATATTTTATATATCTTGATGTTATCTTATTGTTATAGCAATTTTTCGTGAGAGAACCGCAATTGTAAATAATTGTAGCTTTTTCTACACTTTGATACTTATCTAAAAGCGGTTTATATATTTCAAGAAAATAAAGGATATTTATTTTAGGGTTACATAAATCATAAAACTTATGTCTCCAATTATTCTTATTTTTTATTCTAAAAAATTCTTTGTAGGTTATTTGCATTACTCCTATTTCTCCATGCTTGCCTATTATACAAGGATTCGTATTAATGTAAGGACCAGACTCTACTAACATTATAGCATAAATTATTCCTTTGTTAATATCGTAAAGTTTTGAAAGTGAATCAATATAAGCTCCGTATTTTTCATCAAATTTTTCCAGTTCTTTTGAATAGTATATTAGCTCTTCTTCACTATATATTACTTTGCCATCCAAGCCAAAGATTTCACCAGTTTCTGGTACGCTAAAAAATAAAAAATAGTTGAGGAGTATCCACATCATAGTTACTGCCTCCTTTTTATGTTTTTATTAAGCTCTTAAATCGGTATAACCTATTGGTGAATTTGTGTTTTCGTTAATCCTATATAAACAAGTAAAAACAATATCGTAATTCTTTTCAGATAATGTATTAATTATTTTTTGTTCTTCAATGGAGGTGGGATTAGTTGGAATTAGTATGAATTCATTTTCACCAATAATATATGTCTTTTTCTCTTTTGGTTTTATGTCAAATTTTGCTCTATGGCCAACTATGATAGCATTAATTTCATTTAAATTAACACTTTCTATAACATCTTCTAAGTTTTTTATCATTTCTTTTGATATTGCCTCATTAATTATTAAAAAAGGCGTTAAATTCAAATACAAACCGTGTTCTTTAACTTTTCTAAATAATTTATCCAACTTTCTAATTAAAATCCCTTTAACGCTAAGAAATTTTCTTTTGTTTTTCTGTTTTTCTTTATTTCTTTTTGTCTTATTCATCACTTAAAATTTTAAAGTATTTGAAACCAAGTCTTGCGACTCTATTGTTCTTCTTGCCTGAAGTAATTCTAACATATATTTATCAAGTTCATTAAACGCTTGTTTTAAATCATCGCTATAATCAGCTATATGAAAATAAGCATACGATTCAGCTACTATTGGATTTAAGAATTCAATTATTATTTTACTGATATTTTTAGGAAATGTATTATTTTCTTGTATTTTTATAGCAACTTTTGGTAAAATTTCATTTAAAAAAATAGAATTTGAGTATATTGGATACCTAAAGAATCTTGAAAGAAAGAATTTTACTCCATAAGCATCGTATTTTATGTATATATCAAAAATCCACTTTACAAATCTGTCAACAAAGTTATTTATCTTTTGATTATAGGCAAGCGAATAATTAAGTGCTTCCTTAGTGGTGTCATCTATTATTTCATTACTTATTTTTTGTATATCTTTATTTATTTCTATATCTTTTCCTTTTTCTTGCCAAATTACTTTTGAAGCTATTGATATTACATCATTTAAAGAAATGGGTGTATATTTAACATCCAATGTTCCGCAATCTTTTGCAAAATTAACATAATTTGTATAGTTATAGAGCATAGTTAATATTTCCAATATTCCTTGGTTCAGCTCCCCTAATTTTTCTGATAAAGCTTTTATTATTTTGGATAAGTCACTTTCTTCCTTTAAAACTTCATATATTGTATCAATCACTTCTACTGTATAATCTCTTCCACTCATTTACAGGATAGAAGGTGAAATTTGTTGAGATGGAGGTCCAGTAGAACCATCGGGTTCAGGATGAGTATGATTATTAAAAGTAGTTATTATTTGAAGAAGAACATTTTTTAAATCTTTAATAGAACTAAATTGGTCAAATTGTATTCCTCTATTATTTTCATCGGCAATTTTACCACTATTTATCTGAACTGGATTAGGAGTGTCAATTATTACTTTACTAGCTTTAATCATTACTTTATTGTCTTGTGTTAATTTTATTTCTACTCCACTTTGATTTTTTATGGTAATTTCACCATTTTCTAAAATGACCTCCGACAGATTATTTGGACCATAACAAGGCTCTCTTCTTTTAGGTAGTTCTTCTTCAGAATAATAATCTGGTGGAACATCAGGAGAAGGCTGTATTGGGATTTCGGGACAACGAGTAGTATTAATTCTTATTGCTAACTTATTATCAGACCTAATATCAATACCATTTTGCCCAATTAATATATCTGGTGAAAAAGGTAAAGATATTGAAACCCCACCAGTTGCTATGTTTAAAAAAGAACCGCTAATTGTAACAACTTGTGTAGGCATATTTAATTTTACACCTGCTTTCATAGGTGATAGAGCTGGACCGGCAGTTAATTCTATTCCAGTTCTTTTTATTTTTATTTCATTTGATAAAATAGGAGATAAATCAGGAAAAATGTATCTTAATTTAAGTTCGTTTTCATTGAAAATTATTTGATATTTTTCAAATATAGTTTGTTTGATATAAGTTATAGTTATTGACTTATTTTCATTATTTAACTCTATAAAACCTACTGGTATGGCAAATTTAAGGATTTTTCCTTGAAGAAATCCTAACCCTCCATCATCGGATAAAGTCATTTTTATATTGTTATATACAATTTCAAAAATTGTATTAAATATGTTGATATAATTTTCGTCGTCAAATTTAATACTTGTAGAACCACTTGGCAATAATTGAAGTTTTTTTCTTTCATCATCATTTGGAACTATACCTATAATAATGTTGTCAACTCCTATTGAAGCAATAGCAACAATATCATTTATGTGAGGCGCTCTTGGAATAATAGAATAAGCTACATTGGCTGTAAGCAAGGTATTATCATAAGTGTCAATTACTCTTGCTAATGTTGTAATTGGGTCATAAGATATAACTTTCCCAAATCTTATGGAAAAATTTAAATTACTTCGTGATATTGTAGTATTCATACTTTATTTTTTTATCTTATTTTCTATAATTTTTGAAAGCTTGTCTAATGAGTTAAGCAATTTATCAATAATTTTTTTATCAACATTTAAAAGAATGCTAATAATATCTTTTTTCACTTTTGACTCTAAATTATCTTTTGGATTATCCGCTAAATTAGGTAAAGTTTCTCTTAACATCTCGGGAATAAGGTTTTTTTATTTTTATTACCCCCCCTTTGTCAAAAGACACCCTTTAGAACAGGTCACTTTTTAAAAAATAAGTGCTTTGTCTCTCCCCTCTCAAACCTATACTGGTTGAGGGGAATTAGGAAAGGGTTGTTAGTAGGTTAAATTCTCTTTGCCTTGTTGGATGAAATACTAAACAAGGCAATAAGACCAACAAAAGCAATCAATAAACTATCAGCTCTATTGTGATGTTTTTTCTTTTGTATAAAAGTATTTTCCTTTTTAAATAAATCTGTTATTATTCTTTGTGCTAATTTCAAATTAAATTCTTTCGTATTATATGGTGTTTCTTCTTTATCTTCTAACAATAAAAAATTATAGTTATAAATAAAATTAATAAGTTTTATCTTCCAATTTATGGGTATTTCTTGGAGTTTGATTTTATTTAGTAAAATAACGGTTTTTATTTGTCCATAAACCATTCCAAAGTGAAAGGCGCTATTGTGAGCATCAGTAGGCATAGAATGAACTCCTTCTAAAAATACTATATTAGGCTGTTTCTCTTTTAAGAACTTTTCAAAATGCAAAACATCTATAATTTTATATTCTTTTTCAACTTTTCTGTTTTTTCTTCTTGCAAATGTCTTTTTCTCAACTAATGTAACGAAATCGTAAAATTCAATATTCTCAATGTAATTCCAAAATGGATAATAATAATTGTCATCAACGATTACAAAGCTTTTATCAAGATTTCTAATATCAATATCTAAAACACAACAAGCTCCATACAATCCCGGATCAATTCCTATGCATCGCATATTACATTATCAATTGCGAAAATTTTAACCCTTCTATTTGAATTTGTTTCTATATCAATAAAAAACCCATAATATAAATTATTATTCACAATTATAAAATCTGGTGTAGCAAAAAATCTTGTGAAATATATTTCTTCATAAGCAACTTTGTTAAATGCGCTTTTATTATAAAACAAACTGATTTTATTTTCTTCTTTTACGAAACCATCTTTATTTATGATTATATTAACATTCTGAAAAGTTCTTATACAAATAGTAGAGAAGTCAAAATACTCAGAGAAAATATTAGATAAATCAAAATTGAAATTAATATAATCTTCACCCACTATGAATTTGAGGTCTAGTTGTAATGTTTTGTATTCATAAACTACTGGTATAACATCATTTAATTTAATCCTATCAGTTATAACTTTTCTTTCTAAATCAGTTAAATCAAGAAGCAAATCGGAAGTTTGAATTTTTTGGATAATTCTTTCTCTTATAAACTCAAAATTATTTCTATAAAATGGTTCTATAAAAGTTTCTAAATATGTTATTTCATTCCCTTTACATTTTATATTGCGAATAAAAGATTTATCGTTTTTAAGAAATTCGCAAAAATTACAATTTGACATAACCAAGCTTTATTTTATCAGAAGGAACAATATGATATAAGCAATTCAAGTTATTGCAATTGAAAAAGTTAATAAAATCTTTACTTATCTTTTTTACATAAGTTACCAGTATATTAGTGTAAATTTCCTTTGTAGCGTCGTAATCTTCTATTTTCAGTTTCTTAGAACGAGAAGATGTAAAGAAAATAAATAAATAATCAGTTTGTATCTGCTCACTCTTAAAATAGGATTCAATTTGGCTTAGAAATTCACAATTTTGTATATACAAATTGTCTTTTTCCCATATTGTTAATAATGGTTTATTTAAAGTTTGTAAAATGTAATTTATATAGTATTTTCTATCTACAATAGTATAATCCATATTACATATTTTTTCTTTTTCTATCTCATCGTAACAAACAATTTCCATCAGCAATAAGGTTTTTGTTGTAAGTTATTTTATTTGCTTTATTATTAGACATGAAAAAAAGGAAAAGAGGGATGCTTTAAAATATAATAAGGGGGATGCTTTAAAATATAATATAACTATGGTAAAAATAGTAAACGAGTTAAAAGGAGATGAAAAAAGAGCAGAAGGAAAACTTGTATGGCGTTGGATATCCCCCTGCAATTGTGGTGAAAATATAAATCACAATAACGGAGGATTTTACCACAAAGTGCTATATTTTTATCGTTTTGAGTTTCCTGATGTTGATATATTCGTTATGGTAGAATCTGATACAAGAGATTTCTTCAGCGAAGAAAAAAAATATGTCTTATATAAGGATTATATATTATTGGAATTAAAAGAATGGGAAGAAGTAATTTTTAAAGAAATAGTTGAATATTAATCTATGAGGGCTTTGCCCTCTTTTATTTTTTTATTTTTTTTGTTTGATAATTGTCTTAACATTAAAAACGAAAGAAATCCAGTCCTTTAATAACCTTACAAAAAAGATAGAAAATGAAATATTTACAAAAGCCCTATTGGTTTTTTAAGAAAAACAGGTCAGTAATTTATAGTGAAAATCCAAGATTTATAGAAGTAAGTATAGTTCAAAGAGCAGCATATCCAGCAAAGTTAATCGGTGGGAGATTTATGGTATTAAACCCACACTATACTTTGATTGGAGGAAATTATTTAGTGGCAAGTTTAATAACTATACAAGGAAATACCATTAAAACATTAGAAGAACAAGATTTAAACATAGCACTTCTGATGTATGGCTCAGTAATAATTACAAAAGGGGATGATTATAATGCTTTTGTCAAAAAAGATTATTCTTCAAAGTATATTGAAGTTTTAAGGATTTATCCTAATGATGTTTTTGGTGTTAACTTATCAGAGGAATTGTTTTACAACAAAGATTGGAAAGTTGGAGATAGGATAACAGTTGTAAATGGATATTATAAAAAAGCATTGGGTGGGGAACTGGCAATTGGTTATATAGAAGGAATTGTATGGGAAAAGAGGGATAAAACTTATAATTTAGAAGAAATAGACAAATTTGACCAAACTTTATATATTTATATAAGATTTTTACCTAATTTCTATCTTGTATAATAATTTCTCTGGCAAGTTTTGGAAATAGCCCTAACAACTCTTCTCCCTGAGAGACAATGTCTCTCTCCCCTCAAACCAATACTGGTTGAGGGGAAGTGGGAAAAGGTTGTTAGTGGGTTAGGTCCTTTTTGCCTTGGAGGGGGCAGGAATAGTTACTGGACAAGGCAATTTCCCCCAAATCCTTGTGAATTTTAAATGTTTCCTCATATAAAGTTTCGTGAACTTTAATAAATTCTTCTTCACTAATTCCATCTTCCTCAGTTATTTCAAGCTCTTTTATTATATAACCTTTACTTTTTTCATTATATTTAAACACATAAGCTGAAACTTCATCTATATTCAAATAATCTTCACTACGATATTTTTCTTTCCTTAAATTTTCAGGAATTTTACTTAAAGAAATAAAATTATTTATTTGCCCTAATAAATACTCACTATGAGTGGTGATTACTAAATAAAGACCACTTCTTACTAATTTTACTAATAGTTTTGCTAATTTACTTTGATTTAAAGGATGTAAATGTGCTTCAGGTTCTTCTATTATTAAGACAGCGGGCAATTCAATTACATACTTCAAATAAATAAAAAGCGGGGCTAATTCAAGAATAGACGAAGATACTCTGTATATAGGGATTTTTTCATTATATACAATATCTGGAATACTTCTCCATAAATTACTGAAACCAATTTGCCCATTTAATATTTCCTTTTCATATTCAATAGCAATATCATAAGCAAAGTTTTTTGTTTTCTTTTGGATATTATAATTCAAAAATGGATATAGAAAATCATAGACAATTTTGGGAATATCTCTATCTTTGTCAATAAAATCAAATCTTGAAATTTTTTCATACAAGTAAATAATGCCGCTTCTAAATGATGGTAAATAATAAGCATTTTCTATTTGCTGGTTTTTAAATAATAATTTGTTTATAAGGGTATCTGCTATTATACTTAATAGCGAGTAAAGAATTGTATTATTTGTCCAATTTTTACCGAATTTTAGCAAAATTTCTGTATCATTGATTTTTTCAATATAAAAACTATCTACATTATCTCTCTTAAATCTAATAATGAATTTTAAATTGTTATCAATTTCGGGGAATTTTTCAAGTTTTAAGTTGTTGCCTTTAATTTGAAGAGAAAATTCATTTCCTCTATAATTGATGCTTAAATTGCAATAATTATTTTCAAATCTTACTAAATCTTTTACTTGACAATTAAAGTAATTTCTTAATTGTTCCTCTAAATTCTTCTCAAAAAATCTTTTGTAAATATCTTTTTGAAACTCATTAAAGAAGTTTCCAGATATTTCTACAACCTTTCCATCTTCAATATCCCTTATTATGTATTGTAGTTTGCTTATATGCGTGTTAACAAGGAAG
>Ga0080007_1068400_pt1 | contig 14744 bp, 16 predicted proteins | sample OctOCTMetagenome_FD_69210 | JGI IMG/M metagenome (GOLD analysis project Ga0080007, IMG submission 69210) | Hot spring and microbial mat streamer communities from Octopus Spring Streamers, Yellowstone National Park, USA - OCT_B (SPADES... | ecosystem: Environmental > Aquatic > Thermal springs >...
TTATAAGAATAATTCAACGCCTGGGAATTTATCGTTTGCTCTTCAATCAACTGCGAATGCTCAAATAATATCACCCTTGAACAATATTTCCCTTGAAGTTGAAGATATGAATTCAGATGGTGTCCCTGATATAATTTGGACCGCTTTCAGTTCTTATGGTGGTGGTGCAACTCATTTTCATCTCAGCTTTGGAGACCCAACAACTATTTCTTACTCTAATGGTTTCCCAAGAGAAACCTCATCTTACTTTTCACGCTTGCCTTTCAACTTTGGACCGATTGGATTGCCAGATATAGAAGTTTCAGATGTAAATCAAGATGGATTTACTGATGTTGTTCTTACATATATTGATACGAATTATCCATCGACCCAGTTTTGTATTTTCTCTTTTATAAGGAAGACGACAGCACCTGCTCCCCGATTTGCTGATAGCGAAAAAGTAGGTATTGCAGATAAAATCTTTTCAGAATTTCAAGATAGAGCAGGTCTTGGTTCAAAACCAATTGGTTGCTCTGTTTCTCCTTTGGCTTTTGTGTTCTATGTTTTCATTCTTTTCTTTTTGCCAAATATTTTTCTTAATCGCAAAAAGGTTAAAAAGAAAGATTAAATTGGTTATTATATGATGAAGTTCAAAATATTTTTCTTACTTTTTTCTGTGGTTTTTATTTCAGGTTGTTTTTTTAGTGTGAATTTACCGTCGGGTAGATATGTCCCATTAGAGGAGGTGACGGTTTTAGGTGAGGGAAAAGATAAGATACTTCTTGTTAATATATCTGGGGTCATATCGTGGGAAGATATAAGGGGTGGAAGAGGGCTTTTTTCTTATTCTGAACCATCTATTGTTTCAAGAATTAAGGAGGAACTTGAAAAAGCGTCAAAGGATGATAATGTAAAAGCTGTTGTGTTTAAAGTTTCTTCTCCCGGTGGATTAGTCTCAGCTTCGGAAGCTATTTACAGCGAGATAAAGAATTTCAAAGAGAAAAAGAAAGTTCCAATAGTTGCTTTTATTTCAACTCTTGGGGTCTCTGGTTCTTATTATGTTATAACACCTTCTGATGTTATTATTGCTGCTCCGGGTTCAACTGTTGGTTCAATAGGTGTTTATCTTATGAAGTTAAATATTGAAAAGCTCTCGGAGAAAGTTGGGGTTGAATTTGAGGTTATAAAAGGCGGAGCTCATAAAGATATGTTATCTTTTCACAGGAAGATGACAGATGAAGAGAGAGCAAAAATTCAGAAACTGATTGATTACTATTTTTCGCTTTTCAAATCTCGTGTGGCAGAGTGGAGAGGAAATAAACTCAAAAAAAGTTTAGACGAAATAGCAGATGGCTCTGTTTTTTCTCCGGAAGAATCCTTATCGCTCGGGCTTATTGATAAAGTTGGTGATATATACTCTGCAATAAATGAGGCTGCAAAGTTGGCGGGTCTGAAAGAAAATTGGAAAGTCGTCGCTTATGTAAGAAAAGGTGAAAGTCTTCCAACAATTTGGGCTGATACTTACGGCTCACAAGATATGAACATTATTTTACGCAAAATTTTACCTTCTGGTGAATTTATGATTCTTTATCTTTGGCCTGGGGAAATGTAGTTTAAAAACTCTCTGATTTTTTTGATGGCTTCATCTATGCTTTTTGATTCAATAACTTTTCTTATTATCGCACTCCCTATTATTACTCCGTCTACATAATTTTGTAAAGAAATTACATGTTCTCTTTTTGATATTCCAAAGCCTACAAACATATCTTTTTGTGATATTTTTTTTACCTTTTTTATGTTTTCTACTATGTCATCGGGTAGTTTTTCTCTCTCTCCTGTTGTTCCTGTGACTGAGATGTAGTATATGAAGCCGGTTGTTTTTTTGGCTATTTTTTTTATTCTTTCATCTTTTGTTGTTGGAGCAACAAAATTTATGGTTTTCAAGCCATACTTTCCCATAAGCTCAAAAATCCTTTCTCCTTCTTCTGGTATCAGATCAGGAATAACTATTCCGTATGCTCCGGTGTCTTTTGCTCTTTTTATAAACTCTTCTTCTCCTTTTCTCATTACTATGTTGTAGTATGTCATAAAGAGTATTTCTTTTTTTGGGAATAAAGTTTTGAGTTTTTGAGCTACTTCGAACGCTTGTGATACTTTGAACCCTCTTTCAAGAGCTTTTGCTGATGAAAATTGAATTGTTGGACCATCGGCGATTGGATCAGAAAATGGAATACCTATTTCAAGCATATCTGCAAACTCTAAAATCTCTTTCATTATTAAAAATGACGACTCAATATCTGGAAATCCACATGTAAAATATGCACAGATTTTCATATCACACAATCAAAATCGTTTATGCTTTAATTTATGCTTTATAAAAAGAAAATTTTCAAATATAAAATAGATTTGCTTTTTTAAATAGATTTTTAGATTTTAGATATTGTTTTTTGTTTTTACTGATATGATTGAAAAAGAAGAAATTGTTATTTCCTTTGTCTTTCTAATTTTTTCTTTTATTTGGGGAGCATCTTTTGGGTCATTCGGTAATACTTTGATTTACAGAATCCCCAGAGGAATTTCAATTTTGGCTCCTTCGTCTTTTTGTCCAAAGTGTAAATCTCCTATTTTGTGGTACGAAAAAATTCCTATTTTGAGTTTTATTATTCTCAAAGGAAAATGTTCAAGATGTGGAGCGAGAATTCCCTATATCTATTTTTTTAGTGAGCTTCTTTCTGCAATTTTGGGAGTTTTTGCTTTTTATATCTCTACCTCTTATATTTCTAATTCATCTCTTTTTTTATTTTTCCCTAACTTTTTTTTTCTTTGGTCATTTTTATTCTCTGCTATATCAGATATAATCTATCTTGCCGTTCCAACAGTTCTTATTCTTGTGTCTTTTATCTCTGCTGTTTCTGCAAGGATTATTGATATGTCAGATATAAAATTTTTGCTTTTAGATTCTTTTTTAGGAGTTGTTCTTGGGGCTGGAACTTTTTTTATTGTAAGGCTAATTTATGCTCTTTTGAGAAAAAAAGAAGGACTTGGAGAAGGAGATGTTCTATTTATGATTCCAGTTGGAGTATATTTTGGATTTTGGGGAACTTTGTTCTGTATTATTATTTCGTCATTTTTTGGCGGATTATTCGGTTTGATTTTGAGCATAATCAAAAGAAAAAGGGACCCCATACCTTTTATACCATTCATGTTCCTTGGAGTTTTACTTAACCTTTTATTGAAGTTGAAGTATCATGATATTTTTGAAAGATTCTTTCAATTTCATTTTTGACTTCATAAGATTTTTTACCTGATATATCTTCTTTCACCAAAATGACAATATCTAAATTTGGGATTTTTTTTTCTCTTATTAGTTCTCTCATCGCTTCTCTTAAGATTCTTTTTATTCTATTTCTTCTTACGGCTTTTTTTACCGATTTTTTAGGAACAATTACCGAGAATCTTGGATAACCTATATTTACTGAATCATTTTCTATTACCTTTATTGAAAAAAACGGTTTGCTTTTTAGGTGCATCCCGGTTCTGAAAACTCTCTCTATATCTTTTCTCAGCCGCAAACGGAATTTTCTAAATCTCATCAGGGAATTATATTTCCCTCTATATATATAAATTTCTTTATATAAATTTCTTTTCTAATTTTGTTTTTTTGATGCTACTTGGAGTAATGCCTTTTCAAGTCTTTCTGAATTAACCTCCCCGAAAAGGATTTTTTTTATTTTCAGATCTGGTCCAACTATTATGGTGGTTGGAATTGAGTTTATTCCCAGATTTTTTGAGAACTTGCCGTTATCTAAAACAACTTGGTAGTTTATTCTCATTTCCTCTATGAATTTCTTTAAGTTTTTCTCATCATCTAATGCCACTCCTACTAATACTGCAATGGTTGATCTTTCAGAAAATTTTTTAAGTTCTGGTATCTCTTTACGGCAAGGATCGCACCAGGAGGCAAAAAAGTTAATTATAGTGTATTTACCCATATCTATATACAAGTTTGGAGGTGGTTCAAAATCAAAAATATTCTTTCCTACAATTTCTTTTTCCGGAAGGAACATTATAGTTATACCTATTCCTATGAATATTATTACAAGCAGTGATTTCAATAACTTGCTTTTTGTACTCTGTTTCCCTATGATTTTTTCTCTTTCCTTGTTTATCTCACTTAGAATTTTTAGGAATTTTTCCTGTTTTGATTCCTCGTACTTGATTTTGCTTTTCGCTTCTTCATAAAGTGTAGAAATTCCTTCTTCATATTTACCATTTTTTTTATCTCCTTTTTCCCCCATAAAAATTATGTTATTATTTATTGATTAAACTTTCAAAAGTATGGAAACAAGGGAGAAAAGGGTGAAGGATGGATATAAAGAGTTCTTTATAAGATATGCTTTGTCTCTTGCGAAGCTTAATGCTGGAAAAACTGCGCCTAATCCTTGGGTTGGAGCTATCCTCGTAAAAGGAGGGAAAATAGTAGGTAAAGGATTTCATAAAGGAGCTGGGTTCCCTCATGCTGAGGTTGAAGCTATAAATGACGCCTTAAAAAGGGGAATATCTCCGTATGGTGCTGAACTCTTTGTTTCCTTGCAACCATGTAATACTTATGGCAGAACCCCTCCATGCACTTTACAAATAAAGAAATACGGAGTAAGCAAAGTTTATTTTTCTCTACACGACCCGAATTTGGACCAGATTAACTACCGTGCAGATAATTTATATATTGAGGGTGGTATACTTGAAGATGAAGCGCAGAAAATTTTGTTGCCGTATATAGTTTATGTGAACGAGAAAAGACCTTATGTTATTGTTAAACTTGCTCTAACTCTTGATGGGAAGATTGCTGATATTGAAGGAAATTCAAAATATCTGACATCACAAAAAGCTTTACAACTTGTTCATATCATCAGAGCTCACGCAAATTTTATACTTGTTGGGAAAAATACTGTTGAAAAAGATAATCCATATCTTGATACGAGAAATCTACCAGATAGCTATCTTAGAAAGTTGAAAAAAGTGAAGATGCAGGTAGGAGGTGAATATCCAAATCCAGTCAAAGTTATTCTTGGTTGTCCTTCTCATCTTGATTCTCTAAATATTTTGAGGGGGAATAATTGCGTTTTCTTTGTTGAGGAAAAATATAGGAAATTTGTAAGTTCGGAAATATTTAAATCTGAAATTATTAAAGGCAAAGAGAACATTTCTTTTATGTTTCAGAAAGAAAAAAGCGTAGAGGAGGTTTTGAATTTTATATTCCAGATGGGTGGAATGGTTCTTTTAGTTGAAGGTGGGGTGGAGGTTGTTTGGGATTTCTTGAAACATAGTTTTGTTGATGAGTTATGGCTATTTTTTGCTCCAAAAATCTTTGGTGGTGGAAAAGGTTTTGATTTTCCTGATGCCTTAAAATTAGGGGAGCACATCAATCCAAAAATTGTTCAAATAAAAAAGATTTCAGATGATTTTCTTGTAAGATGTTCTTTGCGTAAAGATGGGAAATTTTGGGATTTTCTTTGATTTTAGTTGGTGGCTATGTTTTGTGTTTTTTTCTTTCTTACTTCCTTTCTTTATCTTTTTCTTTCTCTTTCCATTTTGTTTTGTTTTTATGCCTTGTCGCAATCATCTTAAATTATAATTTCTCACCTAAATTCAAAAATTTTTGCTAAAATTTCTCTTTAAACCCAAATCAATTATTACAATTTGTCTAATTCACATGTTCATAACTACATGTTTCAAACTCCTTGTAAATATGGGAGAGAAAGAGCAAATTCTCAAACTTATGAGAAATTTCTCTTCTGCTGTAAGGTTCTCTTACAAAAGACTCCTTGAAGGTTTTACCCCATCGCAAGCTTACACAATAACAAGAAAAAAATTTCCAGAACTCAATTCTCATTATGTAAATTGTGCAGTTGAGAAAGCAAAAGAAATTTTTCAAAGCTGTAAAGCAAGAGGTCAGAATCCAAAAAAGCTCATTTTCGGTGGTAGAACTCTATTTGAAAAGCTCAAAAAGAATCATCTTCAAGGAAAAAGATTAAAGGAACTCAAAAGAAAATGGAGGGAAAAAAGGCAGGGAACTCTAATAAGCGTAGGTGCAAAGCACAAAACTCACAAAGGAAAATCTTACAATTTTTCTCTTACCCCACCTTCTCTCCTTTGCGCCCTGTGATGGTGCAAGGGAAGTGGGAGGGGATAGCGATGAGGTTAGGTCCTGATGGCTTTGCAGGGCCGCCTTAATATGTTTGCGACAAAGCTATGGGAAATTATATAATAGAAGTTCAAGAGCTTTGGAAGAGTTTCAACGGAAAACCAGTTCTGAAAAACATAAATCTCAAAATAGAGACTGGGAAAATAAATGTAATAATGGGGAGATCTGGTTGCGGTAAAAGCGTTCTCGTAAAACACATAGTTGGAATAATGAAACCAGATAAAGGTAAGATAATTTTTGACGGTGTAGATATTACTCAACTTAAACCTTCGGAAAAGCTTTCTTACATAAAGAATATAGGTTTTCTTTTTCAGAACTCAGCTCTTTTTGATTGGATGACTGTGGAGGAAAACATAGTTTTTCCCTTGTTTGAGGTTCAAAATATAAAAGATAGGAAAATTTTGAGGGAAAGGTTGGACTGGATTTTAGATGTAATAGGTTTGAAAGGTCATGAAAAAAAATATCCATCAGAGCTTTCGGGAGGGATGCAAAAAAGAACAGCTCTCGCAAGAGCCATTATTCATAACCCAAAAGTCGTAATTTTAGATGAACCTACTTCTGGAATTGATCCTGCTACATCATCTGTTATTGAGGACCTTATTTTAGGTATAAAAGAAAAAACAAAATTGACATTTATTGTTATAACTCATGATATCAAGGGGGCTATAAGACTTGCGGATAAGATAATATTTATGAAAGATGGTGAAATAATCTGGCAAGGTATCCCAGAGGAGATAAAATATTCTGAAAATGAGGAGATAAAAATCTTTCTTAAAAGGCTTGAATTTAGTCCAAAGTAAGAAACCTATCTGGTTTTAAGTATGTGTTTTTCTCAGGTGAAGAGAATATTACTATTTTACCTTCGGATTTTGCCCTGAAAAATAATTCTCTTATTTTTTCTCTCCCTTTATCATCTATATTAGAGAAAGGCTCATCTACTACAAAAATTTGAGGATCTATCAGCAGAAATTTTGAAAACGAAACCTTTCTTTTTGTTCCCTGAGATAGTTCGAAGATTTTATAATTCAAGAACTTCTCTATTCCAAAAAATTCAAGAGCTTTTTCTGTATCCTTTTCATTTATTTTCTTGCCCCACAGTTTTGCCCAGAAATCTAAGTTCTCCTTTACTGAAAGATATTTATAGAGGTTTGGTTCATGTCCCACAAACAAAATCTTTTTTTTCAGATTGCTTTTATTATCATCTCCAACGATTTCTACTTTGCCCGATGTTGGCTCTATTATGCCTGCAAGAATTTTCAGTAAGGTTGTTTTACCTGAACCATTCTTCCCGAAGATACAAAATATCTCTCCTTGATTTATCTCAAAACTTAGGTTCTCAAAAACGCAAAACGAATCAAAATACTTTGAAAGTTTTCTTACGCAAACCATGTAAAGAAAAAATTAAATAAAAAAACAAAAGATTTTAGGAGAAAAGGAAAATATTGGAAATTTACTTTAATCATCATCAAACTTCAAGATTTTCAAGAATTGCGATAGCTGATGCTAACTTCATATGAGATTGGGTAAAAATAACATCTTCATACATGCTAAAAATCTCTTCTGAAATTTCTTTCCCTTTGTGAGCAGGTAGGCAGTGCATAACAATCTTTGCATCGGAGATTTTTGACTTATCAACTCTATAAGCTTCCATCTTTTTCTCTTTTTCCTCCGAATAATCTTGCCCCATAGAAAACCACACATCTGTGTATATTACATCTGCTTTTTGGACTGCTTTTTGAGGGTCGTGTTCTATTGAGTATCCTGAACCGAAATCTGGCTCGTATCCCGGCGGACAGCTGAAAACAAGTTGGAAATTTCCAAGAACCAAAAGAGCTTCTATCCATGACCTTGCTACATTGTTTTTTGCATCTCCGAGAAAAACAATTTTTCTTCCCTCGTATGTTCCGAGTAAAAACTTTATTGTTGCAAGGTCAGAAATTATCTGCGTTGGATGACTCAAATCACTTAAAGCATTAATTATTGGTATCTGTGAGTTTTCTGCAAAAACTTCTAATGTTTTATGGCTATTTACTCTGCATATTGCAAAATCAACATACCCTTCAACAACTTTTATAAAGTCTCTCAAATCTTCTCCTCTTGATATCTGGGTATCTTGTGGTGATGAATATATAACTTTTCCGCCGAGTTTATAAATTGCAGTTTCAAACGAAATTCTCGTTCTTGTAGAAGGTTTCTCAAAATATATCATCCCAACTTTATTTTTGAGTTTTTCACTATCTATATTTAAGTCATTTTCTCTTTTCCGTGTTTTTTTTGTTCCTTTTTTTGTGTTGCTACTTTGACTTTTGATTGCTTTGAATATTTCAACTGCTCTATCTATTAACTCGGCAAGTTCTGTTTTTGATAAATCCTCTAATGTGAGTAGCTTCTTTATCATATCAAAAGCATGAAATGAAAAGTTATTAATGAGCGATTTTCAAAAAATCTTGCAAAGAAAAAACAAAAAAACTTGTAAAGTGATTGTAATAAATTGATGGTTCACAATTTACCAATAAGTCTTTACAGAGCCAAAAATTATCAAAGTCTCATTTTAAATCAAAACAGCTTAATCAAAAAACAAAAAAATAAAAAATGAGTTGAAATAACATGGGTGGAAAAAGTATAAAAATGAAGGTCAGAGGTATGAGGATACTTTTTGGTGCCGCTATATCTTTATTTTTCGGCTGGATGGTTCTTCATTCACAGGAAAAAGTTCCTTTTCCGGAAAACTGGGAAAAACTAAACCTTGTGGAGGAAGGAGAAATACTCAAAGGTAATCCTCTCTATGCAATTGTTCCGGGTCTCCACAGAACATATCTTAATGATATAGCTTATGAGCACTTCAAAAAGTATATCAAAGAATACATAAAAGAAGGAAAAGAACCGCCCCCGTTTCCTGAGGGCTCACTTATTGTATTTGTGAACTTCAAAGATAAAGCGGGAAAAGAACCAAGATTAATTTTAGTTATGCACAAAAAGAAAGAATATGGTCAAACTGGTGGATGGGGATGGGAAGGCTTCTCAATGCCAGATAAGAAATCAATCGTTGCAAATGTAGATAAAGACTGCGCAAATTGCCACTACAAAGGCACAAAAGATTGGGATGGAGCTTTCTTCACACACGTAAAAGTAGAATAAAAAGAGGCAAAAACGAAAGCTATGTGAGAGGTAAAAAGGTGAGATTTCTGAATTAAAGACGGGGGTGGGAATAAAATGAGTATAAAAACAAAAATTGTATTGCTTCTTATAAGTTCTGTTCTAATTTTTTTTGTTTTTTCTTCCATTTACTCTTATATTCAATCCAAAAAACACGAAGACGAAGTTATTTTATACATTATTAATACTACCGCATTAGTTGCCAAAGGTCTTTCAAGTTCTTTGCAATTTGAGACAGAAGAAGGTGCTCAATCAACTTTAACTGATTTACTCTCAGGTATAGCGAAATTTGCAAAAGTCTACATAAAAAAAGGTTATGTAAGAGAATTTGTAAGTTGGGAAAGCGATTTAGATACCAAAGATAAATCCGAAGTAGACAAAATATATTTACCCGGAGATTTTTTTGAAAATCCAAGTATGGAGGTGAAAAAAATAGGGGGATTTATTTTAGGTATCTCACCGGTTTTCTCTTCTGATGGCTCAGAGATTTTGGGAGCAGTTATGATTGGCTTTCCTGAAACATGGAGTTTAGTTAAAGCTACGCTTATAAATTTAGTAATTTCACTTGCGATTTCGTTCGTGTTGGTTTTAGTAGGTTTTTTTATTGCTGGCACTATTACTACTCCTTTGCAGAGGTTTTTGAATGTTTTCGCCTCTCTTTCAAAAGGTAAAATAAGCAAGGTCAATATAAAACAAAAAGATGAGGTTGGCAAAATAGCGGAGGTTTGGAATATAGCGTCAGAAGAGATAACAAAGGTAATCTCGGAGGTTGTAAAGTTTGCTGGTACACTTAAAGAGATTTCAGAAAAGATATATAGAGAGGTCGGGAATATTTTTACGACATCAGGTCAGATTTCTGGTAGCATTATAGCCATTTCAAATGCTATTGAGGAGTTTTCATCTACTATGAGGGAGGTAGGAAGAAGAATGGAGCAGGTTGCAAAACTTGTAAAAGATTCATCTGATATTTCTCTTGTAGGTATAAAGAGTGTGTCTGAACTTTCTGAAAAAATAAGGATTTTCTCTTATGAGCTTTCTTCATTTTCAGATAAACTCAAAGGTCTTTCAGATGAGATAGGCAAAATAAAAGATATAGTTTCCACTGTTGAGGATATAGCAGATCAGACAAATCTTTTAGCGCTGAACGCATCAATAGAAGCGGCAAGAGCAGGGGATGCTGGAAAAGGATTTGCAGTGGTCGCTCAGGAGGTAAGAAAGCTTGCAGAAAGAACTATGGGTGAACTCAAATCAATAAATCAATTTGTATCAAAAATATCTCAAACAATAGATGAAGTGTCAGCTTTTATGAAGAATATAACGGTTAGTTTTTCTGAAATAGTTTCTTCTATGGGTGAAGTAAAGGGTAGATTTTCACAGATAGAAGATTATTCAAAGAAAAGCTCTGAGGAGGTTTCATCGCTCTCATCAGGATTTGAGCAGCAGGTTAGTACATCGCAGGAGATGGCAAGGAATGTTTCCCAGATAACAGAGGCTTTGGAAGGACTTGGTAAAATGGTTTCCGCTGTAAAATCTATATCAGAAGAGCTCTCTTTGATTTCAGCGAAACTGAAAGATTTAGTAAAGTTTTTTGAAACTTAATATGAAAGTTTTTCTTGTGTTTGTTTGAATTATATAGGTTTAGGTCTTATAAGGAAAGTTTTTCTTATGTCAACTTGTATTAGAATAGGTTTCAAATTTATTTCACTTATGATTTCCGAATATTTTGATAAAATCATCCCATGTTTTTGCTTCTATTATTTTCCTCTTTATTTTTTTGAGGTAATTTATATCATCAACTTTTTCCAAAAGATTTTTTACCTCTTTTACCTTTGATTTGCCAAACTTGATTTGAACATCTAATAAAATTGCTTCTTTCAAACCCTCCTGTTTTCCTTTTACAATTCCTCTTTTTTCTCCCTCTTTCAGACCTTTTATAATTCCCTTCTGCTCTCCCTCTTTTAATCCTTCCTTCAATCCTTCCTTTAATCCTTCCTCCTTACCCCACTTATAGAGGAAAGTTTTCCTTATGTCAACCTCAATCGGCATAGGTTTTACCTTTATTTCAATATCAAATAAACCAGCTAAAAAACTTATGCTATCTATATATTTTATGATTTTTTCTTCGTTTTTCAAAATTTCTACAATTCTTTTCTTGACTTTCTTTATTATTCTGGGTTTATCTTTAAATTTGCCGGCTAAAATCCCTACGATTACCTCACCAGGTTTTTTGCTTTTTATGAACACATCAGGGTCTATCCTCTTCATATCCAAAACTTTGTATTTCAAGGCAAGTTTAGGAGTTTTGTACTCTGATGGAGGAGGATTCCCTTTACCAACGAATAAAACAATCTGTGTAGGTTCTCTTTTATATTTTTCTACTATTGCGTAGTAATACCGGAACATTCTTTTGGGTAAAGTTTTATCTTGTTGAGCTTGTATTTCAACTTGGATTATTTCACCATCAGCCTCAACTAAAATATCAGGACGAAAAGTTTTTACCAAACTTATCTCTGCTAATATGACTTTTACTTTTTTACCTATTTTTTTACCAATAGCTAAGTAATAAATCGTTCCTATTGCTTCGGAGAAAATTTCTTTTAAAATTGGGTCAAATCTTTTTAACTCTTTTTTGTACTTATTATGTTCTTTTTTTTCTCTTTGATGTTCTCTTTTCTTGTTTATCTTTGTTTTGTATTTTACTCATTTATTGCAGAATAAGTTATGCCGTTTATTAACTAATTTTACTTTCTTTATTTGAGTATTTTATCTTTTTTTCTAAAAAGCTTTTTATTAGCAATAGGCTGTTATTTATGTATTTTATCAGTTTATACCAGAAGTAAAGAGAGTTGTCGTTGGAGGAGTTTCTTCAAACTCAGGAAAAATTATAACATCTTTATGCATAGAGGTGGGAATGATTTCTATGGGATTTGATGTCTCTGCTTAGAGAAATAGAATATCAAATGCTTTTTGATTTTAAATCTACCCGAAAGATAGCTGTATAATTATTAAATTGTGGAATAACCAGAACTTATTCGTAGGGAAGAATATTGATGAGTTTGGAGATAAAAAGCATGTAGGGAGAGAAATTGTTATATTTGAACTATCATCACATTATGTTAGATTTTGTGAGTATTGGAAAAATTCGTGCAATTTATATATTATCCATCGTAAATGAAGGAATGGAAATAAAAATCATAAAAACGGAAAAACATGGTAAGGGAGAGATATATACAATAAAAGTTAAAGAGGAATTTATAAAAATTCTTTTCCTTTTTCATGCGATTGAAAGGATGAAAAAATAGGGGATTAAAGAAATCATGGTATTAGAAACTTTAATTTTTCCCGAAGTAGTTTTGAAAGGGCACGGAAATAGGTATATAGCTCACAGAAGATATGGCGAGCACTTGGTCAGAGCAATATATGAATATGAAGACTATACACCAGTATTAATCACAGTTTATTTCCCTTACTTAAACCGATATTTTGCAGGAGGTGGCATTTATGAAGATAAAATATTCAAAGGAAGCTGATATCATTTTGATAGAGCTACGAGAAGGAACACCAAATGATTCAATAGATTTAAAGGAGGGAGTTATTTTACATCTTGATAGCGAAGGATTGCCTCTCGAGATTGAAATACTTGATGCATCAAGAATAGTAAGGTTAGAAGAAATAAGTATTGTAGGTCATTCAGAATTCAAAGAAATCAAAGCAGTAAAGCAGAAATAATTATAGAACAATTTGTAATTGATAGTTAGGGTACACATAAAATTTTTGCAGTCTATCAGTTTATGCCAAAAATAAAAAGAGTTGTTGTTGGAGGAGTTTCTTCAAGCTCAGGAAAAACTATAACATCTTTATGCATAGAGGCGGGACTGATTTCTATGGGATTTGATGTCTCTGCTTTCAAGGTCGGTCCAGATTTCATAGACCCGTCGTATCACAGAACAATCACAAAATGTTTTAACCTTGACCCTGTTATGAGTTCTCCTGAATTCGTAAAGTTTCTCTTTGAAAAAGAGGCTTCTGAATTTAATGTTATAGAGGGAGTAATGGGGATTTTTGATGGAGAAAAATACAAAGGAAGCACATCTTTTGTTGCAAATTTACTTTACGCACCATCTATTTTGTGTATAAACGCAGAATCTTTGGGAGAATCAATAAGAGGAATTGTCAAGGGTTTCAAAGATGAAGTAAATTTGAAAGGCGTTGTTGCTACAAAAGTTGGCTCACAAAAGCACGCTGAACTTCTGAAACAGGCACTCAAAAAAGAAAAAATCCCCCTCCTTGCAGCTTTACCAAAACTTCCACAACTTGAATTCCCATCAAGACATCTCGGATTAGTTTTAGCTGATGAAATACAAAACCTTAGCAAAAAAAGTCTTGCAGAAATCTTTTTCAAATTCTTTGATGTAAAGACAATTCTGAAAATATTTGATGACTCATCAAAAAAACGAATCAAGGTGAATAAATCCTGGAAGGAAAGATTTATGAGAGCAACAAAAAATAAACTCTCTGGTGTCAAAGTTGGGATCTTGAAACTCAAACCTTTCTCTTTCATCTATCCTGAAAATATATTCATACTCAAACTTATGGGAGCAGATGTTATCATGATAGATGAAAGCCTGATTGAAAATTCACTTGAAGGTTCCATAGACCTTTTATTTATACCCGGAGGTTACCCCGAGATATATTCAGATTACATCTCGGAGATTTCCAAGAAGATAAGGCATATTTTAGATAAATCTTCTTTTGTTATCGCAGAATGTGGTGGTCTTGAGCTTCTTTCTCAAAAAATAATTTTTAAAGGTAAAGAAAAAAATATGCTTGGGATTTTTGATTTTATCATATCAGTAGAGGAAAGATTGCAAGCTCTTGGATGGAGAAAAATTCAAATCATGAGCAACAATAATAAAAAATATCAAATAAAGGGGCACGAGTTCCACTACGGCAAAATAATAAATACAGAAAAAATTCAAGATTATAAGAAGATTTTTGAAGTATATGATGTTTCAGGAAAATTTCTGTCATATCAAGGTTTTTTGAAAGAAAAATTTTTAGCTTCATGGTGCCATATTTATTTTCCTTCAAATCCTCTTGTGATTTCTTATCTTGTAAAAAGATTCTCTTCTTCTGACAGAAAACAAAAATAGTTTTTGCTTTATTTTATGTTTTTTGGTGAAAAAATAGATTTTCAAACTTTTCTCTATAAAATGAATAAATTGAAAAGATTAGGAAGATCAAATTGTGAAAAATAAAATCAAGTAAAAAAATTGAGATTAGAAAATTAAGGTATGAGATCAAACCAAATACAAGAACAGATTATGAACTTCAAAGTTGAGGTTTTCAACATAAACTATGGTAAATGTGGTCTGGGTGGAATAAATATAAAACTTGAACCTCT
>Ga0080007_1111070_pt1 | contig 14737 bp, 11 predicted proteins | sample OctOCTMetagenome_FD_69210 | JGI IMG/M metagenome (GOLD analysis project Ga0080007, IMG submission 69210) | Hot spring and microbial mat streamer communities from Octopus Spring Streamers, Yellowstone National Park, USA - OCT_B (SPADES... | ecosystem: Environmental > Aquatic > Thermal springs >...
ACCTTGTTTGTGCCTTCTTCGCCCACGAAGTCAAACACAATCAAGTCGTCGCCAACATCGTCATGGCGAAGTTGCTGGCGAACTTGAAAGTGGATGGACAACCTTTAAGCGAAGCACTCACAGATTACTTGGAACAACGGTTTGCGCCCATCCTTCAACGCCTTGACGACATCAAGCAGCAACTGGACGAGTTGGGACGGCAGCAACGGGAAGGCTTTGAAGAGTTGAAAGAGCGACAGGCGGAAATTATCGCCACCTTGATGCCGATGCGGGAAACGCAACAAGTGATGCAGGCGTTACTCTCGGAAGTCGTCAAATCGATAACTCCTTCACCTCCCCCAACGGTGCCACTGAAAAGGGCGCGTGCAATTGCCTTTCAACTTAGCTGGTTGATGACCCTATTGCGAATCGGGCAAGCCCGTCATCCGGCAGCTGTTGAGGCACAAATTGAATCTTACAGCGCTGAACTTGAACTTCAACTTCCACCGAACTGGCGTGAGGATGTCATGGCAGATGACTGGGAAATATTTATGGATCTCCTTGCTGGAATCGGAGGGCAACTCGTTGCGCGAAAGCCCCAACTGGTGCCGTATTTTGAGGCAGGCTTCAATCTACCTGTGGCTGCAGCGAGGGGTGAACTGGCCAAGTTGGAGGCAATAACCGCCGAACTTGATTTACCTGATGAACTCCGAAAGCCAGATCCATATAACATACTGGCATGGCTCAACCGAGTGCATGATCATTACGAAAGCGTATTACGCGAGCCGAAGTAGAACAGAGGATAACGAGATGATTCGGCGAGGGGAAGTGGAAGGGGCGGTCGGCATCGTGGAGCGGGAGATGGCGGTGCGAACGGAAGGGTTGCCATCCGTCCTTCAGGCGTTGGCGGAGCGGGCAAAGCAAGGGGATGAGAAGAGCAAAAAAGACGGTTTTTTGAAGTTGCTTCCCTGGTGCGGTTGGTCATTGGAGTTCGCCCATCAAGCCTGTAGGTTGCTGGCTTGGTTGTATCCTGAGAGGGGAGAAGAAATCGCAGGAGTGGTGAGTGGCGAATAGCGAGTGGCGAGTAGCGAATGGCGAGAACGGCAGCGACTGGCAAGAAAGGCAGCGACGGGCGATTAGCGATTAGCGAATGGCGAGAACGGCGGCGAATAGCGAATGGCGAGAAAGACAGCGACTGGTGATTAGCGACTGGCGACTGGAAGAACGGCAGCGAGTGGCGAATGGCGAATGGTAGGGGCAGACCCCTGTGTCTGCCATGTAGTAGGGGCAGACCCTTGTGTTTGCCATAAAGTTTGGCGAAGGGAGGTGGGAGGTTCGTGGCAACGGACAGTTATGATGAACGGGACGCGTTGGCGGAAGTGCCCGAAGCGTTGCGGGAACGCATCAAGGACATCGTTGGCGATGAACCGATTGTCGGGGCACTCCGAGCGGATTTGTCGCTGGATGGGAAATTCGCCGAGCGATGGATTGTCGTGACGCCCAAGCGGTTGCTTTGCCTTGCACCCAACGACTCGGATGGCTGGCGGGCGTTGCCGTTGGACGGCGTGGACGAACTGCGGGTGGAGGCTTTCGTCGGCAACGCTTACCTTGTCGCCCGCACCAACGGGCGACAAGAGGCATTGGCGCGGTTCACCCACTCGCGTCGGCAAGATTTTGAGCGGTTGGTCAACGCCTTCCGTCGCTTCAAAGAAGGCGAAACGGCGGAGTTGCGGTTGGACGGCGAGGAAGAACAAAAGCGTCGGTTGGGCTTTTTGCAGGGGCGGCGGGGTCGCTGTCCCAAATGCCACCAACCCTTACCGCCTTGGAGCGATGTTTGTCCTTTCTGCCTGCAGAAGACGAAAGTCCTGCGTCGGATGCTGGTCTTCGTCCGTCCCTACTGGCTGACGGCGGTGACGGGTTTTGTGTTGCTGCTGCTTATCCAATTGACTGACCTTGTGCAACCCTTGTTAATGCGCTACACGGTGGACGAGGCGCTACTCAAAAAGAACTTCCAGCAACTCGTTTGGGTTGTCGGGGCGGTGCTGGGGTTGAACTTGGTCGGGGCGTTGCTGTCGGGCGTGCGCAGTTACATGATGGCGTGGTTGGGCGATCGCATCGTCATGGACATCCGACGACGCCTTTACGAGCACCTGCAATTGCTTTCCCTGCGCTTTTACGACCAAGAGCAAACGGGGCGATTAGTCTCGCGCATCACCAACGATGCGGGCAACATCCAAGACTTCATGACCGAAGGGCTGCAAGACATCCTGCGGGACTTTTTCATGCTGGTGTTTGTCGGGGCGGTCATGTTTGCGATGAACTGGAAGTTGGCGTTGGCGACTTTGTTGCCCGTGCCTGTGCTGATGTTTTTGGCGGGGCGGTTTGCGCGGCGGGTGCAACGGCTGTGGCACATGGTTTGGCGGCGCTTCGCCCGCATCCATGCGATGTTGGCGGATGCCATCCCTGGGACGCGGGTCGTGAAAGCCTTCGGGCGGGAAGATTATGAGGTGCGTCGGTTCAGCGACGCATTAGAAAGCCACTTCCGCGCCAGTTTGCGGGCGGCGCGACTGTGGACAATTTTCTTTCCGTCCGTCGGCTTCACGACGAGCATCGGCTTTTTGGTCGTCTGGGGTTACGGTGGCTACCTTGTCATTCAGGGCGACTTGAGTTTGGGGAGCATGATGGCGTTCATCGGCTACCTTTGGCGCTTTTATGCGCCCATCCAAAACCTGACGCGCTTCACTCATCGGCTGCAGCGGGCGGCGACGGCAGCGGAACGCATCTTTGAAATCTTGGACACGCCCCCTGAAATTCAGGATGCGCCCGACGCCATTGACCTGAAGGAAGTGCGAGGGCACATCATCTTTGACCGCGTGTCCTTCTCCTACGATGGCATCCACAAAGCCTTGAAAGGCGTCCGTTTTGAGGTGCAGCCGGGCGAGATGGTTGGGTTGGTCGGACCGTCGGGGGCAGGCAAAACGACGCTGATCAGTTTGCTGCTGCGCTTTTATGACCCGCAGGAAGGACGCATCTTGCTGGACGGGATAGACCTGCGGAAAATCAAGTTGGCATCGCTGCGTCGCCACATCGGCGTCGTGCTGCAAGAGACTTACCTGTTCAACGGGACGATCGCCGAAAACATCGCTTACGGCGATCCCGAAGCGCCGTTGGAGGCGTTGATCGCAGCGGCGAAAATCGCCAACGCCCACGAGTTCATCCTGAAGCAACCTGACGCTTACGACACCTACATCGGCGAACGGGGCAGTCGCCTTTCGGGGGGCGAACGGCAGCGGTTGGCGATCGCCCGTGCCATCCTGAAAGACCCTGCCGTGCTTATCTTTGACGAGGCGACTTCCAATGTGGACACGGAGACGGAGGCGAAAATCCGCGAGGCGATAGAAAATTTGGTGCGGGGGCGGACGACCATCGCCATCGCTCACCGCTTTTCCACCTTGCATAACGCCCGACGGCTCATCGTCTTGGACAAGGGCGAAATCGTGGAAGAGGGGACGCCCGATGAGTTGATGGAGCAAGATGGCTTGTTTGCACGGCTGTGTCGGATGCAAGCGGAGTTGAGCAAAACTTGGGCGTGGTGAGCGCCTGTCGGGAGGTGACGGACGATGCGGCAGGAACAAATCCGCGCTGCCCTTTCCCTTGTTGAGCCGCACCAAGTGCGTTTCTGGCACGACGAGGAGGGGCGCTTCTGCGCCGCCATTGAGGGCAAGGGCGAATTCGTCAATGTCAAGCCCGTCCGCAACTTTCCTGTCCAAGCCCGCGACCAGTTCATCAGCCTGCTGGACGAAGCGGACAACGAAATCGCTATCTTGACGACAGTGCGGGGGTTAGAACCGTCGTCCCGCGAGGCGTTGGAGCGGGAGTTGGAGAAACGCTACTTTGTGCCCGTCATCCAAGCCATCCATCACATTGAGGGGCGCTTTGGCATCACCCGCTGGTTCGTGACGACAGACCGAGGCGAACGGGTCTTTGATGTGCGGGAGCGCAGCGATGTCCGCTACTACCCTGGTCGGCGGGTCATCATCCGTGATGCCGACGGCAACCTTTACGAAATCCCTGACTACGAGCGGTTGGATTGGCGCAGTCGCATCTTGCTGGAAGAGGCAACTTGATTGAGGGTGCGAGAGACGATGGCGGTCAAAATTTGGCGGGTCAATCCCGAAGCGCCCGAAAAAGATGCCATTGAGGAAGCGGCAGCCATCATCGTCGCAGGCGGGTTGGTGGCGTTTCCGACGGAGACGGTTTACGGGCTGGGGGCGAACGCCTTCAACGAAGAGGCGGTGCGGAAAATTTTTGCCGCCAAAGAGCGACCCGCTTGGGACCCGCTCATCGTCCACATCAGCCGTCCCGACATGGTGAAAGACCTTGCTGCCGTCGTGCCCGAAACTTTTTGGCGGTTGGCGGAGCGGTTGATGCCGGGACCATTGACGGTTGTTTTGCCCAAGCGCCCGAAAGTGCCCGATGCCGTGACAGCGGGTTTGCCGACGGTTGCCGTCCGTATGCCGAAGCATCCTGTCGCCTTAGCGTTGATTGAGGCGGCGGGCGTGCCCATCGCAGCGCCCAGCGCCAACCGTTTCGGGCGACCCAGCCCGACGCGAGCAGAGCATGTTCTTGCCGATTTGGGTGACCGCATTGACGGCATCTTGGATGCGGGACCGACGAGGGTGGGCGTGGAGTCAACGGTCGTGGATTTGACCGCAACGCCGCCGACCATCTTGCGTCCCGGTGGGGTCAGTCGGGAAACTCTCGCCGAAATTTTGGGCGAAGTCGCCATCGCTGAGACGCCGAAGCGGGAAGGCGAGCCGATGCCATCGCCGGGAATGACGCATCGCCATTACGCCCCTGCCGTGCCGTTGCGGTTGACCGAACCATCACCGCAAGCCGTTCAAGATGCTTTGCTGCGTTTCCTTGCCGAACATCCGCAAGGCAAAGTCGGGCTTTTGCTGCCGACCGATTGGCGGGAGTGGGTGACGCTTTCGGAGCGGGTTGTCATCTTTGACTGGGGCGAATGGGGCGATTGGGCGACGATGGCGCGACGGTTGTTTGAGGGACTGCGTTGGCTGGAACGGCAGGGTGTTGCCACCATCTTTGCGCCGCTTCCGCCGCCGATCGGGTTGGGGTTGGCTTTGCGCGATCGGCTCATCAAAGCGTCGGGGAGCGACGAAATAGCGAGGTGACGAACGATGACCGAAGTGCGGGCGATGGAATGGACGGGCGATTGCTTGCGGTTGCTGGACCAACGGGTTTTGCCCCACCAAATCGTCTGGCGTGAGTGTCGCACTGCCGAGGAAGTTGCCGAAGCGATCAAAGGGATGGTCGTTCGGGGCGCGCCCGCCATCGGGGCAGCGGCAGCGTTCGGGATGGTTTTAGCCGCACAAGAAGCGGTTCGGCGTCATGAACCGTTGCGACCAGCATTGATTAAAGCGGCGCAAATTTTGGCAGCATCTCGCCCGACGGCTGTCAACCTCTTTTGGGCATTGGAGCGGATGAAGCGAGTGGCGGAAGCGGTTGACGAAGCGTCCTTAGTGACGGCGTTGGAGCGAGAGGCGTTGGCAATCTTCCGCGAGGATTACGAAGCGAATCGGCGGATGGGCGAATGGGGCGCTTCGTTGCTTTCGGGAAAGGTGCGGGTGCTGACGCATTGCAACACGGGGAGTTTGGCGACGGCAGGTTGGGGGACGGCGTTGGGCGTCATCCGAACGGCGCATCGGCAGGGGAAAATCGCCCTCGTTTGGGTGGATGAGACCCGACCTTTTTTGCAAGGGGCGCGGTTAACGATGTGGGAGTTGAGGCAAGAGGGCATTCCCGCTAAACTCATCGTGGACGGCGCGGCGGCTTGGGTGATGCGCAACGGTTGGGTGGATGCCATTTTTGTCGGCGCCGACCGCATCGCCCGCAACGGCGATGTCGCCAACAAAATCGGGACTTACATGCTTGCCGTCGTCGCCCACCATCACGGCATCCCGTTTTATGTCGTCGCCCCGACTTCCACCATTGACCTTGCCACGCCCGACGGCAACGCCATCCCGATTGAAGAACGCCATCCCGATGAGGTGCGAAGTTGGGGAGGCGTTTTGGTGGCGCCCGAAGGTTCGGAAGTGTTCAATCCCGCCTTTGATGTCACGCCTGCCGAATTGGTCACCGCCATCGTCACCGAGCAAGGGATTGCCTATCCGCCCTTTGAGGAAAGCCTTGCGGCGATGGTGACGGAAGCGGCATTGTCACGGCGATGAAGACGGACGCCAACGATGCCAAAGGGCGAGGCAAGCGACGGCGACGAGGTAACCCAAAGCGGCGCCTCCGACGACATCGTGCCACCAGTGAGCGTTGACGAGGATGCGGCTGACGCCGACGAGGATGGCAAAAATCACCCAAAGCCATCCCCAGCGAGGGAAGGCGGAAAGCAGAACGGTGGCGAAGGCAAAGGAGGCGGTGGCGTGACCGCTGGGGAAACTGTCAAAGAAGCGACCATCGGGGCGCATCTCGCCGACGAGGATTTTCAACGCCGACAAAATCAGTTGGGCTACCAACATGGTCAAGGGCAAGGGAACGAGAAGGGAACGGCGTCGCCAGATGGCTGCGATGCCTCCGATAAGCAACACGAGCCAATACTTGTCACCCAATTCGCCCGCAACGATGCGAAGGAACGGCGGGATGTTGGGTGGCGGTTGAGGTGAGCGGGGCAGGAAGGCTAACACTAAGCAAACGACCGATGCGAAAAGGGCGACGAGCAAGGGCGCAAGGTTTGGACGAGGGGCGGAAGGTTTTGCCGTTTGCTTCACGATGACCGTTCCCCCCCGACAGGGAGAGGGGCTAACAGTTGCTCTGCAGCGGCAATCACTTCGTCCACGCCGATCAATCGCATGCAGGTGAACAAGCCACCACAAATGGGATGGCGCCCGCAGGGGCGACAAGGCAACGCATGCTCCAAAACGCAAACGCCCTTTTCGGCGCGGAAGCGAAAGGGGTCGTTGGGTCCGAACAAAGCGATGACAGGCGTGCCGACGGCTAAGGCGGCGTGGATGGGAAAAGAGTCGGGTCCGACGAGAAGGGCGGCTTGCTCAATGAGGGCGACAGATTCTTTGAGCGACAGGTCGTCCACGAGGGGCAAAGGGACAGGGCTTTGTTGAGCGATGCGTTCCAACAACGGTCGGTCGCTTTTACCCGCCAAAAGCACCGAGGGGAGCGACCATTGATGCCAAAGGCGTTGGGCTAATTTCGCCCACCGCTCAGCCACCCAATGCTTTTGCGGTCGGGTCGTGGCGGGGGCGAGGACGACGAAGTTTTTCGGCGTCAAGTTCAGGGTTGTCAAGCGATGAAGGGCGGTAGTGCGATGTCGGTCGCTGAGGGGAAACAGCATCCGATGGCGGGAAGGGTCGGCGGGGATGCCCAAAGCGGTCAAAAGTTGCAGGTTGCGTCCCGCCACGAAAGGGGCAGGGGGCGGCGGGGGGAGGGGATGGGTGAGCAATCGGACGGCGCCTTCTCGCGCATCGGCGAACCCGACCCGAACGGGGATGCGTGCCAGCCAAGGGATGAGGGCGCTTTTGAGCAACCCTTGCACATCCAACGCCACCTCGTAACTTTCCTGCCGAATTTCTCGGACGACGCGAAAAAATCCCCGCACCGAACCGTCCCAAACATGCACCCGATCAAGGTAGGGGTTGCCGTCCACGATGGGGGCGCAACGGCGATGGACGACCCAACCGAGGAAGGCTTCAGGGAAAGCCTCCCGCAGGGCTTGGGCGACGGGCGTGGACATGAGGGTGTCGCCGAGGGCGGAAAGACGGACGATCAAATAACGCGGCGCCGCCCCGAAAAGGAACGGCGCCGCAGTTTCCTTTCGCTCCCTCATGACTCTTGGCTGCTCAGGTCTTGGATGATGGTGATCAGGGGCAGGAACACGGAGATGAGGATGAACAGCACGATCACGCCCAAGATGACGATCATCACGGGCTCAATGGTAGAGGCGAGGGCGTGTAACGCAGCGTCCACTTCGCTTTCGTAAAAGTCGGCGACTTTTTGGAGCATCTGGTCTAAAGAACCTGTCTCCTCTCCGACGGAAATCATGTGGACGACCATCGGGGGGAAGAGTTTGCTGCGCTCTAAGGGGTCGGCGATGCGCTCGCCCTCGCGGATCGCCATCCGAGCGTCCATGATCGCCCGTGAAAGGATTTCGTTGTCAATGGCGCCTGCGGTCGTGTCCAACGCTTGCAAGATGGGCACGCCGCTGCCCATCAGCGTCCCGAAAGTGCGGGCGAAGCGGGCTAAAACGATTTTGTGGTTGATGGGACCGAGGATGGGCACTTTCAGTTTAATCCAGTCATAGACCTTCTTGCCGAAGCGGGTGCGGACGAAGATGTTGAAAGCGATGAAGAACGCAATCAACCCGCCGACGAGGAAATACCACTTGGTGATGAGGAACTCGCTGAAGCGCTTCATCATGAGGGTGGGCAGGGGGAACTTTTCTTCATTGACGCCCAACTCGGTGAACAGTTGCATGAACTTGGGGACGATCCAGACGCTCAGGAAAATCACGATGCCAGTGGCGAAGAGGATGACGATGGTGGGGTAAGTCATGGCGGACTTCACTTTTCGGCGCAACTCCAAGTCCTTTTCCAAGAAGGTCGCCATGCGTTGCAAGGTTTCGTCCAAGACGCCGCCGACTTCGCCAGCCCGCACCATTCCGATGAAGAGGTTGGAGAACTCGCGGGGGAATTTCGCCATCGCCCGAGACAGCAACATCCCGTCTTCCACATCGTGGGTGAGTTGACGGATGATGTAGCGCAAGCGGGCGTTTTGGGTCTGCCGCTCCAAGACGGCTAAGGCGCGCACCAAAGAGACACCAGCGTTGATCAGGGTCGCTAATTGGCGGCAGAACAACGCCATGTCTTTGAGTTTGACCCGTCCCCAAGCGGCGCCGAAAGACGCCCGCTGCCCCGCTTGGGCGGGACGGGCAGCCTCTTGGCGGCGCAGGGAGGTAATGACCAAGCCTTGCTGACGGAGTTGTTGGAGGGCGCTGCGTTCATCGGGGGCTTCAATGGTGCCCCGACTGACTTGTCCTTGAGCCGTTCGGGCGACATAAGCAAAAGTCGGCATCTGCGTCACCCCCAAGGACACCATTTGACCGACGGTCTGGCAAGGTTATGCCACGAAGGGGCGCGCCTTTCAACGCCTGCTGGATGTCGGTTCCGTCGCCCCAGCGATGAGTTTCTTCAGTTCTTCGGGGTTGTGGGCGCGCTCCATCGCCGTCTCGTAGGTGATCAAGCCCCGCACATAGAGGTCGCGAAGGGCTTGGTCCATCGTTTGCATCCCTTCCGCTGCCCCCGTTTGAATCATGGACGGGATTTGGTGGGTCTTGCCCTCTCGGATCAGGTTACGGATAGCGGGGTTGGCGATCATGATTTCCACGGCGGCGATGCGCCCACCACCTAAGGGGCTACGGGGGGCGCCAGGGGCTCGTGACAGCAACTGCTGGGAAATGACGGCGACCAAGTTCATGGACAACTGGACACGGATTTGGGGTTGCTGGTTGGGCGGGAAGACATCAATGATGCGGTCAATGGTTTCGGCGGCGCTGTTGGTGTGCAAGGTGGACAAAACAAGGTGACCCGTTTCGGCGGCGGTGATGGCGATGGCGATGGTTTCGGGGTCGCGCATCTCGCCGACCAAGATGACATCGGGGTCTTCCCGCAAAGCACTGCGCAAGGCAGCGGGGAAACTCTTGGTGTCTTCGCCCAACTCCCGCTGGTTGATGATGCATTTGTTGTGCTGGTGCAGATACTCAATGGGGTCTTCAATGGTGATGATGTGCAGGCTTTTCGTCGTGTTGAGGTGGTTGATCATCGCCGCTAAAGTCGTGGATTTGCCGTGTCCCGTCGGACCCGTCACCAAGATCAACCCACGCGGTCGGGTGACGATTTCTTCCAAGATGACGGGCAACTCCAATTCCCGCACCGTCGGGACGCGGCGGGGAATCAAGCGAAAAGCGGCGGCGATGGAGCCTCGCTCCTTGTAGACATTGACGCGGAAACGGGCGATGTCCTGCAGCGAGTAGGAGAAGTCCAACTCCAAAGTGTTTTCAAAGCGCTGGATTTGCTCGTCCGTCAGGATTTCGTAGATGAGCCGCTGGGTTTGCTTGGGCGTGGCGGGTTGAAAGTTAGTTCGGTAAAGTTGCCCGTCAATGCGCAGGACAGGTGGGACGCCGACGCAAAGGTGCAAGTCGGAGGCGTTGCGTTGGACGACCAATCGGAGCAAATCGTCTATGTGCACATCGTCTAAGGACGGTAGTTCCCGAACGGCAGGGGCAGCCGCTGCCCGTCCCCCTGGGGTCGTCGCCGTCCCCGCACGAGGTTCGCTCATCGGCGTCAATTCCATCTCCATGCCCATCCCTCCATGTGCGTTGTTTTGACGGCAATGCGGCGCTTTAGTAACCGACAGTAGCGACGACGCGCAAGACCTCTTCAGGGGTCGTAATCCCTGCGACGATCTTACGCCACCCGTCTTGCAACATCGTCGTCATGCCCGAAGTCATGGCTGCGTCTCGGATTTCCGAGATGGGCGCTCGCCGCAAGATCAAGTCGGCGATCTCGGTGTTCATCACGAACACCTCAAAGATGCCGATACGCCCCTTGTAGCCCGTGAAGCGGCATTGTTCACAGCCTCGCCCCCGATAAAGCGGTTTGCCATCCAGTTCGCTGGGGTCAATGCCGAAGCGTTGGGCGAGTTCTTCTATGTCGTATTGGGCGACTTCTTTGCAGTTGGGGCAGATGCGTCGTGCCAATCGTTGGGCGATAACACCGATCAAGGATGCCGAAATGAGGAAGGGCTCTACGCCCATTTCAATCAACCGCGTCGCTGCTGTCGGGGCATCGTTGGTGTGCAAGGTGGAAAGGACTAAGTGACCCGTCAAAGCGGCTTGGATGGCGATGTCGGCGGTCTCCAAGTCGCGGATTTCGCCGACGAGGATGATGTCGGGGTCTTGGCGAAGGAAGGAGCGCAACGCCGTCGCAAAAGTGACCCCCGCCTTTCGGTTGACATGGACTTGATTGATGCCGGGGACTTCGTATTCCACAGGCTCTTCAATGGTGACGATGTTGACCTCGTTGGTGTTGAGGCGGTGCAGGATGGAGTATTGGGTCGTCGTTTTGCCAGCGCCCGTCGGTCCCGTGCTCAAAATCATCCCATAGGGTTGCTTCATCAGGAACTCCACTTTCGCCAAGTCGTCTTCCCACAACCCCAATTTCTCCAAGCCGATCATCGGGGAGGTCTGGTCCAGCAGCCGCAGGACGGCTTTCTCGCCGTTGACCGTCGGGATGGTGGAGATGCGGACATCAAAGCGGCGCTTTTGCATCTCAATGCGCATGCGCCCGTCTTGAGGGACGCGCTTTTCGGCGACATCCATATCGCCCAGAATTTTCACGCGGGCGACCAGCGGCGCCGCCAACCATTTAGGCAACCGCAAGACCTCGTGCAAGATGCCGTCAATGCGGAAACGCACCCGCACATTGTTTTGCTGGGGCTCTATGTGGATGTCAGACGCCTCGTTGCGGACGGCTTCACGCAAGATCGTGTCCAGCAAACGGATAACAGGCGCTTGATCCGCCAGTTCAGTTTCATCCACGCGGGCGACTTGACCTGCTAACGGTCCTTCCGCCGTCTCCCCACCATAGCGGCTGGCGTCAATCTGACCGACGATTTGGGAGACATCCATCGTCGGACTGGCGCCCAACCTCGCCCCCATCATCGCTCCCGCCATCCCTGCCATCCCACCCCCTGCAGGCGTTTGCGTCGGCAATTCTTCTAAGGCAGCCTGAATTTGAGTGGGACTGGCTAACAAGGGTTGGATGACTAACCCCGTCCGAAGACGCAACTCGTCAATCGTGGGAATGTCGCGAGGGTTCGCCATCGCCACCCAAAGGCGATTTTGCTCAATGCGCACGGGAATGCATCGCTTCTCCCGAAGGTAAGCCGCAGGCACTTTGCTCAAGACGACGCTGATAGCGCTCTCGTCAGGACGGACTTTTTGCAAGTCCACATATTGCACATTGAGCAACCGCGCTTGGGCTGCTAACATGTCCGCCTCCGAAACGATGCCCAAGTCCACCAAGACTTGCTCTATCGGTTGCCCCGTCGCCTGCTGAGCCCGCAAGGCATCTTGAAGTTGGGCGTCAGTCAACTTGCCCTGCTCCTTCAAGATGTCCACAACGGTTCGGCGCATCGTCGGCGCCTGCATCGCCCGCACCTCCCAGGGCTTGTCCAAGCCCCTTCAGGGTTTAACGCCTCATCGGATGCCGACCGTCATTTTAGGGCAACTTCAGGCGATTGGCAATAGGGGCGATGTCAAGGCAGCGATGGCGTGCTATGATGACTGCCAGCCGAGCAGCCCCCTGCTTGGGAGGTGGCGCCGATGCAAGTGACCTTACGGGCGTTCGTCTGGGATTTTGAGCCGACGCAAGCCCTCGCCACCTTCACGCTCCTGCGACAGGAGTGGGGCTTGGATGGCATCAGTTTCGTCGCCGTCAGCCCTGCTGAAACCCTGTTGCTCCCCAATGCCGCCCGACGCCCTTGGGTGCGCTATGGCGAAGCGGGGGCAGTTTGTTTCCTGCCCGAACGCAGTTGGTATGCAGGGCTTCCCTTGACCCCGCCTGTCAGCCCACTGTGCGAAGGGCGCAACTTCCTCAAAGAGATAGCCGAAGCCGCCAAAGCCGCAGGGTTACAAGTGTCAGCGGTGTTACCCTGCTGTTTCAATCCTGCCATCGGGCGACGCCATCCCGAATTAACCGTCCAAAATGCCCTCGGCGACCGACTCCTTCATGCCCTCTGCCCCTCCAACCCCATCGTCCGCCAATTGTTGGTCAGCCTCGTCGGCGACTTGACGACCAACTACCCCCTTGATGCCATTGAACTGGAAGCCCTCGGCTTTATCAACCTCTCCAAAGCCCCCGACTTGCTCACCGATTTGCGATTAACGCCTGCCGCCGATTTTTTGCTCTCTCGCTGCTATTGCGAGCATTGCTGCCGCATCGCCCAAGAGCAAGGCGTGGAAGTGGAGCGGGTTCGCTTCTTCACCCAAACCCAATTGGAAGAGTTTTCGGTCATGCCGACGGAACTGACACAAGCGCCGTTGGATTGGAAACTTTGGAGCAGTTTCGCCGAAGGGCAAGCCCAAAAATTCATCCAAGTGCGCATGGACATCGTTTCGTCCCTCCTCGCTGACCTCGTGGAGGAAGCCGCCCACAAACATGACAAGCGTGTCCATGTGGAAGGGCATCTTTCCCCTGCCACGCTTTGGCAGTATGGCTTGGACCGCCAACGGCTTGCCGAACTGGCGCACGCCGTGGAAGTGGACGCCAAAGATGTCCCCCCCGACCGCCTCGCCCCTTACTTGACCCTCAATCGGCAAGTCTTCGGCGAGCAGGCGCAACTTTGGGTGCGTTTATATCCGTCCGAACGCTTCGTCACCAGCAAAGAAGAATTCCTCGCTCAGGTGCGTGCTTGCCAGATGCAAGGCGTGGATGGCGTCGTCATCGCCGGCTACGGCAGTTTGCGCCGCCAAAATTGGGCATGGATTAAGGAAGCCATCGCCATCCTGAAAGCGAGTTAGGGCGAACCTCCGTTCGCCCCTACGATTTGCCATTCGCCATTCGCTACTCGCTATCGCCGCCGTTTTCCGACCTGCCGATTTGCCGACTGCCGACCTGCCTGCCGTTTTTGTCGTGGCTGATAGCCTTATGGCAGACACGGTGGTCTGCCCCTACCATTCGCTACTCGCCATTCGCTATTTGCTGCCGTTTCGCCAGTCGCCAGTCGCTAATCACCAGTCGCCCCCGTTCTCGCCAGTCGCTGCCGTTCTCGCCACTCGCTACTCGCTATTCGCTACTCGCTGCCATTTTCCGTCGTGGCTAATAGCCATTCCAACATGTTGGAGCGCCTATCAGGCGCGACCTGCCCATCTGCCGACCTGCCTGCCGTTCTGCTCCTTGCATCGTTTCTCCCTTGCCGCTTTTTCACTTCCCTGCCAAAATGACTTTCGGCTTTTCACTCCCGATTGAAGCGGAGGTGGTTTTGATGCCGTTGGTGGACTTGCGCGACCAAACGAAGCGCCGCACGCCCGAAGAGTTGGTCAAGCACCTGCAAAATTTCGTCTTGGAGCCCAAATTCAGCGCGGGCATCTGGTATTTCTCGCCCTTCGCCTCCCGCTTCCACGACTACTACAAGCCCATCCTGAACATTGAGCAACGCTTGGAGATTGCCGCCAAACTCAAGGACTACGGCTTGGCAGCGTTGGAAGCCCACTACCCTGGTGAAATCAACGAGGAGAACCTTGACCTCTGGAAATCCTTCGTCCGCGACACGGGCATCCGCTTGCTGACCATCGTGCCCGGCTTGTTTTACGACGCCGACTTTGAGTTCGGCTCCCTCAGTTCGCCTATCCCTTCTGTCCGCCAGAAAGCCATTGAACGCACCATCATCACCCTGCGCCTCAACAAAGAGTTTGATTGCGACTTCTCCATCGTTTGGCCTGGCATTGACGGCTACGAGAACAACTTCGGTGTGGACTTTTATGGCATGTGGGATCGCTTTGAGGAAGGCTTGGCTCAAGCGATGGACGAAGTGCCCGGCGTCCGAATCGCCATTGAGCCCAAACCTTACGAACCGCGAGGCAACAACATCTACCGAATGACCGCAGACGGAATTCTGGCAGCGAAAGACATTGAGGCTCGGTTGACTAACCCTGAAAACA
>Ga0080007_1053689_pt1 | contig 14732 bp, 12 predicted proteins | sample OctOCTMetagenome_FD_69210 | JGI IMG/M metagenome (GOLD analysis project Ga0080007, IMG submission 69210) | Hot spring and microbial mat streamer communities from Octopus Spring Streamers, Yellowstone National Park, USA - OCT_B (SPADES... | ecosystem: Environmental > Aquatic > Thermal springs >...
CCTTGTAAGTCCACATTGCAAATTATTTATAAGAAGGTGAGAGACAGAATCAGTTGCAAGGTTAGGATCAAGGGTAGGAGGTTCAGTTGAAATTGCAAATCTTAAAACCTTCTCACGAGTTCCACTTTTATCAGAAGGAGAGCAAGAGTAATAGTAAAAGAGCGAAAAAGAAAGCAAAAGAAAAAGAATAAAAAATTTGTTGTATGAAATTTTGCCCATATTTTATCATAAGTATTTTTGTGATTTTCACGAAAACAAGCGCTTTTGTGCAAAATTTATACTCTAACTTTTGAAAAGATTCTATAAATGGCTAAATTGATTGCATAATGGCTTTTGTCACAAAAATAAAACCGAAAGTTATAAATAATCCTGAATACAAATTTGAAACTTATCTTTTTTGGAAATCTGGAAAACAGGGGGGGATGAGGAAAAAAGGCTTTTTCAAACATTCATGTATAAAAGAAGGTAAAACTTGGTTTATATGTGATACAGATTCTCAAAAATCAAGACCTGCACCTCCAAAAATCCAATTTGAAATTGAAAATTACATCAAAGAGAGTAATTGGAGATTTGAAAGATTACCTCTTGTATCTTGTGTGATGGCATCAAAAAATAGTGAAAAAAGCATAAGGAGGGCAATTGAAAGTGTAAAAAACCAAACATACCCAAACATAGAAATAATAGTTGTAGATGGAGAAAGTGAAGACAAAACAATTGAAATCCTTGAGAGTTCTGATATAGATTATTGGATAAGCGAGAAAGATAATGGAATATATGATGCTTTAAATAAAGGTGTGATGCTTTCTTGCGGAGAATGGATATTTTTCCTCGGATCAGATGATTTTATTTTACCTTATGCAATTGAAAAATATCTACGCCTCATATTGGAAAAAGAAAAAATAACAAATCAGAAAATAGATTTTGCATCATCAAAGATGATGATAGTATGGGAAGCAAAAATATGGAAATTTAAAGATAAAATTGAAGAAATATACGGGAAAGAGTGGAAATGGGAAGAATTCAAAAGATGGATGACAGTTGCTCACCCCGGTTCCCTACACAGAAGAAACCTTTTCAAAGAAATAGGACTTTTTGACACAAGTTATAAAATCGCAGGAGATTATGAGCTTTTGCTCAGAAAAAAAAGTGAACTCAGAACAGCATTTTTGGATGATATAACGGTTATAATGAGTGGAGAAGGAATAAGTAGGAGGAAACCTTTTGCCGGACTTACAGAAGCAGAAAGAGCGAAAATAAAAACAGCAGGAATAAATCCTAAAATAGCAAAAATTGAAAAGTACATAATGTTTGGAAGATTTTTACTTGGGAGAGTAAAGAGAATTTTTCAGAAGCAAATCAAAAAGATCAGTTTTGCTCGTTAAATTTCAGATAAATCTGTGAAAATTTTAAAATTTTATAGAGAGGAAAAACCAAGCTTTATAGGAAGAAAAAGAAATAGAATGGAAAATACGAAAAAAAAAGAAAAAGATTTTCTTGTTTCTTTTCCTTCTGAAAAAGTATTCTTGGATATATCAGATCCCAAAAACCTTGTTTTCCTGATAAAAGACGAGAGAAAAAATTTGAAACTTTTTGTAAGCTATGACGAACTTCTGAAAATAATCAGAGAAAAGTTTGAGGACGTGTTTTTAGAGGAAAGATATAAGGGGATGCAAGAGATGTTAGCATTTATAATTCACGAAATAAAAAATCCATTTTTTGCTCTGAAAAATGCGATTTTATCATCTCAAATAAAAGATGAGAACATGAAAATTATAAAGTCCCTCCTCTTACGAATAGAGACAATAATAGATAATGTCACAATATTTATAAAAGGCAGAGAAATTGTGGGAAATCCCGAGAATATAGAATCAATAATAGAAGACGCTATATCTGAAATTGAAGAGTTAAAGGGTTATGTATTTCATTACGATTTTGAAATAAAAAGAGAGTATAATTCAGATAGAGTTTTCGTCATAGGGGATAGGTTCCTGCTCAAAAGAGCTTTCTTGAATATAATTACAAACTCGGCAGAAAGCCTTGAAAATTCAAAGGAGAAAAAAATATTAGTCAGAACTACTGACACAGAAGATGGATTTATAAAATGTGAAATAGAAGATTCAGGATGTGGAATTCCACCTGAAAACCTCAACAAAATTTTTATTCCTTTTTTCACAACAAAACCAAAAGGTATGGGACTTGGCATGAACACAGCAAAGAAAATAATTGAACTACACAAAGGAAAAATAGAAATAAAATCTGAACAGAATAAAGGAACCCAAGTTTCAATTCTTATTCCATCAGCTCAAAAAAATTCACTTTTTTCAAATCATCTGAAAACAGAAACAAAATAAAATGGAAAATGCAGATAAAAGTTGTAGTAACGGGACCGCTTGAAGAAAACTGCTATATCATCTTTGACGAAGAAACTAACGAGTGTATAATAATAGATCCAGGAGATGACGGAGAAAATATAGAAGAAGAAATTAAAAGATTTTCACCAGAAGCAAAAGTAAAATATATTCTTCTCACTCATGCACACTTTGACCATGTCGGAGCCCTAAAATATGTGAAAGAAAAACTCGGAGGAGAAATACTGATGCACAAAGGTGATTTGCCCTTACTTCAAAGAGCTCATGATCTTGCGATGTTTTTTGGATTAAAAATCCCGGAACAACCACCACCAGATAGATTCATAGAAGATTCAGAAGAAATAATTTTCAACAAAATAAAAGTAAAAGCGATTCATGTTCCCGGTCATTCCCCTGGTGGAATGGCATACTTATTTTCTTACAAGAACGAACTTCACCTTTTCACAGGAGATATATTGTTTGCCGGGTCAATAGGAAGAACAGATCTTCCGGGAGGGAACTTTGAGCTCCTCATATCAGGAATTAAAACAAAACTTATGATTCTTCCACCTGAAACCAAAGTTTACCCCGGACACGGACCCGAGACAACCATAGCAAGAGAAAAACTTACAAACCCTTTTATCCTCTTTTACTGATTCACCTTATTTTACCGATTATCTTACAGTTTTACTTGTTATCTTATGCTATTTTATCTTACTATTATCTTGTAGTTTTTTCAGGCTGCTCTACAGTTTAGACAAATTTTTGACTTGCTCTCTTACTTATAACCTTTCAACCTTGATAGTATGCCTGAAACTATGTCATAGATCTGTTCTTTATCAAGTGATGTTATTTTGAATTCATCTTCAAAAATTATGTTTCTTTCAAATGCTTCAAACTTCAGATAAAGAACAAAAATTTTGTTTTCTTTATTATTTCCATTTTTTTCTTTTTTCTCTACTTCTTTCAATTCTGTGCATATTCCAAAAGGAGAATTACAACCTCCACCTATATTTTTGACGATTTCCCTTTCAATCATCCCAACAAATTCAGATTTTTTGTCGTTGACAAGTCGAGCTATCTTTTCAGCATCAGAACCTATGCGAGTTTCAACAGCTATTATTCCTTGACCTGGTGGGTAAAGAAATTCTTGTGGGGGCAAAACTTCTTTGATAAATCCATCAAATTTCATCCTTATCACTCCCGCAAGAGAGACAATTAATGCATCACATTCTCCATTTTCCAGCTTTCTTATTCTTGTGTCAAGATTTCCTCTTATTGGTATGACTTGAACTTTATTTCCGAAAATTCTTTTTATCTGAAATTCACGGCGCAAAGAAGATGTTCCAATTTTTACCTCATATCCTTTTTTCAGTCTATCACGAATTTCTTCTCTTGAAAGCCCCAAAAGAACATCAGCTGGATTTTCTCTTTCAAGATACGCAGATATTGTAAGTTGCGGTGGTAATGTTGTTGGTACATCCTTTAGAGAATGCACAGCAAAATCTATCTTCCCTTCAATGAGTTCGTCCTCTATTTCTTTGACAAAAAAACCTTTTCCAGGAATTCTACTTAAAGGCGAATCTAATATTTTATCACCTTTTGTCTTTATTACTTTTATTTCAAATCTTGGAGGATCTTTCCCAATTTCTTGAAATTTTTTTGTGATGGAGTTAAGAAAAATTTCAGTCTGCTTTAATGCGAGCTTGCTACCACGAGTACCAACCCTAAAAAACATTACAAAAAATTACCAAAGTTTTCCTTTCCCTTCAAGATAATCTTGGATTATCTTATAAGCTTCCTCATCTGTCATCTGTATTGGAGGATGCTTCATCGCAAATGCAGAAACAGAGTAAATAGGTCCGCCAATTCCTTCGTCCCTTGCAACTTTTATTAACCTTATGACATCTATAACTACACCAGCAGAGTTTGGAGAATCTTCAACTTGAAGTTTGACATCTATCAAAATTGGAGCACCGCCAAAACCTTTCCCCTCCACCCTAATATAGCATATTTTTGTATCGTTCAAAAACGGGACATAATCAGATGGACCTATATGTATTTTGTCTTCTGGTATCTCTTGACCTGAAATTGAAGCAACAGCTTGGGTTTTGGAAATCTTCTTTGTCTTCAGCCTCTGCCTATCTAACATATTCAGAAAATCTGTATTCCCTCCAAAATTTAACTGGTAAGTTTGCTCTAAAAAAACTCCTCTCATTCTGAAAAGATTCACTATTGCTCTATGCAATATTGTAGCTCCAAGTTGAGATTTTATATCATCTCCTGCCACTGGAATTCCTTCTTTTTTAAATCTTTCAGCAAACTTTGGGTCAGAAACAATAAAAACAGGCATACAATTTACGAAAGAAACCCCAGTTTTCAAACACTCTTCGGCATAAAACCTCGCAGCATTTTCAGCTCCTACTGGCACAAAATTTACAAGAATCTCAGCTCCTGTTTCTTTAAGAACTTTTGCAACATCAACGGGTTTTTTATCTGCTGGAATAAATCTTCTGTCTTCTGGATAATCTTTCATATGTTCTGGGATACCATCAAGAATTGGTCCCATCATTACCTCAACATCCCCGTTGATTATCTCTCTTTCAAAAACAAATGTGCAATTTGGCTTTTGAAATATAGCCTCTCTGAGAGGTTTTCCTACCTTTCTTTTATCTATATCAAATGCAGCAACTATCTCTATATCTGCTGGTGTATATCCCTTTATATCTTTATGCATCAGCCCAAAACCATCTTTATTTTTTGAATAATAAGATATACCCTGAACCAAAGAGCTTGCACAGTTCCCAACACCAGCTATTGCAACTTTTATTTTTCTTCTTTTTTCTTCCATTTTCTTTTCCTCAATTTCATTACTATTATTCACAATACTATTTTGCCCCTTAGCTACTCTCTTCTTTCTTTCTCCCGAACTCATATCTTGACCGACAAAACAAAATCAAATTAAACCTTAATCAACTTTTTTATCAATTTTTTATAAAAATTGGAAATTTTCTGAAATTCAAAAAAAACAGCAAGTAGTTAAAAAAATGTCTTTTTATGAAAATATCCAAAGAAGAGATGGAAAAAATATTCTCTTCGGTCACAGGAAAATCAAACTACTTTGAGGACTTCAATGTAGGAGATATAATAGAACACTCACGAGGGCGAACTGTTACCGAAATGGATAATGTTATGTTCACTTTACTTACTATGAACACAGCATCAATTCACTTTAACGAAGATATGATGAAAAAAGGAAAGGGGATATTTCCAGAGAGAGTTGTATATGGGGGATTGGTATCCTCAATAGTGATAGGACTTACATCAGAAGACATAAGCGAAAATGCTATTTGTGATTTAGGATATTACAACGCAAGACACTCTGCCCCCGTATTTCATGGCGATACACTATATGCAAGATCAGAAGTCATAGAAAAAAGAGATTCAGATAGAGAAGATGCAGGAATAGTCAAATTTAAAATAACAGGAATAAATCAAAAAGGAGAAGTAGTGGTAGAAATAGAAAGAGAAGTTCTTATAAGGAAAAGACCGAAACAAAAATGAAAAAATAAAAAACAAAAATAAAACAAAAATAAAGAAAGAATGAAAAATGTAAAACTTGTTCCTATTTTTCCCCTTGCTATTTTCATCCTTTTCACAATAAAATCAAATTCTCATGCAAAAGGAGAAAGTTTATGGGCTGAAACAAAAGATGGAAGAAAAATACACATTATGTTCTTCAAAGGAGAAGAAAAAAAGAAGAGAAATTTCCCTGTAATTCTATGTCACGGTCTCGGAGCACAGGGAAGATACTGGTATTTTGATGATGAATTGAGCTGGCCAAAAAAACTGAATGATGAAGGATTTGATGTATTCGTACCAGATTTACGAGGTGTCGGAAAAACAGGCGGTCCGTATGATTTCTCATTTGAAGATTACATATACGATGTAGAAGCTATATTAGAAAAAGTTCTGAAAATAGAAGGTGTAGATAAAGCCCACTGGGTCGGGCACTCCATGGGAGGCATGGTAATTTACCTTTCCGTATCACGAAATCCCCAAATACAAAAAAAGCTCAAAAGCTTTACCGCTATATCATCTCCATACACAATATGGGGACCCTGGGAGCTCTGGAAAATTACCCACAAAAACTACGAAAACTTATCTCAATTTTTCAAAAAAGTAGATTCTATACCTTTCAGCACCTTTTCATATTCATTTTCAATATTCGGAGACATAATTTATCCGATACTTAAAATAACAAAGCTGATATATCTTGAAAACTTTGTTTGGAATTTAGATAATGTCCCACGAGACATAAGGAAAAAAGCTATGAGATATGCCACAGGTCCGGTTTCCACCCGTGTTCTTGAGAAATTCTCAAAGGTTCTTCTTGGTTATGAAGATTTCAACTTTTCATTTGAAAAATTTAAAGTTCCTGCTTTGTTTATAGTTGGAACAAAAGATTATCTTGCCTCTCCTCCGACGGTCAAATTAGCTTACTCAAAGGCATCATCAGAAAACAAAAAGTTCATACTCGCAGGAGTTGGTGAAGGGTTTCAAACTGACTACGGACATGTTGATATTACAGCAAGCAAATTGGCAACAGAAGAAATTTTCTCACAAGTTCTGAATTTCATAAAAGAGAATGACTCAAATAAAATCAGAAAAATTCAATCAACTCCAAGTGAAAAGATATATAAATCTGATTATGAGGAATCAAATGAACCAAAATCAGAATCATCAGAAGAAGAACAAATTAAAAAAGAAGAGGGAGCAATAAAAGAAAATGAAATAAATTTCAAAAAATTCTATTCAAGAAAATCTAAATATTCATTTATTTTAGTTCAAGATTTTGGAATAGATGGCAAAGTATGGGAAACATTTGAAGATAACCTGAAATCAAAAAAAATATCTTACATGTACCCAGAAAAAATTTTGTCATATAAAGATGTATTGAAATCCGTTGAAGAATTTTGCATATCTTTCACATCAGACCTTAACATAGGTGTTTTTCATGGTTTCTCTGGTGTTGTGGCTATGAATCTGAAACGAGGTTGCTTTGACGCAGTTTTTCTGATATCTACACCATTTTCAGATATCTCCTCATTTTATAGACTATACATTCAAACTGGCGGTAAAATAAGTGAGAAAATATTAGAAAAAATATTTGGAGAAAAATCAAAAGAGCTCGTATCAAAATTTGAGAGTCCAGTAGATAAACTTATGATTTTACCGGAAATATGGTTCCCAATCTCAAACCGAATTTTTTACATAATAAGCACAGGTGATAGAGCAGTTTATTGGTGGAATATAGCAGAATTTGTAAAGTTTTCTGAACAATTCGGAGTAAAATACTCATATACAATTTTCTCTTATGTAAATTTGCAAGATGAATTATCTCATATAGAAATAATAAATGGAGAGAAAGCTTCAAAATACACAATAAAATACATATTAGATCAGATTGCAAGCTTGAAGAAATAAAACCTTACGGGGTGTCCTCCAACCTCTTTTCCAAATTCCCGAGCGTAAGTTCCCAAAGTAAAAGATAAAACTTTCAAGTTAAGTTCAAGACCAAAAGATGGATAAAGCTGACCAACTCCAAACATAAAAGATAAAAATCTTTTGAAAGGTTTATCAAGAGAAACTTCTGCTCCCATATGAAACCTTTTCAGAAGGCTTGAATCACCGCTCACAAAGAAAATATCTTGGAAATCTGCACCGACAACATAACTGAAAATTTTCAATTCGTCATAATACGAAACTCCAAAGTCCCCCGTTGTAGATCTTATAGGGTCAAGAATATCTCTTAAATCAAAGCCTAACCTCACGCCTTTCTTCATAGGTTCCCATATTACACCAAAATTAAATCCTCCAAAACCAATTGCACACCTAAAAGGATACTTACATTTGCCCGAAACAGCATCACTTAGTATAGTTCCCATATCCTTGCCAAAAACTGGGAAAACAACAGTTCCCATATCCTTGCCAAAAACTGGGAAAACAGATGTTATACCTTGACCTATCTCATTTTCTCTAACTACAATATCCCCCTCGTACGCGATTTTGAAAGCAGATATAGATAAACCAGCTATTACTGATCTATCAAGAAAAGACACAGCTCCTCCAAGAACAACCTCTCCTCTTGTGAATGCAAAAGTGTCTTTTAAAATAGTGTTTGATGGCAGAGAAATAGATGTTCCCAAACCAGCTCCTAAAAGCGCTCCTAATCCAAAAGACACATTACCAACGCTTAAAGCAAAATGAGGAAAATAGAAAAATTCACGGACATAGTTTTTACCATAAGAATCTCTCACAGATTTTAAAGCTTCCTCTGGTTTCTGAGACAAGTTCCCCGATAATTTAGCGAATTTTCCAGCATCTGAGATCAAGTTATAAGACTCATATATTTCGCGAGCGATAATATCAAGACTTTTTGTGCCGAACATACCCGCTGGATTGAAGAAAAAAGAAGTTTGAGTATCTTGCAAAGACGCGGAAATTCCCCCCATAGCAAGAGAGCGAGGACTTTTATAATCCCACATAAAACTTAAAAATGGCAATATGAAAGAAAAAACTAAAAACATATTCAAAAACCTCCAAAATTCACTTTATATCTTTCCAAAACTTCGGGTCTTCTCTTCCCTCTAAAATTTCTTTCAAATATTTTTCAGGAAGTGTTATTGGGTCTGGAAAATTTGGAAAAGTATTAGTAATATCCTTTTCAAATTCGCTCAGAGGTTTTTTAAGATTATCAACAAGCTTCTCAAATCTTTTAAAAAGATTCTTAAATTCATTTTCACTACAAATTTCATTTCTTATAATTTGAGCTTCCCCTGATGTGACTTCATCAGAAAAAAAGAATTGTAAAGTTAAAAGTCTATTTGAATCTTTAATCTCATTTCCCTCACAATCTTTAAATTTTCCATCTGGTTCTCTGAAAACTATCTGAGAGGTTGCGTCCTGAGGGAAAAATTGAATATCTTTTGTGATTTCCTTTGCCATCTCATCGGCATCTTTCGTGAACCCACACATGAAAAAATCTTTAAAGTATTTATCAAAATTTCTTCTGGGGCAAATATAAACACCAGTTTCGGGATCTGGATTAGGAGTAATGCTTTCAGGTGAAACCGCTATTCCTGTTATTTTGTCCTGAAAATCAGTTAATTTTTCTTGAAAAGCTTGGGTAATAGCTTTACTAAATTGGTTGTAAAAGCTTTTATAATATTTAACATTATTACAAGTTGAAATGACCTTGTCTTGAAAATTTTCTAAAAGATCGTTTATAATGATGTCTTTATAATTTTCTCCTTGTTGTTTAAATAGCTCTTCGGATGAGCCATAAGATAAAAGTGTAATTCCGGTTATCATCCCCTGATCCATAGATTTGACATCTTCGTATTTTTTCAAAAATGGATCGTTTTCATCTAAAATAAGGCATAAAGAGGGAGATGTTGGTGGTCGCTCAGATTTAGGTTTTGCATAATAATCTGGGTGCCCGAGCATTTTTGATTCTAAAACAACTTTCCATATAAGAATTTTACCCCCTAAAAATTCAATTGAATTTATAAGCCTTTTTATCTCGTGCAAAACTTTGTCTTTTGATGGATCAGTTTGAAACTCTCCAAGATTTTCAAGTTGAGAATTTCCTTCATCTGAATCTAAAAATTTTTCTTTGCCATACATTACCTTTTCGTATAATCTTTGAGCTTTGTAAATTGTTGATAGAGCTTGCGGATAATCTAATTTGAGAAAATCAAACATCTGAATAACTATTTTTGATAATTCCTCTTTTGAACCCTCCTCATTAGGATCAACATCTTTCATTTGAATAACATAATCAATTACTTTTCTTTCATCAAAACCTGCTTTTCCAAGATATGAGCCAAGAAGATATAAAAGCGCTTCAAGGAAATCTCTTATTTGAGGTTTCTTTTCATCCGAAATTCCCGATTTATTTTCAAAGGATACATTTGACATAACCTGAGTATTTGATTCAACATATTTTTCCAAAAGTTCAATAGCTTTATCCCACTGACCAGAACTTGCAAACCTTATACCTCTTTCCCTCTCTCCCTGTGATGATGAACAAAAAGAAATAAAGATAAATAAAGGAAGAATAAACAGAAACAATTTAGAATTTACCGACATTAGTTTAAGATTTTGATATTTTTATATGAAATCATTATGTTTACAGCAAAATTATTTTCTGTACAATTTCTATAAAAGCATTATTCTTTTTGAGCTACGAACTTGAACTCTCCAAATCCTGCTTGTCCTGCCGTAAACATTATTTTCTTTATAATAGAAAACGGAATATCCTTGTGCCCTATAAGATTTATTTCGCCTTTGAATTCAACATCTGGATTATAAGCTTGTATCTTTAAAATTCTTTCTTTTCTTTTTTCAAGCTCCTCATAAAGAGCTGGGATGAGAAGCTTTTCAGGGGGAACACCTTCTATTTGACCATCAATTATTCTCGCAACAATTTTCTTTTCAACTATGATTTCATCTTTTGTAACTGAAACATTAACATATTCTTTCAGTTCCTTATCTGCTGAGGATATTGGCAGAGTTAATTTTGGAGAAACTGTTATATTAGCTTCGGTTGAAGCTGAATAACTTTTAAGGAGGAATATTATTATTATGATGAACATATCAATAAGATTAACAACGTTTAAGCCTCCTCCTTCTCCCATTTCCTCTGGATTAAACTCTCCCCCTGCTCTTCTTCTCATTGCCATACCATTTACCTCCTTTTATCTATAAACCAATCTATCAAAAACATCTGACCAAAATAGTATAGGACTTACGCATTTTGTTAAATTTTTTGCATAATTTTTTATCAAAAAAAGGAGGTGAAAAAAATGAAACAGCCTTCATACTTGACCTTGATTACATTTACTTCCTTATCGCCGAACAGAAAACCTTTACCTGCATAGAGGATTGAGTTCTTCTCCTGACATCATCAATAAACCTGCTCACGATGCTTTTACCCGAAAACGACAGTCTCTCTCTTCTGTATGGAACGAAGTAAAGCCTTTTGTCAAAAATAATCAAGGTGTCCTAATCATAGACGTGTTAGAGAAACCCTATTCTCAAAAAAATGGCTTAATAACTTACTTGTGGAGTAATAAAGAAAAAAAGTAGTAAAGGAGTAGGTCTTATAACTTTGTTTTGGACAGATGGACAATCTTATATCCCTTGTGATTTCCGTGTTTATGATAAACTGGGCAGATAAAAAATCAGCTTTTTAAAGATATGTTAAAGTTAGCCAAACAAAGGGGATTAAACCCAAGCTATATCCTTATGGATAGCTGGTATGCTTCTTTGGAGAATCTTAAATTTATTGCTAATCATCTTGGTTGGCTATTTCTAACTCGTCTAATCGTTTAGTAAATCCAGATGGAACTAGGAACAGACCTATAAGGGAGATTCATATACCACAAGGAGGTATAATTGTGTTGAAAGAGGTTTTGGTTTTGTAAAGGTATTCCGGACAGCTTCCCAAGACGGAAGCTCTGATACTGGGCAACACATATTTAAATATGACGGAGGATAAGAGGAAGGAATTAGAAGAGCAAGCATGGAAGATTCAAGAGCATCATAGAGGATTGAAGCAGTGCTGTGGAGTAGAGAGGTTTCAGGTTAGTTAGAAGGACAGAATCCATAATAGGGCATATACAATTAGCTTTGAGAGCATTTTTAAGGTTAGAGCTAAATAGGTTAATAACAGGAATAAGCTGGTATGAGGCAAAATTAAGGATAGTTCGTGAAGCAATAAGAGGTTTTAGGGCTAATTTTCTATTCAGATTCCTTTAAATGCGTAAGTTCTATTTATTTTTGAATTTGAGTTTTTTAAATTTGCAATGTTCCATAAATTGAGCTCTAAGCAGGTCCTTCGGCTAACAAATCTTCTTTTTTATACATTTGCTTATTAGTAGAGTTAAACTCGTGTTTAATTTGTACTGTAAGATTATTTGTGCTGAAAATTTTCCAGTAAACCGGAACAAAAGCAGGTTTGCCTTGTCTTAATTCTTTTTCAATTTTAAAACTAACAATAAAATGCCTTGCGTCGTAAATAACTTTGAAATCATCCTTCCTTTCAGGAGGGGAAAAGTAAAATGAACGCTGATTACTTTGGTAAGTTCGTTCGTTATAAGTTTTACACTCAATATAATTTGGTCTCCCTTTTCTATCTAAAAGGAAAATATCGGGGTAGCCTCCTACTTTTTTTCTACCTGATTTTGTTTTTGGTCTATCAGCGATCAATCCAATTTCATTTAGAGCTTCAATCATAAATGCCTCAATATGATTCCCAACTTCGTTTTCTCTCCTTGTAAATATTCCTTGCCGATTAGCATTTCTTGCAGCTCTTTTTGTTGCCTCAATCAGATCTTGCAATAATTGGATGTCATCTGGATTATTTTTATCAAAAGGGATTACCTCACAACCAGAAATTGCTTTGATAGCTATTTTAAATGGAATATTTTTTATAGGTTTAAGAAACTGAGCAATCACATTTTCCAACTCTTTTATATACTCTTCTTTCTCTTTTTCCATACTCAATTAAACCTTTTGGAATATCAGAATGTTTTCTTTTTGCATTACATTATATAGACCAAAGATTATTTTATCAATATTGCTAACGAGTTTGAACCCTATTTTCTGGCAGTAGTCAATTGTAAACTCAACAGTTTTTATTTCTTCTCCCATATAAGTAGCATTACCAATAACGATAACAGCAAACTTTCCCGGTTTGAGAACTCTGTACATTTCCTTATAACTTTTTTTCATATCTTCGTTATATAAATCAATTCTTTCCGAACCGCGACCTCTCACTCCTATGAAATATTCTCTGATTTCCGAAAGATTGCATCCCAACACCTTTAAAGCATGCGAATCATTTGAAACATAATCTAAGGCGATAGAATAAGGCGGAGAAGTTATTATACCATCGATACTATTATCTTCTAACGGCAAATTTCTAGAATCGCCTTTTTTAATCTCAACTTTCCCAAGCCTTAAATTCAATTCTTTGGTAACATCTACAAAACTTTTCACAGATTTAATCATCAGGTCCAAGTTTTTAACAAATGATTGCTCAAATTTTCTCCCCCTCCTTGCTTTATCACTTACTGCTACCAGATAAGCTAACTTATAAAAATTTCTTACCTTATCATTATGGATTGATTCAATTATGTCTAACAAACTTTTATCTTCTGGATCGAAAAATTTGTAGCTAATCTTTCTTACAACGAACTCTTTCATATTTTCAATCTCTTTTATAACTTCTAAGCTTTCTGTTTTAACTCTACTTTGAAGAACACATAGCGGTGAAACATCTATACCAATACAATTAATGCCTAACAACATAGCCTCCACAGCTGTTGTACCACTACCAACAAATGGGTCAAGCAATGTATCATTTTCTTTTAAACCGATGATATTTAAAAGAGCTCTTATCATCTGCGGATGAAACTTACCTTTGTACGGATATATCCAATGAGTTAGATATTGATTAACAGATCGTGTAACATTTTTTTGGATAATATAAAAGTAATCTGTATATCTCCCACCAACAATTTTAAAATAAGCCGTTCTTTTGATAACATTATCTATGTTTGATGAACGCAAAAGCTTAAACTCTCTTAAACCATTCTTTACTTCAAAATCAACATCCAAAGCGTAAAGCTCTAACTGAGCAAGTGCTAACTCATATATGAATTGGACATTATCAAAAAGAACTAATTTATCTTTATTTCTATCCTCATCAATATTAAGACTTTGAGACCCGAACATCCACAAAGTACTAACATTTTCTGCTCTTTTGATCATCCTCTCTCCCTTTAAATTCTTATCAGTAAATTTCATTTTTTAATTCCACTTCTCTTTACTCTTTAAAAATAAGAAAACTTCTTCTACTTTAATTTATCTTTAAGTTTTGATTTCAGAGAATTTTGCAAAAGTTTTTCTTGTATCCAAAGTGAAAACTCATATCACTCGCAACAATTAAACCATTATCAGCTATACAAAATAACATTTTTGTTTCATTTCGTTTCAAAAAGAAACATAAATTTTGCAGATTCCACAGAAAAAAGCTTGGAATAAAAATTGCTTATTTTATAAGTATGGATATGGAAAAAATAAAACCGTGGGAGCAAATAGATATAAACAAACAAAAAGAAGGCTTTGATGTATGGAAAGAAATAGATGAATATGAAGAGGTAATAAGAAAATTTCTCAGAGAAGAAATCCACCCAGATAGGTTCAAAAGTTACAGGCTTAACTTTGGAACATACGGAGTAAGGCATCATCCAGAAGGAATGCACATGCAAAGAATAAAAATACCATCCGGTTTTATTTTCTCAGAACAACTCA
>Ga0080007_1040560_pt1 | contig 14700 bp, 20 predicted proteins | sample OctOCTMetagenome_FD_69210 | JGI IMG/M metagenome (GOLD analysis project Ga0080007, IMG submission 69210) | Hot spring and microbial mat streamer communities from Octopus Spring Streamers, Yellowstone National Park, USA - OCT_B (SPADES... | ecosystem: Environmental > Aquatic > Thermal springs >...
TTATGAACAACACAAAAGAAGATATTTACCCAACTCCTGCTGAGGTAAGCGGAAAAGACGAGGTTTTTGTTGGGAGAATAAGAAAAACTGAAACGGGTGACCTTGCTATGTGGATAGTTGCGGATAATCTCAGAAAGGGTGCGGCTCTTAACGCAGTTCAGATAGCAGAACTTCTTATACAACAGCAAAATCTTCAGTGAATTTATTATGGCTGGTATAACTTATTAATTATCTTTCTGATAGCCATTTTTTTATTATGTATAAAGCAAGTTCCTTATTTTCTTTGATTATATCTTTCGCCACGCTTATTGCGGATTCAAGGTCAATTTCCGGTACAGGTGGATGAGCTGCAATCTCTACTTCGGGAATTTCAATAGGTGGAACAATCTCTATAGTTGGAACTCTTATTTCCTCAACATGAGGTTTTTCCTCAACCAAGGGTCTTATCTCCTCTACAACTACCTCCTCTGGTGGTGGGGGAGATGGTTTTAATTCTTCTACTGGAGGTGGTTTTACTTCTTCTACTGGGGGTAGTTTTACTTCTTCTACTGGAGGTGGTTTTACTTCCCCTTCGGAAGGTGGTGGTGATGGAATCTTTATTTCTGGTATTATTACAGGGATTTCCAGTGGTTTTTCCGGGATAATTATTTCAGGGATTACCGGGGGGGTGACTTCTATCGTTGGTGGAGGAGCTTCTGGGACTCTTACTTCCTCTATTTTTATTTCAATTGGAGGAACAGCTTCCGGGGGTGGGGGAGGTTTTTCATACTTGGGGATGACAACTTCAACTTCCTGGGGCAATCTCCTTTCAAATAATTTTTTAAAGATAAGATATAAAGATATGAAAAATCCTATTGCTGCTATTGCAAGCCATTTGTACATGCTTGCTCTTTCCCTTGAGGTTTCAGTAAGTTGTAGCATAGCAAGCCTTTCCGCATATCTTACAGAGCTCTCAAACGGTACAGATACTACGGATATTTGATCGCCTCTTTGAGGGTTTATTCCTACTGCTGATTCAACAAAGCTTCTTATTTTTGCAAGTTCTTCGTCTGGCAAAGGTATGAATTTCACATAGGGTTTCCCATTTCGCCATTCTATATCATATTGACCATCTACCATGACTGCTACTGATATTCTTTTTATATCTCCTACTTCTTCCTCAACATGTTCTACGATTTTTGAGATTTCATAATTTCTTATTCTCTCCTGTCTTTCATATTCAGATTTTCCGGGTAGAGGTTCTATTCCTATTTCTGGTGGAACATTCTGTCTGGTTCCTGGGGGACCAACAGGGACAGCTCCTATGCCTTTGAACCTTTCATCTATTATCTGTTCGCTTCTTACAGCGGTTTCAAGGGGGTCATACCTTTCTGATACTCTTTTTACTTTTGTGTAATCAAGGTCAGCATCAACCTTTACTCCGACTTTTCCAGGTCCTATGCTTTTTTCAAGGAGTTCCGTTAGCTTTTCCTCCAGGTTCCTCTCAAATTGCCTTTCAATTTCAAGCTGGATTTGTGTTGCTTCAAGTGCTTGAAAATTTTCATCTTGTTTTATCGGATGTAGAACTCTACCTCTTTGGTCAACAACTGTGACATTTTCCTTTTTCAGTCCTTCTACCGCGAATGAGACAAGATGTACAATTCCTTTAATTGAACCTGGTGGTAAAGTGCATCCCGGGGTTATCCATAACATAACGGATGCTGTTGGTTCTTTTTGTTCTTCTGTGAAAAGTTTTTTCTCGGGGAACGATATATGAACTCTTGCGTTTTCTACGCAGTTTATTTTTGTTATCGTTCTTTCAAGTTCTCCCTGAATAGCTCTTTGATAATTGACTTTTTGCATGAATTCTGTGAGACCGAATTTTGGTTTTTCAAAAATTTCAAGTCCAGCTCTTTCTTGTGGTAATCCTTTTGTTGCGAGTGTATTTCTTATATCTGGTATAAGTTCTTGTGGTACGAATATTGTATCAGCTGTGTCTGAAAGTTTGTATGGTATTTTCATTCTTTCAAGTTCATCTATTATTTTTGATACATCGGGGGATTTAAGGTCTGTATATAAAACTCCCCATTTTATTTCCTGCTTTTTTGCCTTTGAGATATTGTAAATTGTAATAGCTACTCCGAGTAGTAGAAAAAGTGAAGCAATCCCAATAAGTACTGGGAGTGGGATTCTTCTTATGAATTCTCCTAAATTTTTAACTATGTCTTGTGCTCTCATTTTTATATTTTTTATCTAACTAAGTGGCAAATATTTTAAAATTGCATACGCATTATGTTTTCAAAAGCTTGAACTGCTCTATTTCTTACTTCTAAAAATAACTGAAAGAGTATGTTTGCTTTTTCACGAGCTATCATCACATCGTGAATATCTTCAACTTCTCCTAAAATCATTTTCATTGATTTTTCGCGAGCTTCTTTATCTGCTTCTTTTACTGTCTTTATGGCATCAGCTAACGATGAGAAAAAATTTTTTTCTTTTACCTCTTTTTTTTCTTGTATTTTATCCGGTGTTCTTGATTCAATTTCCTTTACTTTCTCTTGGAATATCTTTTCAGTATCTATTTGTGGGAATTTTATTTCCATATTAAAAATTTTACAATTCTTGCCCGATTTTATATCATGATTTTACTTCTCTTCGGCTTTTTCATTCTCAAAAAAAATTATATTTCTCATAGCAATACCTTGGATGAAGCTTTTTATATCTGATATTTTTGAGTTTTCATTTTTCGCTTCCGTTTTTAGTTTTTTCTCAATATCCCTTATTTCTTCTTCAAATATTATGTTGAAGTTTTCTTTCGGGACCTCTTTTACTCTTTCACTAACTGATTTTATTGACTCAACTATTCCACTAATTTTTTTCGTATCCATACCTAACTAATAATTTAACCTAGCTAATAATTTAATTTTAAGTATTTTCTTTTTTCAATTCCTTGCTTTATGTTCTTCTACCTATTGCCAGAGCAGAATTTGCAATATCACGGCTCACAATTATAGCATTAACATTAGCTTCAAAAGCTCTCTGAGCTGATATTAGATTTACCATTTCTTCAATAGGGTTTATGTTGGGATAAGCAACATAGCCATTCTCATCTGCATCCGGGTGTCCTGGTTCATATCTGAGAACTGGTGGTCTTGGGTCTTCAACTATGCCTTCAACTTTTACCTCTGCCAAAGTAGAATCAACGGGGATTTTCGTAGGGAGTAATCTTTCTTTTATTCTTTCTCTGATAAAATCTGGAAGGTAGAACATATGGAAAACAAGTGGTCTGAGGTATATATTTTTTTCTACCCAGAATTCATCTTTTACGGGTTCTGCTTTGAATATAACTTCTTTTCTTGTGTACGGTCCTCCTTCTGGGGTTCTTGTAGTATGTATGTTTGCAAGGTTTGATGCAATCGTATTTATTCTTATTCTTTCTGCTCTGAGTGCGGAGGAGGAGATTTTGAGCGCTTGGAAGAAAGCCTTCATATAAATTTTGAAGCAAAAAATATTCCATGAGGAAAACTTTTCCTATTTTTTTGTGAAAATTTAGATTTTTGTTCCCTTATTTCTTTTCTTTTATTTCCTTAATCCAAGTTTGCTTATAACAAATTGGTATCTTTCCGGATTTGTTCTTGAAAGGTATTCAAGAAGTTTTCTTCTTCTTGCTATGAGTATAAATAATCTTCTTTTTGCTGAATAGTCGTGTTTGTGATTTTTGAGATGCTCTTCCAAAATTTTTATTCTCTTTGTAAGGAGCGCTATTTGGACCTCTGGGGAACCAACATCATTCTCATGTCTTCCAAATTCTTTTATAACTTCCTTCTTTTCTTCGGGTAGTAACATACCTTTATTTTTCTAATGTTTGGAACAAAGTTTTCTTAATTTACTGATCTTTTTTACTTCTTCTCTTTCATTTTTCTTCCCTTTTTCCTTTTATTTTTTACTTTTTGGTTGTGGATTCAAATCGTGTTATTACGATATTCCAATCAATTGCATTAAAGAATGCTTCTATGTAGTCAGCTCTTTTGAGACCATAATCTATCATGTAAGCGTGTTCAAATACATCCATAATGAGAATGATAGGGCAAGCTGCGATGTGTCCTACATCATGTTCGTTTATCCATGTGTTAAAAAGTCTTTTTGCTATTGGATCATAATAAAGAACCGCCCAACCTATACCTCTCATGGCTCCTGTTGATTTGAAATCTTTTTCCCAGTTTTCCCAAGAGCCAAAGTCCTCTTGAATTTTTCTGTAAAATGCGGAGTCTTTGTTAAGTTCAACTTTGTTTTTTGTCATATTTTCAAAGTAGTACTCATGAAGTCTCATGCCGTTAAATTCCCACCCAAATCTCCTTTTAAGTTCTGCATACTGTGGGGTTCCTACTTTTCCTTCTTTTATGAGAGCTTGAATTTCTTCGATCAGTTTGTTTGAGTTTGTGACATATCCTTGATATAAGGTGAAGTGGTTTTTGAGGAGCTGATCTGAAAAGCCCGGTGTTCCAAGAAGATGGTCAAAGTTTTTTGCTTGATAAACTGCCATTTTCTTTCACCTCCTTTTTAAAAAATCCATCTGAATTTTATATTAGTTGATTATTTTTCAAAAAAAACAAAATATTTTCAGATAAAATTTACCTAATTTGCAGTTTATAGTATTAATGAGTTAAAACCCAAATGAGAGAAGAAGCATAGGTATGTTATTGTTATTAGGATTTTTAACATTCGTGTGGATTTTTGGAAATTCATCTGAGTCAAGAAATTTTAGTTATACCTTGGCGGTTAATCCTTTACCTGTTCTAGTGGGTATCACACGTGAAGCATCTATTGTAATTTGGATTCCAGGGATAAATTTTGAGTCAAAACTTAAAGAGAATTTTTCGCTGAATTTTGAGTTAAATAATGTGTTTTTAATTTTCCCCTTTGAACTAGAAGTAGGGGTTAGGGAATATTTGAAGGGAAGAGGTATTGAAGGTTTTTATCTTTACCAAGGATTAGCAGGTATGCTTACCTATTTTTTTAATGGTAAATTTGAAGTTATACCAAACTTAGTATTGACTTTTGGGGATAAATATATTTCTCGGAAAGGTTTCACCTTAGATCGTTTTATAGGTTTAAAAATAGTGTATGGTGGAGGTTTTTTCAGCGAATATTTGACCATCGGATCTATTAAGTTTGGAATTCTGCCAGCATTAGGTTTATATTTAGGTTATAGCTGGTAAATTTTAAATATAAGGACTGAGCTATGTATTTTGACAATGCACCGGTAGAGAAGTACATGAGAGGGGAATTTGGACCATTTGGGGAGCCTTTGTATGAAAGAGGTGTGAGCAACTATATCCCATTTAGGTTATATGGTATGTATAAGGATATGGAGACAGGTTTGTATTATAATGTGAGGAGGTATTATGATTGGAGAGTAGGAAGGTATTTGCAACCTGACCCTGTTTCTGATCTGAATCTATATGCATATGTAAATAATTCGCTGTACGATTTGGTTGATCCCTTGGGGATGTTTAAGACTACTATGCGACCACTTGGTCTTGGTTTTATTCATGCTGGTTCTCCTCATCACGAAAAAATTACAGAAGATGCCGTCAGCACGCTTGGATACACCTATCTCAAGTGGTTTGGGCCAGCGGAAGATTATTGGAAAGATGGACCATGGTGGTATGATAAGGCATAGTGTAGAGGGTATAGAATGACTTTAGCCCAAGGCGCAAACAGGGCGGACTGTCTTTATGAAGATGATTCTTCATACCACTGTGACAATGATAATTTTGATGGATGTCGTAAGGTGTCAGAAAGGTTATTATTTCCTACATCAAGGGGAGTGGTAAGTCTGTGGGTGTGTCGATTGCAGCGGAGGCTCACCACCACCGTCATACCCACCACCAGGTGGAGGCGGACCTGGAAAAGGTGAGGGAGGAGGAGGTAGAGGTTGTTCTGTTTCTATTCAAAGATTAAAGAAAAAAGCTATGCCAAGCGAGTGTTATAAAGCTAGTTGCCGAGATTGGCAGTGCGCTTTTAGGGCACCAGAAGATTTTGAGACTTTGGAAAGGTATCTCTATCCCGTTCAAGACTTCTGGTCTCATTCTAATGCAATATTTGTTTCAACATGTGCGAACAGAAAATGTGTATTATCAGTAAGAATTTGCCTTGACTGGGAATGTGCAGAGTATAAGGTAGATCCACCAATTTACACCGGGACAGAAATACCTTCTTCAAAAATTTATGAACATAAGATCATACTTTCTAACCTCTTCTCAGGTCTATATGGCGGAAGTTTGAGAGGATATCTCTGGAATGCGGGTGATGATATTGTATGTTCAAGTGCAACATTAACTGCCATTGTTGGTGTCCCTACTCCACCGTGTGATCTTCAAGCACAAGTTGTTGCCCATTGTATGTTAAACAAAGATGATAATGTAGGACCTGATAGAGACTGCATGCACGCTTGCGATCAGGGCGATTGGAATGGTGACTGTGGAGGAGATGATAATGTGCAAAGATATGCTTTTTGGGATGTCAGAAATTTGGCATTAACATCAACTGTACATTATTTATTTGTTTTTTGTAAAGAAGCTCAAAATTTGTGTTTTTAGTATTTTTGTAACTTTCCAGTTGGTTTATGCCTTTAAGAGTAGTAATTTATGCTCCTAATTTTAATATTTGGATTAATTTCAAAAGCTTGGGATGGGGACTTAGAAATAAAATATAAGTACACTATATCTATTAACCTTTTTTCTATTGTTTTTGAGGAGGCAGGACATGGGGTTTTGCCTCTTCCCTCTCCTGGAATAAATTTTGAGTTAAGGATTTCAAAGAAGTTTTCATTTAACTTTGAACTAAATAATGTACTTTTTGTTCTTCCCCATGAGGTAGAATTAGGTATCAGAGAGTATTTAGGGAAGAAAGATTTTGAAGGTTTCTATATTTATCAGGGATTGGCAATTGGATTACCTACTGATAGATCTTTTATTCCAACCGATCCCAGTTTAGTATTAGTGATTGGTTATAAATCTATTGGAAGTAGTAAATTTACAATTGACCCTTTTTTGGGAGCAAAGATATTTTATGCGATAGAGGAAAAAAGGATAATTCCTACCCCAGCATTAGGTTTATATTTAGGTTATAGCTGGTAAATTTTATGTGGAACGATAAAGCTATTGCGATAGATTGGAGAGGTGTGCCGAGGGTTATATATGACGAGGCAGGGAAAGAGGTATGGAGAGGGGAATTTGGTCCATTTGGAGAGCCATTATATGAAAGAGGTATTGTAAGCAACTATATTCCATTCCGTTTGTATGGTATGTATAAGGATATGGAAACAGGCTTGTATTATAATGTGAGGAGATATTATGATTGGAGAGTAGGGAGATATTTGCAACCTGACCCTGTTTCTGACTTGAACTTGTATGTGTATGTGAATAATTCTCCTTATGATTTGGTTGATCCTGTGGGAATGTTTCAGACTACAATGAGGGTTACCAAAACCGTTTGGGTTCCACCAACTGATAGTTGGCACGAGGGTCATGCAATACATGAAAGGATAACTGAAAACGCGATCAATGAAGCTTTTTGGTGTTTTACAACTGATGGGGCAAGAAGAAGCATCTGCTGCCATAAAGATAGAGTAGAAAATTGGGATATGGAACCGGAAGTTTGTTTTGCTTATGATCAATTTTGTCTGAGATGTAGAACATATGCAAACAGAGCAGCTCAGGGTGCAAATAGAGCTGATTGCCTTTATGCAACTGAATCTTATTTCCATTGTGATAATAGTAATTTTGCCGGCTGTTATGATATAGCATGGGAAATATCTCGCGCACCTATTTATTATTTAATAAACTGCAGTTGCGTTGACATTAGCCCTATTATTTCCCCCATTATTGGAACAATACCTGAAACTAAAACTGGAGGTGGAGGGAGGGGATGTTCAGTAATACCAGGGTTACAGAGAAGATCATTTAATCTTTGCAGCTGTAGCTTTGGTACATTTAGTGTTTGGCTTAGAGCTAAAATACCCGGACTTCCTTCTGAAGGACGAATCCCTTCAACCGATATACCTCAGGAGCCGATGGATTATGAAAGATTAGGGAGATTGCTACATCCCATTCAGGACTTCTAGGCCCATTCAACTGCTATATATGTCACAGGCTGTAAAAGATATGTAAGCGGAAGGTGCACAGAGTATCATAGAGAAGTAAAGTGGAATGAAACTACTTTACCAGACGAAAACGATGCAAAAAGTAGAGGAATAATATCTGGTGTATTTATGTTTGATGGTTGGACCGAAGTTGAAGATTTCTTGTGTAGAAAGGAACCGTTTAGTACTGCTAATCCTAAAGGATTTCCACCTCGTTGTGATGCTCATTGCGTATTGAATAAAGATTCGTGGGGTTTTGATCGTACAAAGAGTGGTACGTGTGAAAAGGGTGTTCAAAGGGACGCTTTTTTTGAAGTAGAAAGTAGAGCTAAAGATTCAACCAAACACTACTTAGATATTTTTTGTAGGAGTGGAGGTGACCTATGTTTGAGGCTTAATGACTAAATTTTTAGATTTTCGTAATTTTTTGGAAAAAAGTGAGGTTAGATCTATGTCTGTGGGATTTTTAGTTTTTGCCTTAATAATGGAATCAACTGGTAATTTAGAAGAAAAATACAAATATACTGTATCTATTAATCCAACTTCTGTTTTACCTTTTATGCTTTCTGATAGTGGTTTTACCGTTTTCCAACTTTATCCTGGAAGAAAATTAGTAGTTGTCCCAAGTCCTGGGATAAACTTTGAAGTAAAGATTATAGGAAAGGTATCAATAAATTTTGAAATCAATAATATGACCTTTTTTGGAAGCATAATTCCAGCTGAGTTTGAATTAGGAATTAGGGAATATCTGCAAGAAGGAAAAAAGTTTTATGGATTTTATATTTATCAGGGAGTAAGTTGGGGAATTGTAAATTTTTATACTCGTGTAGAAAATTTTGAGAGAACAACAAAATATGTATATGTACCAAATTTGATATTGTTATTGGGCTATAAATATATTTCAGAAAGTGGTTTTACAATAGACCCATTTTTAGGTTCAAGGATAGTATATGGGTTAGGTTATGGATTAGGATTTGGGAAAGTCGATTTTTTTCCAACTATAGGTGTTTATTTGGGGTATAGTTGGAACTATTAGATAATAACTTTATGTTTTTATGGTTTTTATTGTTTACTTTAATTTCGGAGTTTTCAGCTGAAGAACAAGAGGAAAGATACAAATATACTATATCCATTAACCCTTTTTCTTTTATGATTTTCGTTAAGGAGGAAGAACCACCATTTATTTTAACTGAATATTTACCAACTCCTGCGATAAATTTTGAGATAAAGTTTCCGAATATATTCTCGGTCAATTTTGAAATAAATAATTTGTTTTTTGTTTATCCAGTTGAAATTGAAGTAGGCATTAGAGAATATTTACGAAAAAAGAAAGATTTCCAAGGTTTATATTTTTATCAAGGGATAGCAGTAAGAGGATTAAAAACAAGGGATTGGGAAATCGCAGGAAAGTATCCACACTTTATATTGACCGTTGGATACAAATTTATCAGGAAGATTCGATTAACTTTAGATCCTTTTTTTGGTATAAAAATAATGAGTAGCCGTTCTCCTTTTATGTATAATATTAGCCCTTTTTCATATCTATCATCAATTTTAGGTTTATATTTAGGTTATAGTTGGTAGGTTAATCTTGATGATTTATTTTTTCAGAAAATTCCTGCTGCTATTGCTACATTTGGGAAAAGATATTTTTTCACTTTTTTGCCATTTTCTTCAACCCATCTTTCTCGTGCAGCATCCATAGTTTTTATTATTGTTTGATAATCAATATCATCTTCTGGTAAAATTATAACATCCCATTCATCTGGGTATCTTTGTTTTATTTCCCAGAGTTTGTCGTTAAGTGCTTTGAAATCATATTTACCATCTACTTTGGGAATAGTTGGTTCTCCTGCTCTTTCTTGTAATATTGCTCCTGCTCCTCCTATATAAAATCCTTTATCTGTGATAGCTATTGTGAGATTTAACTTTTCTTTCTCCTCTTTTTTCTTTTCAGGTTGTGCAACCGATGCACTTCCCCCTCCTGCCTTTGGCATAGAACTTTCAACAACACCAAGATTGAGAAAACTTGCAACCATTATCAAAAATATTATTATAACAGAGAGCATGTCTATAAAAGGTATAACATTAACATCACCTGACACAGGCAGTTCTCTTTTTCGCTTTGTCATACTCTAAATTATAATACATCAGGTAAAATTTTTGTTTTTATCTTATTTTTTTCTACATTATCTTATTTTTTTATCTTATTTTTTTCTACATAGAAAATTTTCTGTGTCCAAACAACCTAATGTTTCCAAATAACCTAAAAATCTCAAAAACATCAGCAAATAACTTTACTATTTGTTTATGGTTTCTCTATTAGTTTTTCTTTTACTTTTTGGAGACTATAATTACAATTTCTCACTCCCTAAATTAGATATAGAATCTCTCAAAAAAATAACTGAAAAAGACACGGTAACTATGTTGAGAAAATGTAAGGATCTTGAAGGAAGGGAAGCAATCCTTTCAATTTCTGCTACACAGATTTTTGCTCCTCAAAAGAAAGTCCTTGAAGTTTTATGGAACCCGCAAATGATTATCAGAGCATTTCCGAGTATAAAAAGCGTGAAAATTCTAAAACAGTTAGATGAAAATACATATGATGTTGAATTTGGAATTGAGGTAAACATAATTTCTTTTATAAAACTTAATGTGAGGTATATAGCTCAAACAAAGTTAGATGGTAATAAAATTCTTTCCTTTATAAAGGGAGGTGATAGTAAAGGGGGATGGAGGATATGGGAAACATATGAGACAGAAAAAGGAACCCTTGCTATCTTAGGTGTGTGTGAGTATTTCAGAAATATACCTCTGGCTTCAAAGATTTTTCTTGAAAATCCTTATTTTGAAATTGGTATGGCTTCATCTTCTACATTAATTCCAGTCCTTTACATAAAAAAATTTATAGAGAAAACTCAAATTTCTGACGAGGATCATAGGGAAAATCGGCAAGGGAGCAAAAAAAATATGAATCAAGCTCAATAATCAAGTTCAATGAACTATTTCCTTATCTTGGCGTTTTGTTTCTTTATCTAAGTTATCAATCTTCTGCAAGATTTTTCGTGTGTTTGAGGATATATAATATAAGAGTTCAAGGAAATATATTATTCCTGAATAGATCCAGTAGAAGGTCAGAAAAGCAGAAAATGTCGTTAGAACAAATAACCATAAAGGAGGTTTTCCAAAAACTTTAATTATGAAGGCAACGATAGCAGTGTTGACTATGCTGGAAAAAACTACAAAATATTTACCAAAAAGAACCGAAAAATTCATCACATAAGTGTGATCTTCCATACCGTAAACGGAAAATTTTGTCTTATCTTTAAATGATGAAACTATTGTTTTCCAAATAGAGTAAAAAGGATATACAAAAAAAGAAAGAATCATAGATAACCAAACCATAAAATTATTTTAATCCTTAAAATCAAAAAAAGAAAAAAATAAATTTTCTCTAATCTTGAACCTGTATGGTATCAAAAATGACATCAATTCTTATCTTTCCCTTATCAGATTTTTTGATTCTTAATTTTTTTGGGTCAAAATAGTATTTGCTTTCACTTATAAATTTGAGCAAAGCCAGAAGATCTATGAATTCTCCTTCAAGTTCTCCTCTTTTTGTATATAAAGAAAAACAAATTTTTTCTGCGCAAGAGAAATTGGAATTCAAAGTTTCCGATGAAATTATCTTGAATGGAGTATAAAATAAATCAAACATTTCTATGTTTTTCAGCTTTTTTGTGTATTCTCTTATGTCATTTATGATTTGTTGTTTCAATTTATTTTTGAGTTTTATATCCTCATACTCCGATTTCAGCTCTGAAACTTTTTCTCTGAGATCAGAATAATATTCCCAAGATGGAATAATGAGAAATTTCATACAAAAAAATAAGTTCAAAATAGTCAAAAGTATAAGCGTTTTTCTCCTCATCGGTTGTTTTACTCATCAGAAGAAGTTTTCCTCTTCGTAACTCGTTTTTTGTTGCAAGTTTTCAATTTCTCCTCTCAGAAAAGAATCTATTTTTTTTAGGGTTTCTACATCAAGATCGGTAATCTTTATTTGCTGATTTTTTGGTAATCCAAGATGTTCCTTTATCTTAGCAAAAATTTCTCCTTTGCTTATATTCCCCTCGGTTTCGAGCTTTTTCACCATATCAAATATGAAAGAGACAATTTTTGACTTATCAGAAGGTAAAGCTCTCTCAGTAGATTCACTATAAGTATTATAATATTCATGGGATTTTTCTATGTGTGATATATCTATATCTTCATCTGCAAGTTTTTCTATATCAATATCTTCGTCAAAGTCTGCTCCAACGAGATCAGCTATCGCTTTATTTATTGCTCTTGTTTGCGATATTGAAGATAAAATATATTCTGGCATATTTGCCTTTCCAGGTTCATCTGACGAGCAAACTCCAACAGCTTCCGCGGACATGCCAGATTGTGTATATACTCTTGCTTTGCACAAGTATATTATTTTGTTTCCGTCTTTTTCTCTCCTTAGCTCAAGAATCTCACTTGATATACCAAAAAATAGCTTTATCTTTCTCCAACCAGATTTTAAAATCATTTTCCTCTTTTTCATCTCACCGGTTCTTCTGTCTTTTATTGAAACTTCAACAAAGTCCTCCGGAGATAGAATTTTATTTTTCGCCATTCTGAATTCCTCAAACATTCTCAATCTTTCCTGAAAGCCTATCGGCTCTTTTTTAACTCCTACCTCTCTCATATCTTATATTTTAAATTTTATTACAATAACAAAGAAAAATGTTTTTACTATAAAACAAAAAAATCAATCCAACAAAGCAGAATGTAATTGGTTTTTAAATAAATCAAAAATATACCAAAAATTGTTTCTGAATAGAAAAAATGATTAAAATAGAATGATTTGAATAAATAAAAAAAGGAGGATAAAACTATGGCAGTAGAAAAAGAAAAAGTAAAAATGATGAACGAGTTTATATTATCAGAAATTAGACCAAGAATAAAAGCAAGTCCTCAAATAGAAAATGTAATTGTTTGGGTCAAAGATTATGATGAAGAGACAGGAACCGTTCTTTTAGGGATAGCCCTCGGCGATGGGGTAGGATGCTCTCCCTTCTGCGGATGCGCCGCAAATCAACTCGCTCAAATCATTGGGAATGAGTTAGCTTATGAGTTCCCAGAAATAAAACGAGTTGTCGGACTCGCTGAAATTCCTCCTACCGAATACCTAAAAATATGGTCAGAAGAAAATTAAAACTGAAAGTAAAAATTGCAAAATAAGTAAAAATATAAGTAAAAAAATAGATGAGCTAAAATCAAGTTAAGAGAAATTATAAAATTAAGCTAAGGAAAATTAGGTAAGTAAAAAATTTATGCTGAATGGAGAAATTTATGTTAGTAAAGTCTGGAATAGATCAAGATTACTCTGATAAAATATCTAAACTTCAAGATGAATTTCATTTTATAAAAAGTATTTATGTAATAGAAGAAAAGAAGGATGAGGTAATTTTGGGTATAAGAATAAATCCTGATACTCCTGCTGAAAAGCTAACTTATGCAATAGTTAAATTAGAAGAAATTTTCGGTAAAAAAATAGTTCTTTTAAAAAGTGCATTAGAAGAGGTCAACTATGTGTTAAGTAAAATTTCAGAATACCTCAAATCACACAGCGGAGGTATCAAGGTAAAGGAAGTGAATGAGGAGAGGGGAGAGGTCGTTGTTTCTCTTCAAGGTGCTTGCGCTCTTTGTCCATCTGCAATCGTTACTATGAAAGCAGGAATAAGAAGAACTCTTTCAAGATATATTCCTTGGATAAAGAAAGTTGAATCTGCCGAAAAACCCGTTGAACCTAACTTCAACTTCAAATTAGCCCCAAAACCTCAAAAATAAAAAAATGTCCATTATCAATATCAATCAATAAAATAAAAAATCTATGGAGATTTATTTTCATGTAGGGTTAGGAAAAACTGGTACAAAATTTCTCCAACACGAGTTCTTTCCGAAGATCAAAGGTATTCATTACATAAAACCTCAAAAATATAGAAGAGCTAAAAGTATAATTTTAGATTGTCTCAGAAAAAATAAAAATCAAAATTTGAAGTTCCTTATTTCCCGTGAGTTTGATGAGCGATTTGAAAGAGAAACTGAAGATTTCTCAAAATTTTTCCCCGATACCGGAATAATAATTGTGTTCAGAAGACATGATGAGTGGATATTATCTCAATATAAAAGAACTATAAAAAATGGCTTTCATGTGAAATTTAAGGATTTTTTCAATCTTGAAAATACAGGATGGTATAAAATAGAAGATTTGATTTATGCAAAAAAGATTGAACACATCAGGAATAGATTTTCAAAAAATCCACTTATTTTGATTTATGATGAACTCAAAAATAATCCACAAAAATTTTTGCAAAAGATTTTAGATTACATAGGTGGAAAATTTGAAGGTGAGTTTCCCAACAAGATTGTTCATAAATCCTACGGAGAAAAAGAGTTGAGTTTAGCTTATATTATCTCCCGATTTATAAATTACACCCCACCTGAAAATAATCTTTTGAAAAAATATCTTTATGTTTTTCCTTTAA
>Ga0080007_1073337_pt1 | contig 14699 bp, 14 predicted proteins | sample OctOCTMetagenome_FD_69210 | JGI IMG/M metagenome (GOLD analysis project Ga0080007, IMG submission 69210) | Hot spring and microbial mat streamer communities from Octopus Spring Streamers, Yellowstone National Park, USA - OCT_B (SPADES... | ecosystem: Environmental > Aquatic > Thermal springs >...
GGCTCGGTCAAAGCAAAAGCTCCCCACTTTGGTTCATCTCCCTTGAATGTATCAAAAAATATCTTTTTTTGCTCGGGAGTTGCCATAAATCTCATAGGAGGAGATGCAAGACCTGGTCCTGGGAATGACATAAAAACCCCTTGATCACCCCAAGCAAGAATTTCAGCTGCCAGAATAGATAAAGTAGCAATCATAGGAGGTTCCTTGCTTTCACCGATAAAAGATCTCAGCCTACTTTCACTTTTAACATCGTCGCTTCCCATAACTCCTATCTCTATTCCCATTTGTTTTATTTCTTTGAAGAATGGATGGTCTGGTGGGATTGGTTCTTCTTTCTTATCGTATTCAAGCCCTAAAGGTCTGAGTTTTTCTTTTGCCAACCACTTTACAAATTCAAGGACTTGTTTGTGGTTTTGTGACAACTCAAACTCCATAACCTTTACCTCCTCTTTTTAATTTTTGTTCTCTTGATGTTTAAATTCTTATTTCCAGATTTTTTATTGTTCCTTCAAATCTTGCAGGACTTCCGAACGCATTTATTATATCTTGAAAGTCTCTCATCCACTTTTCGGTTGGGTGATCTTTTATGTAGCCGTGTCCTCCGAGAACTTGAACTGCATCTGATGTTACTTTTTTACCAACATCAAGAGCCTCCAAAAATAGTTCAGTAGCGGTATCATCAAAATTCTCTTTCTGATTGTCAAATTCCCAGCAGGCTTTAAATAATATATGTTCAAGAGATGTGGAAAGTATATCCATATCGGCGAGCATGAAAGATATAGCTTGATGATAAGCTATGGGTCTCTCAAATGCAACTCTTTCAAGAGCGTACTCTAATGCATAATCGGCTGCACATTTTGAGATTCCAGCAACTATTGAAGAGAGGAAAACTTGAATTCTTGCAACAAATCTTCTCCAATTTTGAGATTGAGTTTGAACATCTGAGATTTTTTCAAAAGATTTTATTTCAACCTCATAAGCTGGTGATGAAAGGAGACCCGACCTGAAAATTTTTCTTTTAATCTCAAATTCCGAAGAAGAACAAAGATAAAGACCGTCTTTGTCTTCTGCGAAAAACAGAATGATTTGAGGTTTTTCTTCTTCTACAACCAAAACAATTTTACTCTGTTCTTTTATTTTGGCTTTTGTTTGAACTCCATCATAATATATACCCGCTTTTGCTAACGCTATTTTTGTTTTACCTTCTATACTATTTTTTACAAGTTCTTGATTTTGAGTTAATTCAAAAACAGCATAAAGAGCGGGCAAGAAAGAGAAAATAGAATATGTGGTACCTCCATCGCCCTTCTCACTCATTGTTTTTAAAACAAGGGCTCTTTCCAACATCCCCATTCCTGCACCACCCACATTCTCCGGGAATTCAACCCCACCAAGACCCAGTTCAAGAACTTTTTTTCTCAACTCATTAGCTCCTTTTTCTTCTATTTCTCTTATCTTCTCTCTTATTTCCTTTTTTGCAAAGTCTTCAACCGTTTTCACAAGCAAGTCTTGGTTTTCGTTCAGAGAAAAGTCTATCACTATTTTTGACCTCCTTTCACAAGCTAATATCTAAAAACTTATCATCTTACATCAAAAGTTTATTTTTCACAAAAAATTTGAATTTCTGTTCAAAAATTTTGATGGAAAAAAGATAAAAATAGATTTATCAAGGAACAAAATATATATTCCTATTTATTCATCTTCTTCATCGGACTTTTCTTCTATTGTTTTTTCCAATTTTCTGTAAAATTCCACAATTTTTTCTTTACAACTTTGACAATTTTTGGGAATAACAAGCATTATTAGGCACCAATTATTTCCCTCATCCCAATATATAACATCAACATCTTTGCCTTCTGCCAACCAAGCCCTTTCTCCAAATTCTGGGGCTGGTTTATGATAACCAGTACAATTTATTACTTCTGATAAAATATCCGCTTCTACCTCAACCATACAAAATTATATTGTATCACCCTCCAGCGTACGCAGGTAAATTTTCTGAAATAGTTCCTCATAAGAATAAGCTCTATTTATATCTATTTGCCTAAAAGAATAACCAAGCAGAACGATGCCTGATTTCCTAGCCGAAAGAATAATATTTCTACTAAATTTATTAGCTATCAAAATTCCCCCTTCGCATTCCTCTTTTATTTCATTCATATAGTTTCTAAGCTGAATTATATCTCCTTCCTTAGCAACTCCTTTCTTAACTTCTACAATAATTTTCTGAGATTTCTCAGAAGGATACTTATCTTTTATCAAAATATCTACATGCCCCTCGGGAAATGCTTTTTCTCCCAGAACCTCAAAAGCATCTTCTTTATATTTAGATTTTCCAATATAGTCTAAAACCTTTCTCAATTTTGTAATCTGAGATAAATAATCTTTAATTAAACTTTGTAGAACTAATTCATGAAAATAAAAAATCTGAGGCGGAGATGCTAATCGTTTATCAAAACATAGCAGTGGGGAAAAACGCTCACCATCGGTAATTTCCAATTCCTGAACTTTATCATTATATAATTGTCCCATCTGGGAGACATAATTAAAAGTAAGAGTATCCGCCTGAAAGTGTGTTCTCCTATAACCTCCCCTTAACAACAGATTCTCAGCAACATACGCAAACTCTGGTCTTACCATTGGCTCACTAAATTTCCTGATCGGCTTCAACCTCAATCTAAAAGGGAAATAATAAGTTTTTCTTGACATGCTGAAAGTAACTGGTGGCCAAGGAGGTAAATTTTCTGCGTTTTTGAAAGCTTCTTTGGCAATTACTTTGTATAAATTAAAAACGCGGGCACCGTATAGAAAAGATATATAATCCTCCTCCTTAATTTCCAGGAATGTCCATAATCCATTTATGCTATTTGTAAATCCAGCGAGAGCATATCTAATACACAATTCTAAATTTACCTTGTTAGAAACAGATACTAAAAAGTATCTCATAATCAATTCTAAAAAGATTATTTTTAACTACATTTACACAACGAACCAAACTAAAATATAAATTATGAAAAAAAGAAATAGGATTGTTCCAAAAACAAAGGAGGAGGCAATCAGTGAGGCAAAAAGATTTTTGAAAAATGCAAAAGAAATCCTATCTAAAACGGAAATAGAATACGGTAAAATTTATAAGGACCCAAAAGCTACCCGTGAAGCCGCTGGAATCGCTTACCTGGCAGCACTACTCGCAATAGATGGATACCTCATATCAAAAGGAACACCAAAAGATAAACTCCCAACCTCCATAGATGGATACATGGATGCCGTAAGAAAAATCCCAAGAAATGGAAAACTTATGGCAAATCTCATCACAGCCCACCAGAACTTGCATGTATTTGCTTATTATCGTGGGGGCGTGAATGTAGATATGATAAAAGCAGGGATCAAAAGTGTTGAGGAAATCATTAACATTTTAGAAAAGTAAATTTGGAAGAACGCAACAAGGAAAAATATTTTTATTTTTCTTGAAATATCTATATTTTAGCACTAAAAGTAAAAGGATATGAAGGTTATAACTGAATCTTTATTCCAGCTACCAGATGTAGAAGTTTCGGAGAAAAAACTGAAAGTTCCCGCTACTTTAATAGGTGTATTTCAAGATGAAATCAAGGATTCCCCACATATAAAAGAAATATCTCGGAAATTTCCTATTTATGATAGACTTGAAAAATCAGGTTTTAAAGGAAAAGAAGGAGATTTTTTTGATATAGATATTTCACCTGACGAAAGGATCGCATTTGTTGGTCTTGGGAAAAAAGATGAAAAAAATCCAATAAAGAAAGAAAACATAAGAAGAGCTTCTGCGCTGGGACTTGTAAATTTGAGAAGCAAAGGTTTTGATACAGTCCAAATTTTAGGTTTTGAAAACTACGAAAGAGAAGCTCTTGAGGGAGCTTTTTTGGGGTTGTATGAATTCAGAAAATATAAGGATACAAGAGAACAAAAATCCAAAGAAAAAGGGAGTAATGATGAAACAGAAAGCGAAAAAAAGAAAGATATAAAGAAAATTTATCTTATCACAGAGAAAAAAGTTGATAATCTTGTAAGCTATGTGAGGATTTTATGTGAAGCTCAAAATTTTGCAAGAGATATCGTCAATGAACCGGGAAATGTCATAAATCCTTCAACATTATCCGAAATCGCATCAGCTATTGCAGAAAAATACGGGCTTGGCTGCGAAATATTTGATATTGAAGAAATAAAAAAGATGGGAATGGGAGGAGTCGTTGCAGTTGGACAAGGTAGCGCTATACCCCCAAAGTTTGTTCATTTATGGTGGAAACCAGACAAAAAACCAAAAGATAAAGTTGCCTTTATCGGTAAAGCTATAACCTTTGATTCTGGCGGACTTTCTCTGAAACCACAGCAGAGCATGGTTACGATGAAGTTAGATAAATCAGGTGCTTGTTCAGTCCTTGCAGCTATGAAAGTCATAGCCCAAATAAAACCTGATGTTGAAGTTCACGGAATTTTTGCAGCTTGTGAAAATATGCCATCAGGAACAGCCCAAAGACCCGATGACATAATAAAAGCGATGGATGGAAAAACAATTGAAGTTGTAAATACAGATGCAGAAGGAAGATTGACTCTTGTAGATGCCATAATATTTGCTTCCCGGCTCGGGGTATCAAAGATAGTTGATCTTGCAACCCTTACTGGTGCTTGTATGGTCGCTCTCGGAGAATATACAGCGGGAGTTATGGGGAATTCAGAAGATTTCGCATGGTTCATAACCAATTTAGGTAGAGAATTAGGAGAAAAAATGTGGATATTACCGTTTGATAAAGATCTTGAAGAAAAACTCAAAAGTGATTTTGCCTTTATCAAAAATGTCGGAGATGCATATGGAGGTGCTATAACAGCAGGAATGTTCATGGCAAAGTTTGTCCCAGAAAATATAGAATGGGTTCATATAGATATTGCTGGTCCTGCATTTGTGACAAAAAAAATAGGTTATTTTTATGCAAAAGGTGGAACTGGTTTCGGAGTAAGAACGCTCGTTGAACTTACAAAAAAGATAGAGAAAGGAGAATATCAGAAACAAAAAAATAATAACAAAAAACAAAAGTCAAACAAAAAATAAACTCTAAAATAAAAGATATGCTTGTTGAGAAAGGAAAGTATAAAGGAATGAAAAAGGAAGAAATTTTTGAGCTGCTCAGAAAAGAAGGCTTCAAAAATATTTATGTCTGGGAAGATTATCCGGGAAGCTATTATCCTTATCACACACACGATTTTTATTCAGCTCACATAGTAATTGAGGGGAAAATAAAAATAAGAACTGATGAAGGCGAATTTGAATTTGTGGAGGGAGATAGATTTGATGTTGAAAAAGGGGAAAAACATTTAGCTAAGGTTGGTCCAGAAGGTTGTGTATATATTGTTGCAGAAAAATAAATGAAGTATGTAAATTAATATTATCATTATACTGACTATGATCCCAAAAGAAACTGATTTTATGAATGAGGGATGGAAAAAACCAGCAAAAATACTTATACTCTCTTTGATTCTATCTTTCTTTTTTTTCTTTCTCTTTTGGACGTTTATATCACCGTTTCTGTGGGTTTCAAAAATACATCAGGATATTGTTAGGTTTTCTTTTGCATTGTTTTTCTCTCTTTCTCTCATTTTTGTCTCTTTGATTTACATGAAATATGCTATGGGAATTTGTCCAAATTGCGGCAGAAAACTTTTCTTTACAAAAGATAAAGAAGGAATAAGATGTTTTGGCTGCGGGAAATTCTTAAAAATAGATTTTCAAAGAAAAAAACTTGTTTTGTAAGAAAAAAAATCAGTCAGATATTCATTTTGATTTCTTTTTCTGCCTTTTTTCCCGCTCTCATAAGAGTTGAAAAGAAATCTTCACAATCCTTCTGAGAGGAGAAAATAAAAGTTGAGATATTACTTATTGTTTCATCCTCCACTATTTCGGCTTTCACTACCTCTCCTACTTTTGATGATACAAGTTTTTCAATATCGCTCTGGTCTTTTCTGGTTATGCTTTCTTTTTTCTTGTAAAATTCTAATGAAGGAGATTCAATAAATATATAAACTCTCCATTTGCCATCTATATTTTTGATTATGTGTTGAACACCTTTGTCGTTCAGCCTTGCGGAAACAAAAACTGCATCGTGAGCTGATACGAAATCTCCGATATAAAAAAGTATTTTTCTTTCTTTTTTTGTTATGAATTCAATTTTTGCCTCTTTTATGCCTTTTTTCGCGGACACATTCGCAACATCTGAATCAAAAGGAACTTTCACTATACATATAGTCTCTGGTTTTTCGGGTTTAGCTTTTCCAACTCCCAAATTTTTCTCTTTCTCGCTTTCATCTTTTTTCTCTTCCTTTTTTATTTCTTCTTTTTTCTTCTCATATTTTTCTACTACCTGTTTCCCTATAAAATCTCCCACATTCTTAAAAAAGTTCCTCGGAGATACAGGAGCATATATTACATAATAGTATATCAAAAAAGATATTACAACTATAATAGATATAAAAGCTATTGTTTTCATTAACAAAGGCATAGTTTTCACCCTCTCATGTTTTTTTAGTCCGATGTAGTCTAATCCCGGGACTTCCCTCCCAAATCTCCTCTGTAATTCCTCTATTTCTTCAAAAGGACTTTTTTCCTTTTTCCTCATACCTCTATTTAATTTTATCTTAAAATTTTCCTTCCCATTTATTTCTCATTTATTTATTTAACATCTTCTTAATGAAATCTATGCATTTTGCACTATTTCATCTATTATTTGGAGTATTTCATCAGGGGATTTGGTATCAGTTGCGTAAGATGATACTGCTAATTTAAGTTCTAAATCCGGGAGAGATGGGATTTCAGGAGCAGATTGAATTTGTGATTTTATTCTATCTTCCACTGCTTTCAAGTTGTGAGATTCTGTATTTGGTAAAAGTAGTGCAAACTTATTATTTCCAAGTCTTGCGGGAACATCGTAAGCTCTTACAGATTTTCTCATTATTATTGCAACCGCTTTGATGATGTCATCCCATACAACATATCCAAACCTCTCTATTATTTCTCTTGCGTTCTCTATTTCTAATAATATCACACCAAAATTTCTTGCAAATCTCTTCATAATAGATATCTCCCTCTTTATGCTTGATTTGAAAAATTGCGAGTTGAAAAGACCAGTTGTTGAATCAATAGACTGCATAAGTTGCAATTTCAAAATATAATCACTTCGCTGACAAGCAGATGATACATAGCTCAAAAGCGAGTTGAAAAACTCCTTCTCCTCCGGAATAAATTCCTTTTCCCTCTCAGCGATAAACTTACCATAAACTATTCTTTCTGTCTCCTTCTGAATAGATATATCATAACAGATTATATATTTCCCATTCTTAATTATTACCTCCCCATCTTGAACATGCTCTATATCCTTTTTTGAAATAGATGGAGGTTCTGAGAACTTGATTTTTTCGTCATAAAATATTGCGCACTTTGAGTTTGTTTTAATCCCAGCTATATCTACACATATTTGGAATATTTTCTCTTTGTCATATTCTGTCAATATTGATCTTCCTACCTCTCTTATTGCTCCCAGTAGTTCATTTCTATATTTTATTTGCGCGTCTCTCCTTCTCAAACCTCTCACCATGTTGTTGAAAGTTGTTATGAGTTTTCCTATATCTCCCTTTGCCTCATATTTTATTTCATACTCAAAATTCCCCTTCTCAATCTCACTTGCTCCCCTAACAAGCGATAGTATAGGTCTTCTTACATATATTACCGTCATTACTGCGAAGAAGATGAGAGCAAGAAATATTGTTAAAACCAACCCCAACGATGTTCCTCTGGCAAGGGTTTTTACGAGCGAGATTATGTTTTCATCTTGTGGAAAAATTAGTATTTCAAACTCTCCAGCATCAACTTTTGCGTAGCTTATATTTCCTTCATTCTTTTCATCTTCAACACTCTCAGATTTCTTCTTTTCAATTTTTACATCTTTTGCAGAAAGCATATCCAAGAGAGCCGGCAAAATTCTTATTTCTACATTTTCTCCACCGATTATTATTTTTTCTTTATCTTGCGAGAACTTGTATGTTATAAGATATACATCTCCTTCCTCTGTTCCTACGAATCTACTTTCCGATTCGTCTTGCGGTACAGGGATTTTATCTATAATTTTCTTGTTAGATTTTTCTATTTGACCAAATTTGTTTGCAACACCGAGAAAATCAAATATGGTTCTTGAGAATTTATCTTCAAGTATGTCGTCTGGTTTTTCTGCAAATTTCTCTATTATGCTTCTTTGCATGCTTTTTCTTCTTTCAATTATGACAAAAGCTCCTTCCTTCAATCTGCTTATCTCATACTTTTCCCAATTTCTTAAAAAATTCTTCAGAGCAATAGCTCCTATCCAGAAAGAGGAAATAAAAATAATAATCGTGAACAGAGCAAATCCGAATGTAGTCTTCAATACAACAGGAGAATATTTAAATACAATCCAGCTTATTATAGCAACAAATATTATAGAAATTATCCCAGCTGCTACTATAAAATTTGTATCAATAGAGATTATTTTCTCTACCATAAGATATAATTTAAAGTTTTCGAAAAAAATTTGGAATAAAATATGAACGTCGGCAAATTCACATTAAATTTTTGTTATGATTTTTAAAGAGGATACATTTTTAGGTAAGGTTGTACTCGTGACAGGAGGTGGAACCGGAATAGGAAAAGCTATTTCAACGGAATTTGCAAAATGTGGAGCAGATGTAATCATTGCCTCAAGGAAACTTGAAAATCTTCAAAAAACAGCAGAAGAAATAGAAAAGCTAACAGGTAGAAAAATATCTTTCTATCAAGTGAATGTCAGGCAGGAGGAATCAGTAAAGGAACTCTTTGAAAATATAAGGAAGGACAAGGGAAGGCTTGATATACTTGTAAATAATGCGGGTGCAAACTTTCTTTCTTTATCGGAAGAACTTTCGCTCAAAGGCTGGAATGCAATAATAGAAACCATTCTCACAGGTACTTTCCTTTGCTCAAAGTATGCTTGTCTTCTCATGAGGGAAAATAAAGATGGGGGCGTTATAATAAATATAGGTGCTACCACAGGAATTTTTGGGTCACCATTTGCTTTGCCATCTGCCACCGGGAAAGCAGGTCTTGAAGCATTTACAAAGACATTAGCAGCAGAATGGGCAAGATACAAAATAAGAGTAAATCTCGTTGCTCCCGGAGTTGTTTGGACTGAGGGTTTTGTAAAAAATGTTGGGGTAACTGAGGAATTCCTTGAAAGGATAAGAAGAGAAACTCCACAGGGCAAAGTTGCTGAACCAGAAGATATAGCTTGGGCAGTTTTATTTCTTGCCTCACCTGCTGCAAGATGTATAAATGGCACAACTTTAATAGTTGATGGTGGACATTATTTTGCAAAAGGATTAGGAATTAGCTATACCCAATAAAATTTAGGCTCTGATGTCTATTTTTCTCCCTTCTCGGTATATCTTCTCTTCTTTTGGGTTTTTATTTTTTTCTTCTCTCTCATTTTCTTTCTCGTTTCTTTCCTCTTTTTCTTCGCCTTTTCTTGTCAAGAGGGCTTTTCTTTTTCTTTCATCATCTTTTACAGGTTGTATATTCTCTGATTTATTTATCTCTACCACAACTTCTGCTTTCATTTGAGATTCTACTTTTTCTGCCATATTTTGTGAGTGTCTTATTGACTCTGCAACTTGTGGATTAGAAACATTTACCTGAACTCTATCTAAATTTGGAGTTTGAGCGATAGCCTGTTGTATCTCTACTCTCACATAAATAAATTAATCGTTTTAAAAAATTTTTTCTTTATTTTCGGGAAAGTATTGAAAGAAATAAGAAATTAAGGTTAAATAAGCAGTAAGATTATTAAATTCATAAGGAAAAAGGTAAAATAAAAAACATGATCACAAGCCTTGATTACAAGGATGGAGTTCTCTGGTGGGGAGAAGTCAATTTGAAAAAGGTTGCAGAAGAATTTGATACTCCTGTTTTTGTTTATTCTCTTGATGAATTCATAGGGAGAATGAGAGCAATTTCAAAGAGTGCAAATTATGACCACCTTTTGTGTTTCTCTTTGAAATCAAATTCTGTTTTGGCTTTACTTCGGGAAGCCGCCAGAGAAGGTTTTGGAGCAGATGTTGTGTCTGCCGGAGAACTTTTTATCGCAGAAAAATCAGGTTTTCCCGGAGACAAAATCGTTTTCTCGGGGGTTGGAAAAACAAATAAAGAAATCTTATATGCAAATGAAAAGAAAGTTTTACTTGTTAATGTAGAGAGTGAATCAGAGTATAATTTCATAAAAAAACTCTCATTAGAGCAGAAAATAAATTTTGGTGTGTCTTTTAGGGTAAAATTTGAAGTTCAACTTGAAAAACTTCACCCATATCTTGGAGTTGGAAAAAAGGATTCAAAGTTTGGCATTGATGAGAGTTTGGCGTTTTCTTTATACGAAGATGCTTCAAAAGCAGGGCTACCGGTTTCTGGCATTCACTTTCACCTCGGATCACAAATAAAAGATATGGAAATTTTCAAAAATGCTTCTGAACTTGCTCTTGATTTCCTCTTAAAACTCAAAAAGCATGGTATAAAAATAAATTATGTTGATGTTGGAGGCGGATTGGGGATTGACTACGAAAATTTAGTTGAACCCATCTTTTCCGAATATACTGCTTGCTTTGAACCTATCGCCCGCGAAGGATATAAAATAATCTTTGAACTTGGACGAGCAATTTCCGCTCCATCTGGAATCCTGATAACCAAAATAATAAGGAAAAAATATTCTGGTGGCAAGAAGTTTTTTATTGTTGATGCAGGCATGACAGAAATATTAAGGATTCCTCTTTACAAAGCTTACCATAAAGTTATACCTCTTGAAATGAACAATGCTCATAATGAAGAACAGGTTAGTGTTGTTGGCCCAATATGTGAAAATTCAGATTATATAGCTCAAGATATAGTTTTGCCTGACCTTTCAGAAGGCGATCTCCTATGTATCCTTTATGCAGGAGCATATACATCTACTATGACTATGAACTACAACGGCAGACCTTTACCCGCAGAGATTGTGATAAAAGGCAAAAATGTATTCTGCGCAAGAAAAAGACAAACATACGAAGATCTCATAGCGAGAGATATTTGACAAAATTTAATTCAAAATGAGAATTTAATTCAAGCAAGATGGAATTTTTTCATGACATAAAAGAAAATAAAGAGGAAGGAGCTTCTTCTCTTCTGATTTTAGCTTTAAGAAAAATTGAAAAATTCATTTCTGATCAGGACAAAATTTCTCCATCCGATATATTTGTTTTGACATCAGAGCTCAAACGTGTGCGTCCATCAATGGTTATAATGAGAAATTACGCGGAAAAAATAGAAAAGTTTTTGGCAAACTTTCGTGAAAATGAAAACATAAAATCACAAATTCAAGATTTTATTTACCAACTTATAGAAGAAATAAGGGAAAAGAGAAAGAAGATTGTAAATCAAGGAATTGATATTATACGACGCTATAAAAAAATAGCAGTTGTTAGCTACTCATCTATTTTGAAAGAAATTTTAGATAATTTTTCAGACAAAAAAATTTTAGCTTTATACTACGATAAATATGCAGAAAGGTTGGCGGGGAAAAACGAAATTTTGTTCGTTAGGGAAGATGAGATCAGAAATATAGCTGATGTTGGAATTATGGGAGCTGATGCAGTTGTAATCTCAAATGAAGGAAAATTCATAATCAATGGTTTCCCGTCTTCAAAGTTTTGTGATGCACTCCATAAAAAACCTATTTTCGTGTTTGCAGAAAAGGAAAAAATAACAGATTGTGATGTTGAAATTGAAGAGGGATTTGAAAAAGTAAAATTCAAGGAAAATATGAAATTAATTTCCGATTAATTTTGATTTCGCCATCATAATAATCACTCATATAAAAATTTTTGAGGAGCATATTCAAGAGGAGCTCTTGCTCCGAACTCTGTATGAAATGTTCCGGGACAGAAAAGCTTAAATTTTTTTCCTTTCATCTCAAATTCTATTTCAGCAGATTCAATTTCGCTATTGTGACAAAAAGCTTTTTCTCCGTCTGGATCGTCATATGTAGCCATAATGAAATTATTCCTATTACCTTTCATTTTAAGAGAAAAATTCATTTTTCTTGACCTGATCTCCCATGTTATATTGTCTCCATATTCCCACTTTGCTGAATTGAAAAGAATGTCTCTGAAATTGTTGAATTCAAAGTTTTCACCTTTGTATCTTAATGAGAAAAGGGTAATTGGTGGAAGATGAATTGGACCTCTTTTTGCAATAACAGTTATTCCTTCAAAAAATGAGTCTTCTAACAAGTTCCCATTCTCGTCCAATATTGAGTTGCAATGTCCCCATACCCATCTGAACGCATGTTTTTTACCCCATACATGAGCCTGATAACCTCTACCATCAACTTTTATATCTTGTATTTGTGATTGACTCTCTAAATCTTTTATTTTTATGTATCCTTTGAGTTTGAGGTCAGGATTAGGAGAAAGGACCTCCGTTTCAAGTGGTAGATAGTAAGCTGCTTCTGGTAAGTGTTTGTAGACATATCCCGTTGGTTCAAATTCTATTTCCCATTCCGCTGAAATATTTTTCACATTTATTTTGCCTTTCAATTTTCTTTCCCCGAGCTCGTTCGTATCTCCTATTTTTATAAGGAAATTTTTGTTTTCAAAATGAAAATCTGAAAGAGGAAATTTTCTGCATATCCCAAGTGGTTTTTCTCCTTTTTTAAATATTGCGCACCAAACACCGCTCCAACTATTATGTCCTTCTTCCGCAACATTCAGGGTGTACCTTATCCAAAAACCATAATCCCCAGAATTTCCCGTCACATACCAAACTTCATAATGCCCTTTTTTTCTTCCATCCCATTTTGGAATATTACTTTTTATCACCTCATTCATACTCAATACTTTGTTTTCTTTTTCATTCTCTTTTTTATTTGTAAAAATTTCTCCTCTTTCTTTTTTCTTCCCTATTTTTATTTCAAACTTTTCTATCTTTATACTTTTCACAAATTAAGATTGCTATTTCATACAAAGATTAAGTTTTTCGCAGCTTTTATTTATTTTCGCTTTCAAAGTTTCTGCTTTGAAACTTTATTTATGTTTTTCAGAACACCAAAAAGTCCCTTGATTTTTTCTTTTATATCTCGTGAATGAAGTAAGTTTGTGAGAGATAGAGCAAACTCATATTTTTCTTTTGTGAAAGGATACCACCAAGGTGATGGAATTTTTTGCCCAAATTTATTTTTATGAACATGTCTTATCTGAACCATCTCTAATAATCCTTCTTTTCCGTGAGTTCTACCTATCCCTGATTTTTTCACTCCTCCCCAAGGGGTTTGAGGTATAGCGTGCGTGATAAGGTTATCGTTTATCATAACTGTTGCATATTGGAGCTTTTGTGCAACCCTTTCTGCTCTTTTAATATCTTTGGTCCATATTGATGCAGTTAAACCATATTCTGAATCATTTGCCAAATTTATAGCCTCTTCTTCTGTCTCAAAAGGAATTATTGGTAAAACAGGACCAAAAGTTTCTTCCTTTACGATTTTGAATGAGTGATCAACATCTAAAACTATTGTGGGATGAACAAAAAGATCTTTTATTTCTCCTCCTATGATTTTTGCTCCTCTTTTTCTTGCATCATCAATATGCTCTTTTATTTTCATAAGTTGTTTTTCTGAAATAACAGCTCCCATATCTTTATCATATGGCAACTGAGATGGACCTACTCTTAACTTCTTAGTTTTTTCTATCACAGCCTGTGTAAATTCTTCATATATATTTTTATGGACATATAATCTTTCTACCGAAGCGCAGACTTGACCTGTATTGAAGAATGCTCCAAAAACTGCTGCGTTAGCTGTAATGTCAATATCAACATCATCAAATACAATCATAGGGTCTTTTCCACCAAGCTCCATAACACAAGGAATAAGATTTTCTGCTGCTGACTTCATTATAAGTTTGCCTGTGTAAGTTGAGCCGGTAAAGAAGATTTTATCTACCCCTGCTTTTACAAGATATGCTCCTGTTAGACCATCTCCTGTTACGACTTCAACGACTCCATCTGGGAAACCCGTTTCCTTGAATAGTTCACGTATGATAACCCCTGTTTTTGGAGTGAATTCAGAAGGTTTGAGAACGCAGGTGTTTCCAGCCATAAGAGCTATTATTATCTGTCCCATAGGTATTGAAAATGGGAAGTTCCAAGGTGAAATAATTCCTATTACTCCATAAGGAAAATATTCTATGTAGCTCTCTCTACCTAAAAATCCCCATATTCCTATGTTTATTTTTTCTTTTTTGAGAATTTTTTCGGTGTTTTTTGCATAAAAGTCCGCAAGGTCTAAAATAGGGAAAACATCTGAAATTAGCGCTTCAAATCTTGAAACTCCCTTCTCTTTTGCTATTTCATCTGCTATATCCTCTATGTTTTTTCTTATTTTTTCTTTGAGCTTTAGTATCCATTCAGCTCTCTCTTTTATTTTGAGGTTTACCCAGTCCTTTTGGGCCTGACGGGCTTTTTTTACAGCCTCAATTACCTTTTCTTCCGATGAATTCTCAAACTCTCCTATGAGCTCTCCTGTTGCCGGATTTATGCTCCTCAGTAATGGAGGTCTTTCGGCTATTTCTGTTCTCATCATACTAAAAAA
>Ga0080007_1067138_pt1 | contig 14629 bp, 19 predicted proteins | sample OctOCTMetagenome_FD_69210 | JGI IMG/M metagenome (GOLD analysis project Ga0080007, IMG submission 69210) | Hot spring and microbial mat streamer communities from Octopus Spring Streamers, Yellowstone National Park, USA - OCT_B (SPADES... | ecosystem: Environmental > Aquatic > Thermal springs >...
GCGGTTCTGTTTCGGTTGCTGTTAGTACAAAAATCGACTACCCGTAGCCGTAGAAAATTTGTCGCTTCGGCTAAAGATGTATGACGCCAAAAAAATCGGCGGGGAGGGTCACCCGCCTGCCCTGCCATAATGCCAAATTGGAGGTGAATAACAATGTTGGAACTTGACAACTTGACAACCGTTGACGAGTTGCATGATAGCATTGTTGACGCTGTCCAGAAACTCATTGTTGACTTTGTCATGACAACAATAGACCAACTCATCGCTGAATTGAATAGTATGTTCGTGGAACAAGTTGCTGCACGCATTATCGCTGACGCTACCGAAAATCTTATCGCTGAAATTGCCGAACTCAAAACTTACGCTGAAAAAACAATGAAAAAGCCTGCCTAGCGCACATTACCGCCCTGCCACAATGTTGCCCTGCCGTCAACATAGACGGCAGGGCATTTTTTTTGTCTGCCATTATCCGCCATTATCCGCCATCAATCCGTCAGCCATTGTCATCCGTCATCAAGCCATCAATCCGCTATCCGCTATCCGCTATTTGTCATCAATCTGCCATCAGACCAACAATCCATAATCTGTCATCCGTTATCCATCATCAATCCGCCATCCGCTATCCGTCATCTGCCGTCATTGTGCTTTGTGCTGTAATGTTGCTAAAACATAAACGCATAGCGTTATGCGCAAACCACAAAAAATTGTCGTTTGCCGTTTGCCATCCGTCATCCGCTATCCATCATCCGCCATCCGCCATTTGCCATCCGTCATCCACATCCGCCAATTGCCCAAAATGTCCGATAATTTTCATTTGTTGACGCAGCATTTGGTCGGTTTTGGTCGGCTTTGGTCGGTTTTGGTCGGTTTTGGTCGCTTCTGGTCGGCTTCGGTCGGCTCTTTGGTCGGCTTTCGGTCGGCTTTTGACGCTTTCGGTCGGTTTCGGTCACAACAAATTTGCCGCAAAACCGCATTGTTGCCGCAAGTTGGGCGTCCAACTGCCGCAAAACCGCACAATTGTCGCATTTTTGTGCCGCTGCAGGCGCACTTTCCCCGCAGCACGCAGGCGCAGGAGAGGCGAATGCCCCACCCCGCCCCGCCCTCCCTTTAATCCCGTTTGCGCTCAAAAGTGTCAAAAGAGGTTGGTGAGCGTTAAAATTTGGTTTGGTGATGCGAGATGTCACGCAGGAAGGCGCATGAAAGTGAGAAGAAGCGAGAGTTTATGCGAATGTTGGATGATGGGTATTCGGTTGAGGAGGCGTGTCAGGCGTTGAATGTGGCGATAAGTGAGTTGGGTGATTGGCTTGATGACGAAGAGTTTTGTGAATTTATGGAGCGATGGCGTCGTGGGATGGAGGTGATTGTTGAAGGCAAGTTGATAGAGCGGGCGAAGAAGGGTAGTGTTGCTGGTGCTGTGAAGTATCTTGTATCTCGTGAGCCAGAGCGATGGAGTGAGAAGGTGATGGTTCGTCAGGTTGGTGAAGAGCGTCGTGAAGTTCGGATTGTGTTTTCGTGGATGCCAAGTGACGGGAATGTGCTTGATGAAGGTAGGAGACCGCAGTTAGTTGGTGAAGTTGTTGATGTTGAGGAGTTGAAGCCGAAGGAAGTTGATGTTGAGAGAATTCGGAGGTGATGCAGGTTGGTTCGTGAGTATGAAGTGACGCCGAAGCAGCGTGAGTTTTTGGAGAACCGTGCGAGGTTTCGTGCTTTTATAGGTGGTTGGGGATGTGGTAAGACGACGGCAGGTTGTTTGGAGGCGATTAGGGTTTCGTTGATGTATGAAGGTGCGACTGGTTTAGTTGCGAGGAAGACATTTCGGGAGTTGGTTCAGACGACTTTGAGTGTGCTTTTTGATTTGATGCCTTGGGAGTTGGTTTGGTCGCACAACAAGCGTGAGGGCAAGATTGAGATTGGTTTACCGCAGTGGAGAAAGCCGTCGGTTATTTATTACATGTCTTTGGACGACAAGCGGAAGTTAGAGGGTTTGAATTTGGGCTGGTTTTACATAGACGAGGCGGTTGAAGTTGAAGAGGAGTTTTGGGTTACGCTTTTGGGTCGGTTGCGTCATCCTGTAGGACCGAGGCGTGCTTGGATTACGACGACGCCGCCAAGTTACGGACATTGGATATACAAGTGGTTCAATCGTGGGGGTGATTTTGCGATTGTGCAGGCGAAAACATATGACAATCCGTATTTGTCGTCGGATTACATAAAGATGCTTGAGGATTTGTTTCAAGGTGACGATTACCGCAAGTATGTGATGGGGGAGATGGGGGTTGACCGAAGTGGTGCGGCAGTTTTTGCGAACTTCAACCCGTCGTTGCACATAGTGGATGAGAGTGAGGTTGAAGAGATTTTGAAGTCTGTTCCGAGCATGTATCGTGGGATTGACTTTGGGTTTTACAGACCCGCAGCGGTTTGGGGGATTTTGGACGAATGGAGCAGGTTGATTGTTGTAGGCGAATATTTAGGACAAAGTGAGCCGCTTGATGCGTTTGTTCAGCGTTTGAAGAGGATTGATGTTGAGCGGTTTAGTGGGAAGCGTGTTTTGGCGGATTATCACGACCCGCACAGCACATACACGACTGATGTTGTTAAAGTTGACCGAGCCGAGATTTTGCGTGAGAGCGGTTTAAACCCCGTGCCTGCTTTGGGCGGAAGTGTTGAGAGTGGGATTTTGTTGATGCAGACGCTGATGGACAGGTTGGTGATGGGGAAGCCGTTGTTGATGGTGAGTAGTTCTTGTAGGTTGTTGATTGAAGGTTTTAAGGGCGGATATGTGTGGGACGAGAACGGCAAGAAACCGAAGAAGACGGGTGTTTACGAGCACTTGTTTGATGCGTTAAGATACTTGGTGACGGGGTTGAACAAAAAGATTGGTGTTGGAACTTGGCAAAGGTATGAAGTTGATTTATCTGAGCCACGAATGCCTCGTGGTTTGACATACACCGAGACTTTCAAGGTAAGGTGATTGTGAGATGGAAGGTATTGAAAGTTGGGCGCAATTGATGCCGATACTTGAGAGTTTGCCCCGTGTGGAAGTTGAAGTGAGACCTCAACTTGCTCCGCCAAGTCCTTTCGTTTTGGGTGCAATGGAAGTCAATTTGAAGCAAGAGGTCTCAAAGTATGAAGAGACATTTAAGAGGCTTTTGGGTTTGGCGAAAGAAGGTAGAAGTTTTGCCGAGCAGAGATGGAAGGTTGCTCAGGCTGCATATGAGTGCCGATATGACTTTGGGTTCAAGAGTGCGCATCAGGCGAAAGCATATGTTCCCCGTTTGACCCGCAATGTTGATATTGTTGCCCAGTATTTGCGCAGGATGCTTGTTGAGAACCAACAATTCTTTACCGTCACCACACCTTCTTCACGGCTTGAAGACATCGCAAACGCCGCCGTAATTCAGAGGTTAGTTCAGTTCATTGTTGAGCGGAACAACTTGGACGAGCAGTTTACGAAGTTGGCGAAGATAGGGCTGTTGTATGGGATAGTTGTGATGAAGGTTTATGTTGCGCCGAGGAAGGTGACGCATGTTGTTGTCGGCGACGACGGGAAAATTCGGTCGGTTGAGCGCAACAGTTATTCTATCAAACTTGAACTTGTGCACCCACAAGATTTCTACATTGACCCGACGGGTCTGAACAAGTTCGTGATACAGCGAATTCTCGTTGAGAAGTCAGATTTGTATGACTTTGCGGACTTGAATTTGCTTGACAGGGACGCTGTAGAAAAGTTGATTGCAAAAGGCGAAGGTCACCTTGCGAAAGTTGAGACGCCTTTGAAAACGCCGAAAGAAAGACCCATGTTCATGCTGTTTGAATACTGGGGCGACTGGTGGGACGACGACGGTAATTTGCTGCACCGAAACATTTGGGCGATATTCGGTGCAGTTGTCGGTGCTGACGGAAACGAACTTCCTGACTTTGTGTTGTTGAAAGGTCCTATGCCCAACCCTTACTGGCATCAAAAACCTCCGTTTGTTTGGTCATCTTTTTCGCCGCTGCCTTCTAAAGCAGTTTACCCGATGTCGGTTGCCGACTTTCTCGTTGACTTGCAGCGGGAGTATACTAGGCTTGTTAATGCTATGATAGACGGTGCGATATTTGATGCAGTGAGTTTGTTTGAAGTGAACGAGTTGATGGTTGAGGATGCGAAAGAGTTGGACGAGATTTGGTCGGGTAAGATAATTCGGCGGCGTGGCGACCAACCCGTTATCACGCCCGTCCAATTAGGTAAGATGCCTTCCGCTGCAAGTTTCATGTTGCAATTGATGGAGCGGTATTTGCTTGAAGGTTTTGGTGTTACGGAGACGGTGCTCGGATATTTGAGCAGCCGTGGTCGCCCGACAGCAACGGAAGTTTTGACTGCAAGGGCGCACGCTTTCAGTGCTATTGAGGAAATGGGAAGGATGATTGAAAGCAACTTTATGGAGCCTTTGCTTGAGCGTGTGTTTCAAGTTGCGATGCAAGTTTTGCCTGACTTGGCGGACGAGGAGATGTTGAACGCTTTAGGAGACATGTCTCCGACGCTCAGAAGGCTCATATCTCTTTCAGCGGAAGAAAGGGAAGCGCTTGTTCGTGGTGGCTACCGTTTCCAAGTTCGTGGGATGAGCATGGCTCTAACGAAAGCGCAAGAACTTGCCCGCATCAACGAGTTTATCCAAATCGCAGCCCAAATCCCTCAGTTTGCGGCGCAAATAAATTGGACGATGTTGCTGAGAAAGATTGTGGAGGCATACGGTTGGTCGCCAGACGAAGTTTTGTTGCAGCAACCTGCACCTGTCATTCCACCGACGGAAGCGACAGGTGAACTTCCAGTTCCGACGCAAGAGGCTGCTTCTGCGGCTGGACATGCAACGGAAGAAGGGGCGTCGGCGGATACAGCGGGCGTATTGCAAGGTTTGGAGACTTGATGTATAATTGATACTGCGAGGTGATAATCCATGCTTGAGAAGTTAGTGCTTAAATTGATGCCCAACAAGTTAATTAACATGGCTTGGGATGCGGTGACGGATTTGATTGACATTGCAGAACGGGTTCACAAGTCCGTGCTTGCTCTGACAAACCAACCCCACTATGTCAAAGTTACGACGATGCTCGGTCGTGTTTTCTGCCTTGCCGTGTTTCTATCTGACGGAGTGGTTCCGCCAGAGGAAGTGATGAAAAAGGACGGTCACAACAAACCTTTGCTCATCAAGAAGTTCCGAACGGGGCTTCATTCCGTTCCTTTCGCTTACGCATATCTCGTTTCGTTCCCTAAAAACTCTGAGCGACTTGAGAAAGTCAAGTGGCTTAAAAGTTGACGGGTTAGAGGTGAATGCGATGGCGAAAGAAAAGAAGCGTGAAGTTAAGATTATCGGGAACTACAACGAGAGCGAAAAAGACGCACCTGGCTTCAATGTTTACGGCAATCGCAGAATGCCACGAGACCACATCACGAAAGACTTGCCCGTCAGGGAAATAACGCCAGAACTTAGCCGCCAGAAAGTCACAAGTTACCCAGACCCTAAGCAACCCTTGCTGAAAAAGTGTTAGTAAAGTGGGGTGTCGGCGATGTCCATTTATTTGATTGAGGGATTTGATACTAGGTGGTTTCGTCCTGACATGGATAACTCGTTAGTCCCGATTGTGCCGAAGTGGGGTTATCCTATCCCAGATTTTGCGATGTCCAAAACGGCTTCCAACTTGAATATGCTGCAACCTATTTCCCCGACAGGGGGATACATTCGCAGCCCTTTAAGCGTTTACACCAAATTACCTCTACATGACATCTGTTTCGGTTTTTGGTTTGAGCGAACGCATGAACTTCCTGCTTTGCTTTGGTCTATTTGGGAGGGAGAGCCGACCAAACCAGGTTCAAAACTTCTATGCGGCGCATATGTTAATTCCTCGGGACGCATCAGCGTTTTTACGGGCGGGACTTGGGATAGAGATGCTCCTGGGTTTGGTTTGAGTGGTCAGACTGATATTGCGACGACATCACATTACACATTACCTCTGTCAAGTTCTGGAAACGACCGATTTATTGAAACCCAGATTAGAATAGGCACAAGTGTTGTAGTGGGCGAATTGGGAGTTATGAAGATAGGAGAAATCGGACCTGATGGACAACATGACCCTTTTACTACAGAGACAGTCATAGATTTTTCTGGAACTTTACCCGAATCACCTGACTTTGCCAATCTCTTTTTATGGCTTTCTTCCAACTACTCATACAAAGATAACCAAAACAATTACATTGCCGTCCATCGCTATGACCACTTCTATCTTGTCATCAATGACGGTTACTTCCCCTCCAGACCGTTAAACCCTGTTTTTGTGTGGACATCCCGACCATTGGTGGCAACGGTTACGGAATGGTATGCGACAGCAGCAGGTCATGTCAACGCTGTTAATGAAGACTGGGTTTCTCACCCAAGCAACGACAGCGAATACATTTACACGAATAAGCGAGGAGTTCGTAATATATGGAAGTTTAGTCATCTTGAAAACTTTTCTGAATTTGTTTGGGGTGTTCAGTTGACGGCATGGTGTAATTTTCAAAACTTCCCGCCTCATCATTTAGGTTTTATTGTTCAGCATGTGGGTGGGGTCAACATACCCCACTGGGAGGCGGTATTTCAGCCTGATGTGAAGTTTATTGAAGAAATAGGCGGTAGGATTGGTTACGCCACCAAAGTGTTCCATGCGTTCCGAGACATTCTTGATATTACCCGTGTGCGTTTTGGCGTGATGACGGGGTAGGTGATGGTGTGTGGTAGGTATAGTATTGCGAACATTAGAGGATTTAGAGAGAGTGCTTTGGGTGGCGAACGAAGTTTTAGTTTTCCTCCCTTTCCCCCTTCGTTTGTCTCATATACAGGCGGAAGTGTTACAATTCCCTTCTTTTGAATTTTCTACATCGGTGAACTCTATGGAATTGAATTTGCTTGTTGGCTCATCATCCCCATTTGACTTCCAAATCCACAACTTATTTGCCGAAGCCTTATATTCCATAGTGATAACGAAAGTTCTAATTCCCCCTACCAACATTCCTTCGCCTGAACCATCACCAGAACCAATCATTTCCCCATCACCGTCACCAACGCCATCACCAACACCATCACCGCCACCATCACCGTCACCAGAAGATGAAGACGAAGGATTAGTAACTTGGAATGTTAAGTTTGCTGTTCTTCCCATAGGAACTGCCGACTACATGTATCTTGAATATCACATTTTTGTATCAAGGGATGATGGTAGTTCTATCTTCAGACATTATGAAATTCGGAATAGCACTCCGTTCACCCTTTCAACAGATGATTTAGGTGCAGGAGTAGAAGTATCCACAGTGATCGTAAGTGTCTCGGTTGCGAAAACAAGTTTGTCAAAAACTTGGAATGTCCTGGCGACAGGAACAATGTCAGGTATACTATATGTGAACGAGCATGTTTCAATAACCGCCCCTCCATTTAATGGTCAAGGAGAGCCAAACATTTTTTGGAACGACATTCAAACTCACACGGTATAGAGGTGACTTCTATGCGGGTCAAACTTTACGAAGACGAACTGAACTTTGTGCTTGGTCGTGACAACACATATTACATTCTCGTGATTGAACCTTGGAGCGGTCAACCTGTGGATATTCAGAAGGTTGCGTCGGTTCGTGTTTACGCCAAAGTGCCGAACACGGACATAGAAATTGAAGCCGACCACCTTCTTTTCACCAAACTTGCCAACACGGTCATCAAAGTCATGTTTCCAGCCTCAAGAACGCCTTCTGACTTGAAGGCGGGAAATGTGTTATACATGTATTGTGATGTCACTACAACGGACGGACGGAGGTATTCAATCTTGCAACCACCGCAAAGGTTGAGGGTGGTGAGTTCGGCATGAAGTTGAACCAATTCATCACATTGCTTGCGATTTTGCTGATTGCTGCGCTTGAGTTTGTTGCGCTGATGCGTGGGATAGACGGAACGGCTTTAGCGATTTCGTTGGCTGTCATCGCTTTACTTGCACCTTCACCGTTGTTCGGCTTGAAGTGGAAGGATGTTGAAATCAAGAAAGGAGGTATCAATGAGGGTAATCAAAAGGAGTGATGCATATGGCAGAACCAACTTTCTACAGGACGGCTTGTTACAAGTTCCCAAACGGTGTCATAGAAGGTGGGCATGTTGATGGGATGGAGCCTGAAGTGACATGGCTTCACATTGAGATGAACGAAGACGAACCCATTACATTACTGATGAACGAAACCGAAACGATTGCAATTGTGGACATTCTCGTCTCAGGCTTTATGCACTACAAGTTGAGCAAGATTGGTGGACGGAGAGAAAACGGCGAAAGTTCCGAGGAGGGTTAGATAGATGCCCTTTTACCCAGACGACAAAGTAAAAATCAGCATCTTGCCGACAGACCGTTCGGAGAGAGATGAGCGGACGGGAATGGTGTTGGCGATTGGGTTTTCTCCTTTGCGTGGGAGTGGTGTGCTTCAACAGTCAGGTTTCGGTTACACGCAAACTGTTACCCAACAACTATCTCACCTTGAACAGTTTGCATCGTCGTCCGATGTTCAATTTCTCATGAGCACACCACAAGGCGAAGTCGGATGGAGCGGTATACGAGTTGAGAACTTCAAAACCATTCCATTACTGCCTCTTGTATTTCCTTTACAATCCGTAACCGATTTACCGATAGAATTTGCTCGTTTGGTAGCGCCAGAGGGAAAGTCTATTCTCAAAGTGAGAGTAGTGGCGATGTATCCGCCGACGGCGGAAGTATACATCACTTTCGGTCGCACCCGCACGGGAAATTGGACGGGCGGATATGTGGAACCTAACGAAGCCTTTGTAATTGGTAGCGGGAACGAAGTTAAGTTCTTTGTCACTGGCACAGACACATCAACTCCTTATGGTGTGTGGATGTTAGTTCATTTCACGGAAAAGGAGTGAACGAACGATGACGGCTGGCGAAATGTTCTATCTCATCCAGCAACACTTAGGCAGACAAGACATATCCCGTGATGTGTTCAACCGACTTTTGTGTGTCGTGTTACCAGCGCTTTTCCGCAAATACAACTTCTATTCCCTTGCCAAACACACATATCTTCAACCAACAAACCCTTGGAGCGTTCCTGTCCCAGACGATTACTACGACAACATATCACTTATCGTGATAGCGAAAGACACACGGACGGCGTATGTTCCGCTGAGCCATTTGTTGTCCGTCAACGACTTCGTCGCCTTATACAGCACATCCGATTTAGATTACTTGTCCCAAATCTACAGCCCAACAATCCCGATGTATTACATAATCGCAACTCCTTCAGACATTTTCAAGAACATCAACGACCGAATTCCTGTAGAAGAGCAAGACCGAAAGAGCGTGCTTCTTTACCCTCCCATTGACAACAGTCTTTACCAACTCTCATTCCTTTACTACCCACTCAGCGTTGTGACACCTAACCAAATTACCGACGATTACGAGCACCCGCTGATGCAGAAGTATGGTGAGTGGGTGATGTATGAAATGCTCTGGCGGATTGCGGTTCAGTTGAAGGAGTTTGAAACTGCGACGGCAATCAAAAACCTCGCCGACGAAAAGTTCATTGAGGCACGGTTGGCTGAAGCGAGAGAAGCCACCACACCTCCTCTGACGCTTCACTTGCAAAGGTATGCGCAGCGAATTAGAATTACTGAAGGACCGAAAGCGGAAGAAGTCGGGAGAATTGTGATAAAGGTGAGTGATGTGTGATGCCGCCAGTGATGGCAACTCGTCCCACAGACCTACAACGATGGGATTTTCTGTTGCCACGAGGCGGTTGGGTTGACACACACATTCCGTTAGGAGACCCGCCAGGTGTGACGACGCTTTACAACCTTCGTGTGAGCCGTGACGGCTTGGAAACTACCCCTGGTTGGCTTCAGATTTACATTCATGGCTTTGCTACCAGTCCTGGTGAGTTGAAGGGAATTCGTTCGGTCACTTTGCCTTCGGGTCTAACGCTGACATTTGTGTTTTACGGAACTTCCATCTTCATGTTCAATCCAGAAACTACTTCGTTGTTAAATGTGACACCAACTCGGTCACCTATGCCAGCAATAACCGACCATGCTCCCGATGTCGTTTATCTGAACGGTAAACTTTACACGGTGTTGTCTGACGGTGTTTACGAGTTAGACCCGTCAGATGCATCACCAAGTTTTGAGCGGATTGAAGATTCACCAGGAGGTAAAGCGATAGGGGTTTTGGGTTTCAGGTTGGTTGTCGGGAATATTGTAGGTGGAACTGGATGGGATGAAGTGTCTTACAGGATTGCTTGGTCGGGGATGAATGCGCCACAAACTTGGGATATTGCGCAAACGATTGATGTGCCGACCTACGACCCGATTATCCGTTTTCTCCCTTTCGGCGATGTTCTTTTGGTTATCACACCGCATCGCTTTTACACCCTGAGTTGGACTGGCAGTGTGGTGACGCCGTTTGCTATCGCTTTTTCTGCTCACATCCCTTCGGTCATCGTGAACCCGTTACAAATCCAGTCTATCTTCCTTCACGATGTGAAGATGGTTGTGTATGCGTTGCACGACGGAGTTTACACTTTTTCAGGACAAGAAAGCATTCTTTTGAACGCAAACATTTTCAACGCTTACAGAGAGATGGTTTCGCAGCACGGAGTTCCATTGCTCGGTTACGACCCTGAAAGCGCCGAACTTTGGCTTTATTGGTTGAATGCGGATAGAGCCTTTGTGTATCAAATTCTTTTCCGAAGTTGGTATAGCCGTGATTACTTACCAGGGGCATATCTTGGGTTGTTCAACACTTCGGAAAGACCTCAAGCACGGGTTATGCTCGTGCGCATGATGAACCCGACGCAGTTAGAATTTTTGAGGCTGCGCAGTTCTACAGATGTTGACCAAAGACGAGGTGTTTTCCCATTCACTGCTCAGGTTATTACACCTGTTGTTGAAGTTGGTGCTGTAGGAGGTTTGAAGACGACGCACGGTGCAATAAATTGGTGGACGATTTTCGGTCAAAGGGCTGAAGTTAGCGGGAACATCAGAATGTATGCTGTCGTAAGTAACAGTTTACCGATACTTACGACGGAGCAAGATTGGGAGGAAGTTGGAATTTTGGCTTTAAGCGGTGAACAGGAAGAACGAGGGTTCAACCGAACAGGTCGTTACATGCGGTTCAGGTTTGACTTTGACGGGTTAACGACACGGATTGTCTGGCATGGGTTCTCGGTATTCTGGAGATAAGGAGATGATGGAAATGGCAGTTAAACGACCCAGTGTTCGTAAAAAGCAAGTTACTTTCAGTCCAATTCAGCGTGCACTAAAAAGCCTTACTTCTGCTGCTCGTCGTAGAGGTCGTGTGGGCAAGAAAGCGACTGGGAGAAAAACTCCAAGACGCCGAATTGTTCAACCCAAACGGCGAAGGGTTAAAGTTCCACAAATTTCAATATGAAGGTGAGCCTCTATGACGAGGCGGGTTTACAACATTGTTGTTGACGAGAGCGGAAAACCTATAGAGGGTGTGGAAGTTCATGTATCTTTGAACCGAACGACATACAAGGACACCATTGAAGTTGCAAGGTATGGTGTTTTGGCTAAGACGGACAAGCGGGGTTATTGGGAGATTTCGTTGCATGCGAACGACACACTGGACGACCCTAACTCTTTTTACACCGTAGACGAAATTAAAAACGGAAAGCGCATCGCAACCCATTACATCCGTGTCCCTTCATCTGAAACTTACACGGAACCTATCCACATCAAGCAGATTGAAATTACTCCGTTACCTACAACGCCGCCTCCAAATGTCGTCACAGGGATTGCAGCGGACAATAACATATTTCTTCGTGGCGATGTTCGTTTACTTAGTGGTAGTGGCATTCAGTTGCAGCAAGACACCAGTGCAAAGACAATCACGATTATCAATACGGGTGGAGGAGGTAGTGGTGGCGGTGAAAGTGTCGGTGCTCACAACTTACTCAGTGACACTCACCCAGATACGCAACCGACGGCAGTTCAGCGAGGTATGTTGATTGTTGGTAGGTTGGTGGCAGGCATTGTGAAGTGGGCGGGATTAGCGTTGGGAGCAGCAGGAAAATTTCTGAAAAGCACGGGAACGGATGTCGTCTGGGGCGATGTTGATTGGACGGAAGTTCAAAACAAGCCTTCCACTTTCCCGCCTTCATCGCACACTCACAATGCAGCCGACATTATATCTGGGCGTTTAAGCACATCAAGACTTCCAACTTCGCCGAACGCTAACCGCTTTCTTGTCGTCCGCACTGCTAACTCAGACCCAATTTACGATACTATCCAATCTTCAGACTTGCCTGCAACGATAGACAGCAACGCCAGAGTTGTCATTCAGAATAACGGAACGCTTGTTGGTGTCAGAAGGGCGATTAATTTCATTGCAGGTTCGGGAATTGGACTTAGTATTTCTGACGATGCAGCCAACGAACGAGTTAATGTCACAATTACAAACACTGGAGGAGGTGGAGGTGGTGGAGTAGGTGCACACAACCTTTTAGACGGTGTTGCTCACCCAGACACGGTAGCCACTACGGTTGCTCGTGGGATGGTAATAGTTGGAAGGCAGCAAGCAGATGCATCTATTAAGTGGCAGGGACTTGCTTTGGGCGCTTCTGGGACGGTTTTAAAGAGTAACGGAACTGATGCTTTGTGGGGGAGGGTTGACTGGACGGAAGTAGATAACAAACCTACGACTTTCCCACCAGCACCTCACACTCACAGCGCTTCTGATATTACAACAGGACGCTTAAGTGCCGCAAGACTTCCAACATCTCCAACTGCCAACCGTTTTCTTGTCGTTCGCACGGCAAACTCAGACCCAATTTATGATGCTATTCAGGCGAGTGACTTACCCGCACATACCCACACCCGCTCACAAATCACCGACTTTGCTCACGCAAGCACACATGTAGCAGGCGGTAGCGACCCAATAACAGGCAACCTTGACGCAAATGCGAGGGTGACTGTAAAGCAATCAGGAACTGTCGTTGGAACTCGTAGAGCAATTAACTTCATTGCTGGAAGTAACATCAGTCTTAGCATTTCCGACGATGCTGCAAACGAGGAAGTTGATGTCACCATTAGCGCTGCGGGTGGCGGAATTTTATCACACAACCTCTTGGATGGAGTTGTTCATCCCGACACAGAAGCAACGACTGTCCAAAGAGGGATGTTGATAGTTGGTAAGTTATCTGGAGCGGTTATCAAGTGGGGCGGTTTACCTCTAGGCTCAGCGGGAAGATTTTTAAAGAGCAACGGCACAGACGCAGTTTGGGATGTCATTCAAGCAAGCGATTTACCAAGCCACACTCACACCAAGTCACAAATCACCGACTTGGAGACAATTACGACTACTCCGACTGCCAATGCTGTGCCGAAAGCGGATGCGACAGGCAAAATCGCATTGGGCTGGATACCTCAGGGTTCAGGAAGCAATTTAGATGCTGACAAATTGGACGGACTTGATAGCACTGCATTTGAGCGAGTTTCAAACAAAGGAGTTGCAAATGGTTATGCTCCCCTTGATGCAAATGCGAAAGTTCCTACTACGCACATTGATGATAACTTACGAATAGCAACAATTGGACTTACGGTTGGAGATGGTGTGAATGTTATAACGACGGGTTTCAAGGGTGCAATCCCAGTTCCATTCAGAGGGACGATTGTAGAGTGGATGGTTGTGAGCACGGATGCAAACCCGCCAACAGCAGGTAGTATACAAATTGACATCTTGAAGAGCCCCTTTATGGTCTATCCATCAATGAGTAGTATGGTTGGAACTGGGACTAAGCCCAACATTACAGGCTACATTAGAGGTAGAGGAACAACAATGGACTGGGCAACAACGACAATCAACGAAAACGATGTCATCGGCTTCAATGTCGTTTCTGTCACAAATCTGAAACGCATAACAATCGTGCTGAAGGTGGTGAAGTCGTGATGCGGTTAGTGTGGACACCACGAGGCGTTAGAGGACGAACACAAGAAAGAGAAACCGAGAAAGATTGGCGTCGTGTCAGAATTCGTGGCTTCCAGAGGGGATACGAAGCAGAACTTGAAAGCGACACTGAAGTCGTCTCTATTGTTCGTGGGCGTGGGAAGGACAAAAAGCGCGAGGTGACGACTCGTGCCCGAACTTAGATTTGAGCCCATCAACGCCGAAGTTCAAAGAGTGACTTTACAGGAAGATGAGGAAGGTGGGATAACTGCGATTGTTGACTGGCGAGGGAAAGCACGAGATACGGCGAAAGTTTTGCAATTTGAATTCGGAGAGCAAGGAACTTGGGCAAGGTTGTTGCTTAGTGACGGCAGGCAACTTTGTATCACGCAATCAGGAACGATGCAACCTTCGTGTTACCACATCATCGGAGAAACAATTCCCGTGCCTGAAGAAACAGCAGGAGTGATTGAGTAATGCCAACTTTCACTTCGGTCAAAAGTGGCTACTGGAACGACCCAACAGTTTGGGACCAAAACGCTGTTCCTGGTAACGGCGACAGTGTTGTCATCGCAGCAGGACACACTGTCATTTTCAATGTTGACCAATCCGCCTTTGCAACAGGTCTTGCAGGTCTGACAATCAACGGGACGCTGAAAATTCCAAG
>Ga0080007_1058506_pt1 | contig 14609 bp, 14 predicted proteins | sample OctOCTMetagenome_FD_69210 | JGI IMG/M metagenome (GOLD analysis project Ga0080007, IMG submission 69210) | Hot spring and microbial mat streamer communities from Octopus Spring Streamers, Yellowstone National Park, USA - OCT_B (SPADES... | ecosystem: Environmental > Aquatic > Thermal springs >...
GTGGAGGATTACCTTTTCCCACAAATAAAACTATTTGCGTGGGAAATTTCTCAAACTTCTGTCTAATCGCAACGGAATATATCAGCATCCTTTCAGGCAAAGTTTTATCATGCTGAACCTGGATTTCAATATGGAAAATTTTTTCTTTTGATCTGAGTAGCAAATCTGGGCGAAGAGATTTGATGAGTTTTATTTCACCTGTAATATCTTCAAGTTCCTCTTCAATTTTCTCACCTGTTGCTAAAGATATAATCTTTCCCGCAGCTTTTGAGAAAATCTCTTTCAAAATTGGGTCAAATCTTTTCAGCTCCTTCATGAAATAAACTCTCCGCTCTTATACTTGATTTTAAAAAACAAGTCTCATTTTAAATTAAAAACTCTCATTTATAGTGTGGACTTAAAATCAAGCCTTGAACTTTTCAAGCTTTTCTAAAATCTAAAATAGAAAACAAACTTATTTAAGTAATGAAAAGTTTTATTCCTGTAAGTGAGCCTTGGCTCACCGGTAAAGAGTTAGAATACGTTCAAGATGCGATAAAAAGTACATTTATATCATCTGAGGGGAAGTATATAGAAGAGTTTGAGAAAAATTTACGAGTTATGTAGGGAGAAAATTTGGTGTTGCATGCACAAGTGGTACAGCGGCTTTGATACTGGCTTTCCGAGCCCTTGAACTTGAAAAAGGTTCAGAAGTTATTTTACCATCATTCACAATAATCTCCTGCGCTCTTGCTGTAATATATAACGACCTTACCCCTATTTTTGTTGACTTGAAACAATCTGATAGATGATAGATAATAAAATTAAATGAAAACTGAATCTTGAAAAAATTTATCAGAGCTTTATAATTTTTCGCTCTTTATCTGTTTTTATCATCACAAATATAATTAGGATATTAAAAGATGGTAGCCCTAATCTTTAACAAATATTCACCCTGCACCACCGGGCAATATATAAAGAAAGCTCTGGAAAATATGGGATACAAAACGACTGTCATGTTACCAGAAGAGAAGAATAATATTTTTGATATCAAACCAGAATTTATTTTAGCAATAGATTTTGCTAAACATTATATTTTAGATATTGATTATCATCCAAAAGCAATATGGCTAATTGACACGCATGTATCTTTAATTTGTGATGAAGTAATGGCAAAGTCTTTTGATATAATTTTTGTTTCTCAAAAAGAAGCTTATGAGAAATTAAAAAGAAAATTCAAATATATTTATTGGTTGCCATTAGCAGGTGATCCAGAATACCATGGTAAAAAGAACCTAAAAAAAATCTATGATATAGGATTCGTAGGAAGTCTAACCGGCGGAGCAAGAAAAAAATTTCTGTTAAGATTGAAAAAAGAATACCCAAACTCTTTTATCGGCACAGAAAGTTGCAAGAAAATTGGAGAAATATATAGCCAAAGTAAGATCGTCTTTAACTACTCAATAGAAAATGATATAAACATGAGAATTTTTGAAGGTCTGATGTCCGGTTCAATGGTTATAACCAATAAAATAAAAAATAATGGTTTTGAAGAATTATTTGAAGAAGGAAAAGACATTGTCGTATTTGAAAACTGGAAGGACTTAAAGGAAAAAATTGATTACTACCTTAAAAACGAAGAAGAAAGAGAAAAAGTTGCTTCAAATGGATACGAAAAAGCTATAAAATTTCATAAATATGAAGATAGAGTGAAATTCATGTTAGAGAAAATCTATGATTCAAAAGATATTGAATTCCATAGTCCAGATTACAAAAAGCTAAAAATAGAACTCAAAATAAAGGAATTTATATGGAGATACATTATAGGTATGTGGTTTAGAACAAAATGGAAGATCCAAGAGATAATATCATAAAAAACAAAATAAACATAACATTTGAAAACTAAATCTAAAACGGAGTTAATACTAACAATTTGAACAATTATTCAAAAAGTTGAAAGTTTAGCAAAATTTTGAACCTGGAAATTAAATTATTTCTCGGTATAGCAACAGGTTCAGCAGGAAGATCGTTTTTGAAATGATGAAAGGAGTTAAGAATAAAATATGATTTATCAGAGCTCAATAGAAGAATTAGCTGAAAAAATCGGGAGATCAATCTATGAAAAGGAACCACACGATTTTTCAGAACAGCTGAAAAAATACGGATTTTTAGATGTTCAAGAAGAATTTGAGATAAAAGATTTATCAGCCATCATAAAAGCAATATCAAGGTATAATTTTCCTGCTGGGATATTCATTAGTATGAACTACGCTGCAAAAATTCTTTTGAAATCAAATAAAATTTCTTCTGTTCCCACAGAAAACATAACTTTCTCAACATGTCTCAAACCTGATGGAAAGTTCTTCATCTTTGCTGATATTGCGGACTTCATAATTGAAGTAGAAAAAGAAAAAATAAAAATGTTTTCCAGGGAAAATATTAACTTACATAAAATTCCTTCACTTTCTTTTGAGTTATTTACGATTTCAAAAAAAGAAGATAGAGCCGGACAAAATCTCCATCTTAGCAATTTAAATCAATCACCCTACGAGTTTTTCTCAAAGCTATATTTTTTTATAGATTGTGCAATATGTGGAATGATGGAATATGCATTGAGTTTAGCTCAAAAGTATGCATCAGAAAGAATTCAGGGAGGAAAACCAATAAAAGATTACTTTGCTATAAAAGAAAAAATATATAAGATCTCAGAATTTGTAAATATCGTTTCAGAAATCATAGATAATCTTTCGGAAAATCCAGAAAAAATTCATAGGAAATCGTTTTTCATCACAGGATTTGTACTAAGGGAAAGCCCAATTTTACTTTCAGAAGCAATCCAAATATTCGGCGGATACGGATATATGAAAGATTTCAAAGTAGAAAAATTATACAGAGAAGCCGAAACCCTCAGAAACCTTACAGAAATATACAAATTAGAATTCTTCAGAGCAGAGCTTTAAATTCAAGAAAACAAAAAATAAAAGTAAGAATCAATAAAAACAAAAATCTCATATCGTTTATATATCAGTATGCAGAAAAACGAATAAATAAGAATATCTGAAATTTGTAAAACTCAATTTTCATTGATCAAATTTTCTAAACATATATAGATTTCAGCAATTTAAAATGTAGAATCAAATGAACAGCAAAAATAAAAATAAATGTATTTTCATAAGCTATGAATCTTATACTGGAGAGTCTTTCGCAGAACATCTGAAAAAAGCATTAGAAAAAGCAGGATTTGAAGTTTTTCTTGCTTCTGAGGATATCAAAGCTGGTGATGAATTTGAAAAAGAAATATGCAAGGCACTAAAAGAATGTAAATATTTTGTAGTAATTATTACTGCATTAACAGCAAAATCTGAATATGTTAAAAAAGAAATAAAAAAAGCTGTAGATTTAGACAAAAGAATAATTCCCTGCAGATATAAAAATATAAAAATTGAAGAGACAGGGAAAATAGAGGGAGTAATACCTTATATTCAACAAATAGAGTTTAAAGATAAATCCGATCTCGCAAATGAGGTCATCATAGCAATACAAGATATTGAAAATAGAGAAACTAAAGGTATTTATATTTCAAAAGATGAAATGGAATTCCTTAATAGGGGAAATATTTTTGCATGGTCAGGAAAATATGAAGAAGCAGAGAAAGCATATAGAAAAGCAATAGAAATAAACCCAAAATTTACAAAAGCATGGAACAATTTAGGAATTTTATTATACAATTTAAAACGATACGAAGAAGCTGAGAAGGCATTCAGAAAAGCAATAGAAATAGACCCTAACCTTGCAGAGGTACACTACAATTTAGGAATTTTGTTGGTAGATCTGAAGCTATATGATGAAGCCGAGAAAGCATTTGAAAAAGCAATAGAAATAAACCCTAATCTTGTTCAAGCGTACAATAACTTAGGTGTTTTATTGGCAAATCTAGAACGATATAGCGAGGCAGAAAAAGTACTTAAAAAAGCAATAGAAATAAAAACTGATTATGCAAATGCATATTACAATTTAGGAACTTTACTATACAATTTGAAGCGATATAATGAAGCCGAGAAAGCATTTAAAAAAGCAATAGAAATAAATCCTAACGATTATGAATCGCACTATAATTTAGGACTTTTATTGGAAACTCTAAAACGATATGATGAAGCTGAAAAAGAATATAGAGAAGCAATAAAAATAAAACCTGACTTTGCAGAAGCACATATCAATTTAGGCGCTCTATTAGCAGGTAAGAGAAAGTACAGCGAAGCTGAACAGGAGTTTAAAAAGGCAATAGAAATAAATCCCAATCTTGTTCAAGCATACAATAACATAGGTATCGTATTAACAGCTCAAAAGCGTTATGATGAGGCAATCGAATTCTATAATAGGGCAATAGAAATAAAGCCCGATTATGCGGACACATGGTATAACTTGGCTGCCACATATTCCCTAATGAATGATAAAGAAAAAGCCATTAAGAATTTGTTAAAAGCAATAGATATAGATGCTAAACTTAAAGAGAAAGCAAAAAAAGATGAGAATTTTAAAAATCTATGGAATGACGAGAATTTCAGAAAAACTGTTAATTAGTATATTGGATAAGCAAAAGAGTCTATCTATAAAATTCCCACCCTTGAAAAAATTATAGAAGATCAACCTATTTTTTTTATCTATACGAAAAAAACAATTTGAATGATAAAAATTTTATACAAAAAAGCAAAAATTATTATACAAAGCAAAAGTATCCGGTAACTTAGAAAAAGACATGAAAGCAAGGTATTATGAAGAAAGAAGTTATTTATCTTCGGTTGAAGCGGCAAAATATCTAGGCATAAAAGTTAAAGCACTGCATAAACTCGTGAGAAAAGGTATAGTTCCAGTTCAAATTTCTCCGAGCGGACAGATGAGATTTGACCTAAACAAACTAAAAGAGGTTAAAGATAAACTCAAAATTCCTCATAGAAATGAAACAATAGAAATTGATGCAGTAAATATTATTGAAGTAAATGAAACAATCCAGAAAATTTTCGTGAAAAACGCAATGAAGATGGACGATCTCCCCGATGAAAGTGTCCATTTAGTTATAACTTCCCCACCATATTTTAATGCGAAAATGTATTCAAGGGAACCAATAGAAGGCGATCTCGGAAATATCCATGATATTGATGAATGGTTTGAGAAAATAAGCGAAGTGTGGAAAGAGGTTTATAGAGTTTTACAACCTGGGCGCAAGGCGTTTATAAATATAATGAACCTACCCATACGATTGGAAAATGGAGGTTTCAGAACTCTCAATTTAGTAGGCAGAACAATAGATATATTTGAAAAGATAGGTTTTATCTTCAAAAGAGACATAATATGGCACAAAACTAATGGAGTTAGAGCACATTTTGGAACATATCCTTATCCCGGAGGAATACTAATAAACAACATGCACGAGTTTATTTTAGAATTTGAGAAACCTGAAAGGAAAGGATTTGATAAATACGCACATCTGACAAAGGAACAAAAGGAACAATCAAAATTAGATAAAGAGTTTTGGCTATCTATCAAAAAGAGCGACGTTTGGTTGATGAAACCACAAGGAAGCGGAGATAGAAGAAACCATGTAGCACCATTCCCCTATGAACTCCCTTACAGGTTGATTAAGGCATTTAGCTATGTAGGAGAAACAGTCCTTGATCCATTCGTTGGTTCTGGAACGACACTTTTAGCAGCTGCCGATTTAAAACGAAATGGAATTGGTTATGAAATAAATCCAGAAATCGCTGCTGTTGCGGTTAAAAGCTTGAAAACTTATCAGACAAAATTATTCTAAATTATGTCAAAAATAGACCCCAAGACTATATACGCTCAATCAAGCGATATAAAACCGCGAACATACCTGGAATATCGGAAAGATATGAAGAGAAAAGCAATCGCTGAATTAGAAATTTTAGAATGGCTTGAAGATAAAATCAAAAAGTTGTACCCCGGAAAACAAGTAAAAGTTTATAAATCGGGAGGAGATAAATTTTTGTGGTTTTTAAGACAAGGCGGTATTACAAGAGAACCAGATTTTATTGCAGAAATAAATGAAGGAAAGAAAATAGAAATTGAATTTCAATACGCAGAAAAAGAAGATTTGAAATTTTACGACTTTAAAGTATCCAAAGTTGTTAAAAGGAAAGGCAAAAAGAATCAGCCAATACAAGATAAAATTTTTGTATATATCCATAAACCAAAACTTAAATACGCCATATTTGAACCAGATTGGATCGTTCGCAGTGGTAAACGCGGAATGGTTGAAGCTTGGCGTAGTTACGCGTTCAGAATTCCAAAAGAAAAATTTGAGGAAATACTTAAATCTGATGACTCACTGGGTGATATATGCCGAAGAATAGATATGAAAAATTTTATCCTCAATTTTCAGCATAAGTTGATAGAAATATATAAGGAAAAACTATCAAACTTACTTCAATCTGTGATTGATGAAAATAAAACTGTTAAGATTATCCCGAAGGATTTAGAAAGCTTTTTTAAAGTTTGTTTTATTTTGGACAACATAAATAGAGTCCCACAAAAAGCAAACTCTTGGCTTAATCATCTTCTAACCTTCATCAACGACAAAATTTCGCTTGAAGACATTTCCAAAATCACCTACTGCATAGATTTCCTTTATTCTAAAATTGAATTGCAACCCAATGAACTTGAACAACTAATAACAAAAGTTAAACGATTACTCGAAATGATAAAAGGATTTTACCAAAATGATGGTTCTTATAAATCTTCCATCAATTTAAGCCCTCTGGAAGAAACTAGATACGCTCTATTTTCAATAAATCTTCTGGAGGACCTTATTCAAGATATGATTTATTATTACCCAGAATCAATCAAGGAATTGAAACCGATAAATAAAATATACGAAAACATAGAAGACATAGAGAAAACATATAATCTGATCAGAAATTTCACCTGAAAAATAGAATAAAAGGTAAAGATAAGAATTAAAATTTCTATATGGATTTTTTCAGAGGAATTGAGGACCTTTGTATAATTTAAATCCCTAAAATTTTCTCTATAACTCTTGGATAATAATAATGCTCAAGCTCATGAATTCTTCTTTCAACACTTTCCAAACTTTCTCCTTCTTCAATTCTTAAACACGCTTGCTCAATAATTTCTCCTTCATCAACCTTTTCATTTACCCAGTGAATTGTTATACCTGTTATTTTAACACCATATTTATATGCCCTTTCAATAGCATTTAAACCTTTAAATGCAGGAAGTAGAGATGGATGAATGTTAATAATTTTCTTAAAATATCTATTTACTATAAAATCGGGGAGAATTCTTAAATAACCTGCCAAAACTATTAAATCAAAAGGCTCAAAACTAATTAAAATTTTCAATAACTCCTCATTATATCTTTCCTTCCCAAGCTCTTTATAATTTAAACAAATTGATTTTATATTGTAATTTTCTGCTCTTTTTAAAATAAAGGCATTTGGATTATCTGAAATTACTGCTAAAATTTTTAAAGGTTTTTCTTTAAAGTATTGATAAATTGCTTCAAAATTACTCCCGTAACCTGACCCCATTATAATAATTTTTTTCAAGATTGAAATTTTAATGGATGCTATAAAATTTAACATTATGGAAAACTTCCTTAAATTAAAAAATGATTTACTTTCAAGACCTTATTTATCAAGCTATGATATGGAAGACTTAAACAAATTTATACATCTATTGAATAAAGTTCTAATAGATTATAATTACCAGCTTGATTTTTATGACTATTTTATTCTTGGTGCTGGATATTATTTTAGAAAGGATTGGACAACCTCTTTAATTTATGCTGAAAAAACTATTGAACTTGCGCCAGATTATCCAAGAGCTTACAACTTAAAAGCACTTATTTTAAGGGAACTTAAAAGATATAATCAGGCACTTGAATTCATTGAAAAAGCTATTGAATTAAATCCAAATTTATCATTTTTTTGGAATAATAAAGCAAATATTTTAGCTGATTTAGGATTTTACAAAGAAGCACTTGAATGCGAAGATAAGGCTCTTGAACTTGAAAGTGATAATATATTTGCTTTAACTAATAAAGCAAGTATTTTAAGAAAAATGGGAAAATTTAATGAGGCTTTGGAATTACTTGAAAAGGCTTTATCTATTAAACCAAAGAGAATTCCAGCTTTACATGAAAAAGCACTTTGCTTAATTGATTTAAAAAGATATAACGAAGCAATAAAAACCTTAGATGAGATTTTAGAAATAGACCCTAATGATTTTACAGCTTATTATAATAAGGCTTGTGCTTATAGTTTATTAAATGATAAATTAAATGCTATAAATAATCTAAAAAGAGCAATTGAATTAAATCCAGACTTTAAGTTTTTGGCTATGGATGATAAAGATTTTGATAATATAAGAAGTGAAGAAGAATTTAAAAATCTAATAAAGTGATAAGGATAATATGTCCAGGAAAGACTGAGCCAAAGGAATTAAAAATTCTACAAGATTACTATTTAATGCTCATTAAAAAATGGACAAAAATTGAAATTATTGAAATAAAAGCAAAAAGCTATAAAGATGAATGTGAAAAAATTTTAAAAGCTATCAAATATAAGCCAATTTTGTTAGATGTAGAGGGAGAATTATTTTCAACAGAAGAATTTACAAAATTTTTATTAAATAATTTAAATTTTGGTATTGATTTTATTATTGGTGGTCCTTTTGGTGTTTGCGAAGAAATAAAAAAATTTAAAAAAATAAGCTTGTCAAGAATGACCTTCAATCATAACTTAATTAGAATTATGTTTCTTGAGCAAATTTATAGAGCATTTAATCCAAAATTTAACAAGTAAAATCTCAGTAATTCTGCGTTGTCTAATAATCCTGAAATGTAGATTATTTCTTATTTTCCCCACCCACCCTGAAATCAAGCCTTCGGCTTATGAACTTCGCCCCCCTTAAATCCCCCCAAAAATCTATAATTTCCTAAAATTTTCATAAGTTATTGATTATCAAGAACTTAACATCATTTACTAGACAAAGCATTAAAAGGCAATTCTTAAACCAAATAAATCATTATTTTCTGAAAAATAATCAAAACTTCCCAAATTCCTAATTCTTTTAAGATAATAAATTTTCAAATTCTTAAACTTAAAGCCTAAATAACTATCAAAATCTCCATTAAAAACTTCATAATTTAAATTCACAAAAAAAATGGACTTTTCAAGTTCAAGGAAAATTTTCAAATAAAGCATTTTTAAGCTATCAGATTTAACTAATCTATATTTAAAATCAAAAGATAAGAATTTAAGTTTTTGATTAAAATTTAAGAAAATTTCTTCTCTTCTAAAAAATAAATCATTATCTGAAACATTTGTTGTCCATAATTCACTAATTCCAAATCCAAATCCTTTATATAAAATTTTTGAGCCTAAAATTAGCCATTTTGGATAAATTAGTTGAGTTATACTATTGGCATTTAAATATGAATATATTGTTAGCTTTTCTTTTAGTGTGAATTCAACTTCATAATTGTAATTGAAATTATAAATGTAGTCATTTATTGGGATGAATTTATTTATTTCAAAATTGGCACTTTTTGATATTAAGCCTAAGCTACTTCCAAAAAGAAAAAGTTTTAATGGATTTTCAGAAGGTATTTCTTTCAAATTTAATGTATCAGCACTATTTGGATTATAAAATGTTTCAAAACCTGATATATTTAAAAGCCATATTGAAAGAAATGGATAAAATTTTTTGAAGTTTTCACTAATTCCAAAATAAATTTCACCTTTAAATAAAAAATAATAAAAATTAAAAATGAGCCAATACTCATAATCCACATATCTTTTATTGAAAGTCCATCCAAGACCAAAATTTTTGTAATTAATTCCAAGAATATCGTATCTTTTAATATCATAAGGCTTGTAATTTATGGTATTTTCACAAAAATGCTCAACAAAAAATGAAAAATCATCAATTTTATATTTATAATAAAACCTTGAAGATAGTTGAGTTGGTGAAAATGAGCTTACATCATTTCTAAAAAAATAAATTCTTCCTTTATAAATGACTTCAAAATTCTTAAAATTGTAAGAGTTTTCAGATAAAATTAAAAACTTATAATTATAAACTCCTGATAATAAAAAGTAAAAGGACAAGTTTGAGAAAAACATGCTTTAAAATTTTAAACTTGCTGAAAGGAGGGGTGCGCCGAATTGGTAAGGCAGTGGATTTGAAATCCACCGGGGCATTGCGCCCCTTAGGGGTTCGAGTCCCCTCCCCTCCGCTTAGGAGAGGTGGCCGAGCGGTCGAAGGCGGGGGCTTGCTAAGCCTTTTCCCAGCCTAAAAGCTGGGACGAGGGTTCAAATCCCTCCCTCTCCGCTTAATAATTAAATTTTAAAAATTTATAAACTTTTTCAATTGTTTCAATACCTTTTGATATTAAAATATAATCAATAGTTAAACTTTTAGCTATTCTAACCGCATCAATAATATCAAAATGCTCTTTTATTGCATTCATATTCAAATCATCAGTTATTATTTTCCCTTTATAAGATAATAGATTTCTTAAAAGCTCAACAATAAAAAACCTTGAAAGTGTTATTGGTTTTTCCTTATCAATTGAAGGAACAAAAACATGTGCAGTCATAATATAATCAATGCCCATTTTTATAAAAAACATAAATGGCAATAAATCTTTTTTTAAATCCTTAAAACCACCAATAAATATACTCTTCTTATAATGAGGATCACCAATGGCTCTACCTTGACCTACAAAATGTTTAATGCAATTCTTTATACCAACATCACTATGAGCCTTAATAAATAAACTTGAATAAAAAATTACTTTATATGGATCTTCTGAAAATGCTCTATTTTTCTTACCAATTACAGCATTTATAGGGTCATATAAATCAACAACAGGTGCAAAATTTAAATTTATATAATGTTCTTTTAGTTTCAAAGCCATATTGTAAATAATTGAATAAAAATCATAAGGATTTAAATTTGAAAGTTCCTTTGGACTTGGAATATCTTTTACAATCCAACTTGCATAACCACCTTCATTATCTGTTGCGATAATGCCTTTATAATTACTTTCTCTTATAATTTCATAAACTTTTGGCTCATTTGCTATCCAAGAACCAATAAAAATTCCAGGAATATCTATTTTAATTAGATATTTTAATTCATCTATATTTTCAAAACCCGCTATTAGCATTAAATTTCCGTTAAAATCTCTGCTTTGTTTTTTCTTACTACAACTGTGTGTTCAAAATGAGCTGATGGAGAACCATCTGCTGTTTTAATAGTAATTTTATCTTTATCATCAATTGTTTTATGACTTCTTAATGTTATCATTGGCTCAATTGCCAAAACCATCCCCTCCTTTAAAATAATTTCATCATCAGCTTCATTATAATAATTATGAACATTAGGCTCTTCATGAATATCATATCCAACGCCATGCCCAACTAAATTTCTTGGTATGCCAAAACCATATGGCTTGACTGTATTTTCTATTGCTTTTGAAATATCTGATAATTTATTTCCTTCAACTGCCTTTTCAATTCCTTTATATAATGCTAATTTTGTTATTTCAACAAGTTTAAGCACCTTAAATGGAACATTTCCAATAATATATGTCCAAGCACCATCAGCAAAATACCCATCATATTTAACACCTATATCAATTTTTACAAGTCCATTCTTTGGCAACTTTTTACCTTTTCTTGGAATTCCATGAACAATTTCATCATTAATAGAAACACAAATATAATTTGGAAATCCTTTATAATTTTTAAATGCTAATTCACCTCCTCTTTTTCTAACAAATTCAATAGCAAACAATTCAATTTCATAACTATCTAAATCTGGTTTTAAAATTTTTTCAACTTCTTTTAAAAATTCTGCTATTATTCTTCCTGCTATTCTAATTTTGCTAATTTCTTCCTCAGTTTTTATCGTTATCACTCTTCTAAAATTTCCCTTTCTTTACTTGATAAAATTTTATCTACTTCTGATATGTACTTGTCAGTTAATTCTTGTATTTTCTTTTCAGCAGATTTTCTATCATCCTCAGATATTTTCTTCTCTTTTTCCAAATTTTTAACTTTTTCCATTCCATCTCTTCTTATGTTTCTTATTGCAATTCTACTATCTTCTGCTAATTTCTGAACAAGCTTTATTAGTTCTTTCCTTCTTTCTTCAGAAAGTGGAGGTATTGGAATTTTTATAACACCTTTTTCTACTTGTGGATTTAAACCAAGTCCTGATGATTTTATAGCTTTTTCAATATCTCCAATTGCATTTTGATCCCATGGTTGAACAATTAAAAGCCTCGGGTCAGGTGCTAAAATTGATGCTATTTGATTTATTGGTATTCTGCTTCCATAATAATCCACCCTTATAGATTCAAGAATAGCAGGTGTAGCTCTACCTGTTCTTATCTTTGTAATTTCGGATTTAAAGGCTTCTACCGCTTTTTTCATTCTTTCTTCAACTTCTTTATAAATATCATTTAACATAGTGCCAAAATTTTAAAGTTAAGCTTCATAAGTTATTGCTTTGTCCAATAATTTTAAAATATAGATCATTTCTTTATTTTCCCATCCACCCTGAAAATAAGGCTTCGCCTTAAAACTTCGCCCCCCTTAAATTCCCCCAAAAAAACAATAGTTTCTTGAAATTTTTATAAGTTGTTGATAATCAATTACTTAACATCATTTACTAAACTGTAAATGGATAAATCAAGGAACTTTTACAAAGTTTTTAAATTTTTTAAGCTCATCATACAAAAGATTTTGATAATAATCTAACTTTTCTTTGGTTTTTGCCTCAAATCTTAAAACTAAAACAGGTTGAGTATTTGAAGCTCTAATTAATATAAAACCATCATCAAATTCTATTCTTGCTCCATCAATATCTATTACATTAAATTTTTTTTCCTTAAAAATTCTTACCATTTCATTTACAATCTCAAACTTTTTACTTTCAGGCTCAACTTCAACCCTAATTTCTGGTGTTGAATAATAAAATGGAATTTCCTCAAAATTCTCATAAAAACTTTTATTTGATATTTCAATTTCCTTTAAAAATCTAAGAGAACTATATATAGCATCATCATATCCAAAGAAATCGTCCTTAATAAATATATGACCACTCATTTCACCAGCAAGAGGACTATTTAGTTCTTTAAGCTTAGCTTTCATAAGTGAATGTCCTGTTTTATATAAAATTACCTCTCCTCCTAATTTTTCAATATATTCAACAACACCTTTTGAGCATTTTACATCAAGAATAATTTTAGGATTTTTATATTTTTTAATAATTCCTTTTGAAATAATAGCAGTTATCTTATCACCAAAAACAAGATTACCTTTCTCATCAACAACTCCAATTCTATCACCATCTCCATCATAACCAAAAGCTCCATCATATTTATTACTTTTTACTTCATCAATTGCCCATTTCATATAATTTACAACTGTTGGGTCAGGAAGATGATTTGGAAAAGAGCCATCAGGCTCAATAAAAATTCCTTTAAATTTTATATTTAAAGCTTCAAAAATATCTTTTATTATTGGTCCTACAACACCATTACCTGTATCAACTACAATGTTAAAATTTTTTTGAAATTGAAATTTCTTTTTTATAAAATCTATGTACATTTGAGTTATATTTAATGTTTGGTAATTTCCTCTAATTTTTGACTTTACTACATTGCTTTTCATAATTTCTTTTAATTTTTGAATTTGCTCTCCATAAATTGTTTCTTTTCCAATAGCAATTTTAAATCCATTATATTCTTTTGGATTATGGCTTGCTGTTACTTGTATTCCTCCTATTAAATCTAAATGAAATAAAGAAAAGTACATAAGTGGTGTTGGAACTATTCCAATATCTATTACATTTAATCCACTATCTCTAAGTCCTTCTATTAAAGCTCTTTTATATTTCTCAGTAGTTAATCTAACATCTCCCCCTACACTTACATTACCATTTCCACCAACATATAAACCATAAGCAAGTCCAAGCTTATAGGCAAAATCTTCATCTATATCAACCTCCGAAATTCCCCTTATGTCATACATTCTAAAAACTTCCTCATTCCATTTCATAGAACGAAAATTTTAAAGTTATTTTTAAATTATTATGGATTGTCCAATAATTCTGAAACTATTTATTTTTCTTCGTTTTGCCCGCCCACCCTAAAAATAAGCCTACGGCTTATAAATACCCCATTTTTTGCCTTGGGGGGCTTAATTATTCAAGCTTTCGGTTTTAAAATTCCCATTTTTCGGTATTGAAGCTCCTAATTTCCTAAAAATTTCCATAAAATAAGTCTTTGGCTTGCCTTAAAATGGCAGTTTTAAATATACTTTAAACTTTTATCCTTGCTAACATTAATTTTAATTTTTCAAACAGAGGATTTACCTCAATTTTTTACTCAGCAATTTGTTTCCCATCCTATTGATATAAATAATGCTACTTTTGAAGAACTAAAACAAATTCCGTTTTTAAGCTCTGATGATATTGAAAAGATTTTAAAATATAGACCTTTTAGAGGTTATGCAGAATTTAGAAGAACTTTAAATTTAAGTTATAGAGAATTTCTATTGATTAGACCTTAT